>Ga0326727_10007318_pt1 | contig 29288 bp, 26 predicted proteins | sample MB2enrmetagenome_FD_207643 | JGI IMG/M metagenome (GOLD analysis project Ga0326727, IMG submission 207643) | Lab enriched peat soil microbial communities from McLean, Ithaca, NY, United States - MB29MY | ecosystem: Environmental > Terrestrial > Soil > Wetlands > Peat | place: USA: New York... | reverse complement strand
GGCATCCTGGCTGCTGCGGAAAATGACAAAACAAAGTTCAAATCGCTCACATCACTTTTCGTGCGCATGTGGCTCATATTCAGCGATTTACAACCGGCGACATGCCCCGTGACCGGATGATAGTGACCAAAGATACGGATTTTTATCATTCGCATTTGCTGCAAGGAAGGCCGTGGAAATTGCTGCTCGTCCGCACGGGCAACATTCGCACCCGCGATCTCAAAGCACTGTTTCAAACCCATCTGTCCGCCATCGTCGCCGCTCTGGAACAAAACTCGCTTGTCGAACTCGACCGGCAAAAGGTCCGTGCCATTGTATGACAGGCAGCAAATCCGCCTCACGGAAGTCGCCAACAACCGCTGGCGCGAATTAAAAGTACTGTGTCGCGTCGTAGCCGCCTCGTCCTCCGTAGCTGCTGCGGCGAAGGCGGATTTGTGGGTGGACAGAGCGGGGCGGGGCGGGGCAAAGACTGAAGAAAAGCGCATCCGCCGCCGCCAAGGCTTCCGCCGTCGCTGAAATTGCTATTGCGGACAAGAAGGCGGACAGGGAAATCAACTGATGAAGCGCGGCGTCCGCCGGGAACGGGACCCTTTGTCAACCGGAGGTCAAAGAAGAGCGTAAACACCCACATCGCCGGTTGCGTGAATCTGTAAAGGCCGGTATATTTCGCCCATGAGTACGATCACGGCAATTTTGGAAGCGGACGCAGATGGCACGTTGCATCTGCCGTTGCCTGTGGAGTTGCGCACAGCCAGGTTAAAAGTCACGGCCATCATCCAAGACGTGCGAGACCCGGGCGAACGACCAACCCAGGAGGACGCATTGGCCGCACTGCGGAAGTTGAGGGAACTCGGCACGTTTAAAGAGATCACCGACCCGCTGGCCTGGCAGCGTGAAATCCGGAAGGACCGGCCTCTGCCCGGCAGGGATTGAAGTCATGCTTCTGGACAGCAATATTCTGATCTACGCCGCCAATGAGCAGACGCCGGAGATCGAAGCAATGGTCACTTCGGCGGAGAATGCAGTCGCAAGCGTGGTGCAGATCGAAGTCTATGGCTTCCCTGGTTTGAAAGCAGAGGAAAAGGCCGCGCTTGATGTCTTGTTCCGACGATTGACTGTGCATCCGCTCGACACGGTGGTCATTGAGCGGGCGATTAACCTGCGCCAGCAACGCAGGATGGGATTGGCAGATGCCATCATCGCTGCCACCGCCCTGGTCCACGGCCTGCCGCTGGTGACGCGCAATGTTGGCGATTTCGCGCAAATAGCCGGTTTGAAACTGGTTGATCCATTCGCGACCGGGACATGAAGGAGCCTTCCTCTTGCGGCGGATTTGTTGGTGGACAGGGCGGGCGGGGCGTGGCAAAGACTTAAGAAAAGCGCATCCGCCGCCGCCAAGGCTACCACCTTCGCTGCAACGGCTTCCTCCTTCGTTAAAACTACGGAGGACAAGACGGCGGTCAGGAAGGCGGACAGGAAAATCAACTGATGAAGCGCGGCGTCCGCCGGGAACGGGACCCTTTGTCAACCGCAGGCCGCCATGAGTCCAAGTCATCAAAATGTTGAAATGTGAGGAACTGACCCGTTTTCGTTTCCAGCCGTTTTCCTACCATCAAGCTATTGCGCACTGAGTTGGAGCTTAAACTAATATTTGGTTTAGATACGTGGCTATCGGCTGAAAAACAGGGTTGTCGAGTGGGAAAATGTCCCCCGGTCTTCCATTAACAGTGCTCCACGCATAAGCCAGGCCGGTATTAGGATCAGATTTGCACACAGAAGAAAGCAAACAACGCAACGTTAGTTTTGACTTTTGGGAAATCGCCCAGTTATTTGCCGACACACATTCAACAAGGTCTTCCGCACATTTCTTTTCTTTGAGATATTTTTGGTTAGTAGAGCGCAGACATAGGGTTTCCAAGCAACCTGGCTGTCCATCCCAAGGGAGCATTAAAATGGAAACCGAAGGCAACGATGGGCTACCTGTTGCGGGGACTCGCGGAGCATTCGGAATACCAAATTGATTTTCGCCAGATTCCCCAGAATTGGCCTCTCTAAGTTCTGTCGTGACACACGCAAACCCCGCAGCTGGGTCGCTGTCGTTGTCTGCAATCAATAAAATTTTGTTGTATTTTGTCCTCACGGCGGGAGTTCTTAATGACCTTAGTTGTTCTCGAAAGTAGGAAATTCCACCGCGATTTCTTTGCTTGATAGAACATCCTTGTATGCCATGAACCTCAAGAAGTTTTTTAAAAAAAGCATCATCACTGTCACCTTCCGTAATAAGAATGACGCGATTTGCGGGCACAAAGGTTTTATCTAATTTCTGTGCCGGTTTCTAATGCGGCAAGAAAGTCTCTGCCTTTGGAGAGCCGGACAGTATGGCTGCCATCCGTTTTATCCGGGCATTTTTCAGTTCTAAGAAGGCGGAATTTATCCTCATGTTCGCTCAGAAGTGGCTGCAAGGCATCAAGACATTCCAAGCAATGAGTTGCGGCAAAGAGTTGAACATCGTATTTTTCGCAAAAAGTAAATATAGCACGCCACACTGTTCCAAAGGATTCGTGGTAAATTCCATTTTCGATCTCATCCACCAAGATCACGCCGCCATCTCTTTCAGCGATTGAAAGAAGAATGGCCAAAAACCTGCGGACTCCCCCCGAAATCAATCCAATTGGCACTTTCTCTGGCAATTCATTTATTGTCGCGTAGAGATCAGGGAAACCAGCAGGTGATAAAACTGAAAGGTCTGCAATTTCTGGAAAAATCTTTTTGACGCTTTTAATCAGCTCAGTTTTGCCATTTTTCTGCATGTCTATCCTCGAAAACTCGTCCGCCACCGACACCATTGAATTGGTCGGAATGAATCTTATGGACGCTACTGGTGCTTTGGAGCCACTCATCACAAGACCACCCGTGTTGGGGTCAAAAAGCGCGTGATTCGAGTATTTTTTGCCCGCCGCATCAGTCGTCTCAAACACGAGGGGAGTGCCCAGTTGGGGTTCGACCTTTGAAACTGACGGGAGAGGTTGCCCCGGTTGTGTAACACTCGGTAAAGGCAAAGGCATCTGGAAGCCAGAGTCGTAAAAAACTCGCACCGTTCTCTTGTTTTCCGGCGTCCCCAGAATTTCGATTTTAATGATTTGGTTTTGAGAAAATCGGAAGAATAAATCTTTCCAGCAAGATTCGTACATCGCCCGCGAAACGTAATTAGGTGGCGAAGCAATTCCGCGCCAAGCACGATAACCAAACGCTGCCTGATGATCGGAGCCTGGCAAAAAAAGGGCTTCCAAGAACGCAGTCTTGCCGGAGCCGTTGCCGCCAGCGAGAATATTGACGCGACCCAAATCATCAAGGTGAACATCCCTGAAACACCTGAAATTTTCGATATGTAACGATTGAATCATCAGATGGGGCAAAGCATGGCAAATTTCTTGCCACGCCGCAACATGAATTTCATCACATGAACGGGTCAGTTCCGAGCATTGCTGTATTATTGATTGACAGATTGCCTTTTCCGGCACAAATTCGGCCGGATGGCCATAAACTTTCCCGGCCATGCTGGCTCCCTGGGCTTTCCGAAACTTCCTTGCATTTCCAAACGATTTCAGCCCCGAATCGGTCGCGTTCATGAGCCAGACGCGGGCAATGCGCAATCCCAAATCCCCGGCCAAGGAATTTTTTGAACCGCGAAAAAATCATTCATTTCCGGGAAGATTTGGCAGGGGAAGATTTGGCAGGGGAATGCGGAGAAGAATTTGCAGTGTTGGCAGCATGCGGCATAGTGCATTATTCTTCTGCCAGAAAACTTACACCGATCGCGGCCTTTCGCCAAGAACAGATTCCGCGCCGTCAAAGCGGCCTTGATAATCGAACCAGCAACTCGCGCAGCGTAATGATTTGGATTCCAAAGGGCTTTCCCAGCGCCAGCAAATCGCCATCCCGCGTGACAATGATCTTCGCTCCGGCTCCCAACGCACAGGCCAAATAGGGGTCATCTTTCCGAACATTAAATCAGGACACTCCTGATTTGCGCATGCGCGCCACATAGGCCCCATCCACGCCGTCGGCGAAGGGCAGCAGTTGGCGTTGGCGCTCCAGCTTGAAATCGGCGTGCCCCTCCAGAAAATCCCGCGCCACGGATTCATTCTCCTCGGGCTCAAGGCTGCATGTGCTGTAAACCAGCGTTCCGCCCGCCTTGAGTTGCGGGGCCGCCTCTTCCAGCAGCGCCCGCTGCCCCTGGCGCAGCCTTTCCAGTTCCCCGGACTTGATCCTCCAGCGCAAATCAACCCGCCGCCGCATGACGCCCGTATTGGAACAGGGAGCATCCACCAAAATCCGGTCGAATGGCGGCGGCGGGCTGGAGTCCTGGAACTCCACGCACGTAATGCCGAGGCGGACGCAATTCTCGCGCGCCAATTTGAGCCGCTCCGGTTGGTTGTCCCGCGCCGCAATCCGTCCGCGGTTCTGCATGCGCTGGGCGATATCAGCGGTCTTTCCTCCGGGCGCCGCGCAGAGGTCGAGAATGTTCTCGCCGGGCCGGGCCTCCAATTCGTTCACGGCCAGAAGCGTGCCGGGGTCTTGCACGTAAAAAAAGCCGCGCTGGAAACTGTTGCACTGGGGCAGGGGCGGGTGCGATTTCAATTCGAACACCCGATTCCCGCCTGTCCAATCCCATTGCCGCTCCAGGAAGTCCACTCCTTCCTGCCGCCAAGCCGCGGCCAGGCCGGCAAAATCTGTCTTCAAAAGATTGAGCCGGGCGTAAATGGACGGAGGAGTATTGTTCCACTCCAGCAATTGGGCCGTCTTGGCGGCGCCCCAGCGCCCCTGCCATCGTTCGACCAGCCACGCGGGGTGGGAATATCCCAGCGCCGGGTCGGTTTGCTTCAAATTCTCCAGTTGCAGGACGGTGGCCTCGCGTTCGCGGGTGTAAGCGCGCAAAACCGCATTCAGAAAACCGGCTTGCGCGCCAAAACCCAGCCGCTTGCCCAACTCGACCGTTTCATGAACCGCCGCGTGGTTGGGGATGCGTTGCAGCCAAAACAACTGGTAAAGTCCAAGATGCAGCAGAAGGCGCAAGGCCGCATTTTGCGGCCGATTCCCGGTCTTGCGGGCGATCAGCCAATCCAGTGTTGTTTGCCAGCGCACGATCCCATAAACCAATTCCTGGCATAAGGCCCGGTCCGGCGCCGTCAGCCCGCGCCCGGCCAGTTCCTTCTCCAGCAGCCTCTCGACGTATTCGCCGCTGTCGCCGCGCCGCCTCAAAACCCGCATGGCAATTTCTCTTGGTTTTTCACCGTTCACGACATAATAATGAGCCAACCGTTATGGGACGCGAGAACATATCCATGAAAGAAGAGTTTGAAAAATTGGCGGCAACCGGAAAGCTCACCCGCCAAAACGTGGATGCCTTGGTGGCCCTGACGGAGAGCGGTTACTGTTATCATCGCAGTTGGGGGTTTGGAAAGATTACAACCGTGGATGCCGTTTTCTCCCGGTTCGTCATTGATTTTCAATCCAAGCCTGCTCACACCATGGACCTGGCCTTCGCTGCCGAGTCCCTCAAACCCATTTCCAGCGATCACATCTACGCCCGCAAAGTTTCGGACCTCGAAGCCCTCCGCCAAATGGCCGCCTTGCACCATCTGGACTTGATCAAATTGGTGCTGCAAAGCTTCGGCGGACGCGCCACGGTGGATCAAATCGAGCAGGTGCTGGTGCCGGAGGTCATCGAGGAAGACTGGAAAAAATGGTGGGAAGCCGCCAAACGCGAACTGAAGAAAAACGGCCATTTCCAAGTGCCTCTCAAAAAGTCCGAGCCGATTGTTTACCAGGCCAAGGAAGTCTCTTTGCAGGATCGTTTCCTGGCCGAATTCCGCGCCGCCAAAGGCTTGAAAGCCCGCTTGAACGTCGCCCATGAGATTTTGAAAAGCTTGTCCGACCTGGACGACAAAAGCGCCGCCGCCAAAGAAGTGATTCTGGCGCTCAACGCCGAAATTGCCACTCATCAACGCACCCAGCCGGCGGTCGCTCTGGAGGCCGTCTTTGTGCGCGATGAGCTGCGTCAGGCCGCCGCAGCGCCGCCGATTGAGGGCGAATTGTCCGCCCGCGCCCTCTGGCTCCAGGAAAGCGCCAAAGTGGGCGCCGTTCTGGAGCAGATCCCCGCGGCCAAACATCGCCGCGCTTTGCAATCTTTCAAGGACGCCAACCCGGAACGCTGGCCCGACGCCCTCCTCGCCTCCCTCAACCACGTCTCGGCCAAGCTGGCGGGCGAAGTGGCCCACGCCCTCATTTCCGGCGGAAAACTCGACGGCTTGAAGGAACTTCTCGCCCGCCTCATCAGCCAGCACCAGGCCGGCAGTGATTTGTTGCTCTGGCTGGCCAAAGAGCGGTCCGACTGCTTCGCCGACATCCTCGGCCCCGAAGTCTTCCGCGCCATGCTCACCGCCATGGAGCGCGACCAGTTCAACGAAAGGCGTTCCAACAAACTGCGCGATTTCATCCTCGCCGATCCAACCCTCCTGGTCGAATTGATCGGCTCCGCCGACTTGGAAGTCATCAAGGACCTCACCCGCGCCCTGCAACTTTCCCCCTGTTTTGACGACATGGACAAACGCTCCTTGCTGGCCCGCATCGTCAAAAGCTATCCCGCCGTGCAAACCATGATCTCCGGCGATCAAACCCGTCAGGAAACCGCCTTCCTCGTTTCCTGGGAAAGCCTGGAGCGCCGCAAAAATGAATACTCCGAACTGGTCCAAAAAGCCATCCCGGCCAATTCCAGGGAAATTGCCCTGGCCCGCAGCTTTGGCGACTTGCGCGAAAACCACGAATACAAAGCCGCCAAGGAAATGCAAAAAATCCTCATGCGCCGCAAAAGCGAATTGGAGGCTCAACTGGTTCGCGCCCGTGGCACCGATTTTGCCAATCCCCGCACCGATGTCGCCAGCGTCGGCACCCTCGTGGCGGTGACCGATTTGGATCACCAGCACGCCGAACACTTTACCATTCTCGGAGTGTGGGACTCCGATCCGCTAAAGGGCATCATCAGCTACCTCGCCCCCGTCGGTCAATCCCTCCTCAACCACAAGCCCGGCGACGAAGTGGATGTGCCGGTCGAGGGTGGGAAGAAACGCTACCGCATTGATGCCATCACGCCCTACAAAACGCCCGCACCCGACGCACCCCCGCCGCCGGCGGCGCAATGAGTTGTTCATTAAATTATTACACTCGCATGTTGGCAAGAGCCGGGGGACATGGTAGGTTGGTCATGCGCCAGCAAAGCATTGACTGACGACCATTATGGAAACTGCTGCTGTCATTCACGAAGGCGAGTGTCAAACCGTCCGCCTGCCGAAAGGATTTCACCTTTCCACGGCGACCGTGGGCGTGCGCCACGACGGCGAGGCGATTGTGTTGGAGCCATTGAAGCCGAAGGCTTGGCCCGAAGGCTTCTTTGATTCGATTCACATTACCGACCCCGCCTTTGCCCGGCCCGACCAGGGTCACCTGCCGCCGGTGAAGTCACTGTAGCGCCCCCATGACTTACCTGCTCGATACCGACACCTGCATCGGTGTTCTTCGCCAACGTCCAGGCATGGTGCAGCGCCTGAGCCAGGTGGCGCCAACGGATTGCGCCGTCTCAATGGTGACTGTCTATGAGTTGTTCTGCGGATTGGCAAAAGCTCAAGAACCATTGAAGGAAAGGCAAAAGGTCGAGCGGTTCATCTCCGCCGTGATCGAATTGCCGCTGGATCGCGCGAGCGCGGAAGCCGCAGCGAGGGTTCGTGCGGAACTGGAGCGCCAAGGCAGCCTCATTGGGCCGTACGATCTTCTCATTGCAGGGCAGGCATTGGCTGGCGGGCTTACGCTTGTCACCAATAATGTTCGCGAGTTCCAGCGCGTAAGCGAACTACACTTGCAATCTTGGCCGTAAGCCTCTCGCAGATGGCCGTCCGCGCGCATGGCCTGGGCACCGCCATAAAAAGGAGCAATTCCCTTTCAGCTATTTGATCAGGCAGGAAGCCTCAGACTAAAGAACGTTCCACCCATGCGTTTGGATGATGGCTCGAACGATCTGGCGGCGGCGCTCCACGGAAACACCGCCCTGGCGTTCTTTCAATTCTTCGCGTGGGACTGCAAAGATGCAGTCACATTTGCAGAGTGTGGGCCAGTCCAATCCGTCCGCCTCGTCCAAAAGAACCTCATGCTCCAGCGGCGGGCGATGGGCACGTTGCGAGGCACAGTCAACCACTTCCACAAAGTCTTTTCGGACAGCACGGGCCGGGTGGGAAACAATAACCACAGGATGACTTCCCCAACCGAGGTCACACTTCCAAATTTCCCATTGATTCATGGTCGCGCGCCTTTGCGCGCCGCGCGCCGTAGCGCGGCAAATGCCGCGCGCCCAAATCTTCGCTCACGATCCCCCTCTTTCCCATTGCGGCCGTAAATGCTTTTGACCTGGGCCGCCGTCAGCGGTGGCGGCGTCAGATAATCCGACTCGCTATCCTCCATGCGGCGCAGCGCCTCGCGCACCACTTCACTTTGGCTGTTGAAGCGGCCGCGGCGGATCATTCTGCCGATGAATTGCTTTTGTTCTTTGGCCAGAGCGAATGCCATAAGGCAAAGTGGACAACTAATGGCCGCTTGTCAAGGGCCTTGGTCATCTTTTGTCATCGGCTATTTGATTAATTCTTTGTCCAGGGCATCACCGCTTTGAACTCCTCAGAGATCCAGATTGGAACGCGCTTTTAGAGCATTTTAAATAAAAATGTAGCCGTATTCTGTTCAGTCTCGGGGAGCGCGACCGTCTCGGTCGCACTCGTCGGCGTCTCGTCGGCGAGACATTCCACGGCTACGTCTTTATTTAAAATGCTCTAGTGGAACAGCAACGGCACGAAGTCCGCCAGATTGCGCCGCCAGACCCTCCAGCTATGCACACCGGGGACTTCCGTCCAGGTCTGGTGGATGTCCTTCGATTTGAGCCATTCGACAAACGCGCGGTTAGGCTCGATCAATCGGTCGTCCTTCCCGCAGGAAATCCACAGCAGACGCACGCGGTCGTTCGCCCTGGCGTCGAGATTGGGAAACTGCTCCGCATAGTTGGTATTGGGTCCGCCCGAACTAAAAGCCCCAATCCACGCGAACCGCTCCAAGGTGGTCAAACCGACGTTCAGCGATTCCGCTCCGCCCATGGACAAGCCGGCAATCGCGCGCTCTTCGCGGTCCGTGGAGACGTGGTAGGCCTTTTCCACCTGGGGTAGAACCTCGTCCAGCAGCGTCGCGCGAAATTGGTCAATATTGCGCTGCCACAAGTTCCCCTCGCGCACCCGCGACCAGCCGCGCCGGAGGATGTCCATGGTCCCGTAACCCAGCGGCATGACGACGACCATCGGCTTGGTTTGGCCGCGGGCGAGCAGGTTATCCAGGATAATGTTGGCCTGTCCGACCGACCACCAGGCCGTGGCATCGTCGCTGTAGCCGTGCAGCAGATACAGCACCGGGTAACGCTTCCCGCCCGACGCCTTGTAGCCGGGCGGCGTATAGACAAAATAAGCCCGCTCATCACCCGCCGCGGCGGATTTGTAAAAATGGCGATGCACGGTCCCGTGCGGCACGTCATTGACCTCCCACACGAGCGACCCCGGTCCGGGGACATGCACCTCACTCTCGGTGTTCAGCAGATTGTATTTCAGCAACGGGTTGTTAAGGTCGATGGTGCGGACGCCATCCACCACAAAGGAATATCCGTAATAATCCGGCTCGAGCGCTTCCGTCGTGAACGACCAGACACCCTGATCGTCCTTTTGCATTGGGGCGGCTTTCAGCGATTCGCACTGCACCTGGACGTTGGTTGCATTTGGCGCTTTCAGCCGGAATGTCACCCGTCCATCCGTCTGCACGTCAGGAGACACGGGCGATTGCGAGAACACCGGGATGGCAAGAGACAAGGCAAGAAACACATAAAATGATTTCATGGCCGGACGATACCGTGGAACGCCGGTCATCCTCAACGCCAAAAATCTCCCTGTTTGACTGTTGCCCAAGCGCCCGCGCCATCGTCGCGCGTCCTGCCAGGGACATTCGGGGGATCGCTGCAGAATTTACTTTACTTAAAATGTGTGTATGGTGTATTAGAACAATTCATTGGAGACGCCTGTGCGACGATTTGGTTTTGATGTGGTTTGTCTTTGACCTTAAAACTTGAAAGGAACCCATGCAAAAGTCCTCCATATTACCCTTGTGCTCTCTCCCCTTCCATCTTCATGCCTGTCTGCGCTTCTGCGCGGGTGTTTTCATTGCGCTGGCATGGCTGGCCTTGAGCGCCGCGCAGGCGCAAACCACCAATTATGCGCTGGGCGCGAGCGCGCTTGTGGTGGGGCCGGCCGCGGGAAGTAATAGCGTGGTGCTCGAGGTTACGCCCCAGACGGGGGTCTGGACGGCCACGACGAATGCCACCTGGTTGCATCTTACCCCGGCGAATCAGAGCGGCACAGGCAGCACGAATGTGGTTTTCTGTTACGATGCGAATTCTGGCCCGACGCGTTCCGGCACCCTGACCATCGGCGACCAGACGCTCACCGTCACCCAGGCCGGTTCAACTTATGTCGCGGCAGGATCTCTCACCGGGCTGGGGACCGGGGTCGTACCCATTGGGGAGATAGGCGGTCTCTTCGGCGTAGCGGTGGACGGCGCTGGCAATGTTTTCAACTCATATTCGTCTGCTTACCGACCGCAGCCCCCCGCCCTCCCCGACTTCTCTTACGGGATTGAGGAATGGATGGCGGCGAACAACACTGGGACTACATTGGCATCCTCGTCGTCCTGGGGATTAAATAATCCAAAAGGCTTGGCTGTGGACGGCTCGGGCAATGTCTATATCGCCGATATCGGCAACAACGCGATCGAGATTATAGTGCGGCCCAATCTGTACCCGTACATGTACACATTGGTATCGGGGTTGAACGATCCCACTGGTGTGGCGGTGGACGGCGCGAGCAATGTCTATATCGCCAACTCTGGCAACAACGCGATCGAGGAGTGGACGGCGGCCAACAGCAACGTGATCACGTTGGTCTCCTCGGGGTTAAGCGGACCCGAAGGCGTGGCAGCGGATTGCGCGGGCAACGTTTATATCGCCGATACCGGCAACGGCGCGATCAAAGAGTGGATGGCGGCCAACAGCAACGTGATTACACTGGTGTCCAATGGATTGTCTAATCCCCAGGACGTGGCGGTGGACGGCGCGGGCAATGTCTATATCGCCGACACCTTCAACAAGGCGATCAAGAAATGGATGGCGGCCAACAACACCGTGACCACATTAGTTGCATCGGAGTTTTACTATACCGAAGGCGTGGCAGTGGACGGCACAGGTAATATTTATATCGCCTATGACTTCCCCCCCAACGGGGAGATAACGTCGGCGTTTGAACGGTCGTATGCGTTCGTGGACCCAACCCCCAAGTCGGAAAGCGCGACCGGCGGCTGCGATACTTTGCCAGGAGTGTTGCCCGCCACGGAGAATCTGCTGCCCCCGTTCTATCCGACCAGTGACCAAGGGTGGTTGACCATTAACGATGTCACAAACGGCGTGGTGAGCTTTTTCTGTTATCCCAATTACGGTTCAGCCCGCACGGCTCACATCACCTTGCTGGGCCAAACCATTCCCGTCACGCAGGCGGCGCTGATTATTGGCACTCCGCCAACCCTGACCGGCGTGCAAATGCTGGGCAACGGTATTTTCCAGTTTTCTTTCACCAACATTTCGGACGCGTCCTTCACCGTGTTGTCCACCACCGACCTGTCGGTGCCAATAGGCAACTGGACAGTGGCTGGCTATCCCGTTGAAACTCCTCCGGGCATATATCAGTTCACTTCGCAGCCGACGACGAATGATTCGCAAGTCTTCTTCAGCGTCATCTCGCCCTAGCAGTGTTCAAACAGGCTTAAAGCAGCCCAGTGAAAAACCGATGCCAGCGCGGTGCAAAATAATGCTGGCGATCGAGCGAAATGACCACCATCAACGCGCGCCCGACGATCCGGTTGCGGTCCACCGTGCCCCAAAAGCGCGAGTCGTTGCTGTTGTCCCGGTTGTCGCCCATCATGAAATACTTCCCCGCTGGCACGGTGACCGGCCCGAAGGTGCGCAACGCCGGCCGTTGCGGCAATATCGTTACCGGGTGCGATGGCATCCCGCCCGCCTTCTCCTCCGCATACACGCGCAAGCCCTCTTTGTCCGGCGGGACGTCGCGGCCGGTGTCCGCTGGCAATGGGTCATATTCCGACGGGCGCCCATTGATCAGGAGCCGTTCATTGGCCAGTTCGATCCTGTCCCCCGGCAGTCCGACGACCCGTTTCACCAGGCGCGTGCCATCCACAGGCGAAAAGAAAACCACAATATCGCCGCGCTTGGGATTGCTCCATTGCGCCAGATGCCAGGTGGTGAAAGGCACTTTCAAGTCGTAAGCCAGTTTGTTGACGAACAAACGGTCGCCCTGGACGATGGTCGGATTCATCGAGCCGGTGGGAACATCGTTCCAATCGGCAATGGCCGACCGGACCGCCGTCAAGATGATAACGGTGATGAGCAGCGACTTGTTTTCGCGCCAAGCCTTCCTCCACCGTTCCCGGCCTTTGCAGTCCTTCATGGCTTATTTGACAGCGTTTCGTCCATTTTCGTTCGAGAGGTCGGCAAACCGGACTGTTGTCAAAATCCTTCGTTTCAGGGTTGTTTTACAGCCTTTACGCGACAAAATTGATACTCATAAATTATTTATCGTTTTTCGATAAAAAAAGCTTGACGAGCGCGATTTATTGGTTTATTCTTTGCGCCATGAATGACGGGAAAAAGAACTAACTGTTTAATATCAAACTTATGAAAAACTTTCAAAACAAAGCAAACATCGTCAGGGTCAGCAAAATCATCAGGAATATTTTGTTCGCCGGATTGGTTGTATGGATCATTGGAATTCCTTTGGTCTTGTTTCCAGTGATTACTTTGTGGAGCCGGACTGTGCCGGCAGCACGCTATTCGCAGTGTGGCAACCCCGTGCACATGGCCTTGTGCCTCATGGTAAATCTGAAACTCTTTCGCTTCTTTGACCGGCTCAAGAATGGACATTTATTCGACGCGCCAACCGTTGGAAACTTGGATAACGCCGGCCGATGGTGGATTGCGCTTTGGTTTTTTGAGATTTTGTTTTACGGAATTGGACATGAATTTTTCCAAATGACAAATAAGTGGGATTTTAGCGCCAATTTGTTTGCGGGTTTGACGCTGATTTTCGTGGCGTGGCTGTTGAAGGAAGCGCAGGAACTTCAACAGGAACAGGAATTGACCGTTTAATCTTATGCCCATCATCGTCAATCTGGATGTAGTCCTGGCCCAGCGGAAAATGCGGCTCAACGAATTGGCCGAAGCCGTGGACATCACGCCGCAAAATCTGTCCATCCTCAAAACCGGCAAGGCCAGGGCCATCCGGTTCTCCACGCTCGAAGCCATTTGCGAAACGCTCGACTGCCAGCCCGGCGAAATCCTGGAATTCCGTCCTGAAACCGCGAATAAGAAATCGTAGAGAAAGCGGGGTGAACCGCGAAATTCCCGCAACACGCGAAAAATCCTGATCTGTTCATCCGAAGCTTCAAAGCTCGCGTATTTGGCCTATTTCGCGGTTAAAAAAATTCGTTGGGCCAGTATCTGGGAACTGCCATTGTGGGATGAACGCGGAATTGACCCCGCCAAATTCCCCGCGCCCACTGGCCACAGACGTCACACAACCTGAAAGGTACGGAAAAACATGATGATCTGGAGTGGTCTCGGTTTTTTGCCCATCGTCTTTCTTATCTTGTTTGCCTTCGGCTTCTCTGCCGGGCACATCGGGCCGATGAGCGACACTGCGCTTGCTTGCACCTTTTTCTGGACGGGACTCGCCTCTGGTCAACTCTCAGCAAAAATAATTAAAAAAGCAATTTGACTATTGAATACTTAATGGTTATATTTAGTCCAAGAGTAGTATGAAGAACGAAATTATGAACGGGGATCAGGGACTGCCGGTGCCCATGGCATCCAACACGGAAAATAGCCGCCAGGAAACGCAAAAGTCGCAAAAGGGAAAAACTCTTCTTGCCTGTCCGCCAGAGCCTTGGCGGCGGCGGATGCCTCTTGCACCTTTTGGCGGCTGTTCCTCCCGACCGGTTTGGCTTTCAAGCGGTCAAATCGTGATTAATTTAGTTAATACCCGTCAAACCAACACAACCGGTTTAATTCCCACGAAAATCTATGCAAATGCATTGCAATGAGCGGTTTACGCTATAATCCGCTTTCGGGCGGGTCAAAGTCAGTCAAAGTGAATCAAAGTGAATCAAAGCGATGTGAGAAAAGGCTCCCGCCGTCGCTGAAGCGGCTTTGGCGCGGCTATCGAAAGGCTAAAGTTATGAAAATCAACAACTTACAGATTAAACCCGGCCAAACTGTCAGTCCATGCGAGTCCACACCGTCCATGTTGCCAAGCCATCAAAAAATCAAGGTAAATCAAGCTAAATCAAGCTAAATCAAGGTAAATCAAGCCATTTTGAAACAATTTTTTTGAGACGACCATTGGGAAGCGCGCGCGGGACGCGCACGCCCCCGCTTTGAACTTAAACTTTGAACTTGGCGAAGGGCTTCGCCCACCATGACAATCCAGCCAATGGCAAAATATCGTCGGACGCCTGTAAGGACCACCGCCTGCGGGTTGTGGATGGCTGCCTGCCTGGCTGCCTTCCCGGCCTGGGGCGGCGGACGCTATTGCGTCGTGGATGGCTGGGGCACGGGCGAGGGGTTGTTGCCGCAAAGCTCCATCATCTCCATGGTGCAGACGCGCGACGGCTATCTCTGGTTGGGTACCCGCAATGGGTTGGCCCGTTTTGATGGCGTTCGGTTTACCGTCTTCGACGAGAGCACCACCCCGAAATTGAGCAGCATCCAAATCGTCAAACTCTTCGAGGACAGCCAAAGCAATCTGTGGATCGGCACCGAGAGCGCGGGGGCGATGCTCGTGACCAACGGCCAGATTCTCAACCTGAACTTTGGTCAGGGCCGCCGCAAAGGTCATTTGGTTTCAGTTTGCGAGGATTCGCCCGGCGCAGTCTGGCTTCTGACCGAGGACCATGAATTGGCCCGCTATTGGCGCGGCAACGTGGATGTTTGGAACATTTTCGGGGACTCCCTGACGGTTGGCCGCGCCGTCATTGCGGAGAAATCCGGCCTGGTCTGGGTGGGCACCGATCGTGAAATGATCGCCATAGACCCCGCCGCGGTGCGCAGCCAGGCGCCCTTGCCGGAAAAAACGCGCGTGCCAGTGGGACAATTGGATTTTCTGCTGGCCAGCCGGACGGGAGGCTATTGGCGGATCGCCGATGGCCTGATTGAGAAATGCGCGGGCACGACGGTTGAACGAAATTTCGGACCGTACCCATGGATCAGAAAGGGGGACCCGGTCAAGGCGGCCTGCGAAGATCGTGACGGGAATTTGATCGTCGGCCTGCTGAACCAGGGAGTTTTTTGGTTCGATGCCCGGGGCCATGCCACTCACATCTCCACCAACAACGGCCTGGCCAACAATTCCGTCCTGTCTCTGGTGCTGGATTCGGATGGCAGTTTGTGGGTGGGGTTGGATGGAGGCGGCCCGACGGAGCGCCCCTTGAACCGCGTCACCCGCTCGATTTTCAATCTCCTGGATTCTTCCGCGGGCTTGATCGTCCAATCGATCTGCGCGGATAACAAGGGAGGATTGTGGTTCAGCCCCAAAGACAATGATTTTTGTTATTGGAAAGAGGGGGTCACCACCCGCGTCGGATCAGCCTTTGGCACTCTGAGCAAGTATAACCCAAAAGCCGTTCTGGTGGATGCCAATCAAGGTGTCTGGGCCGCCACGGTGGGCGTTAATTTGTTTCGTTTGGAAGGCAATGAATTCAGACCAGCCCCGGGCGTCGGAGTCCTGAATCCTGAGATTTCGGCCCTGTATCAGGGGCATGATGGCCGCCTGTGGGTTGGAACGCAGGGCGGTCTGGCCTGTTGGAACGGACAAGAGTGGACGAACTTCACCACCAACAACGGCCTCTCCGCCAACATTATCCGCGCCATCGCCGATGATGCCAGCGGCGATGTTTGGGTCGGGACTGAACAAGGGGGATTGGACCTTCTGCGCGGCGGAAAGATAACTTTCTTCCAAAAAACCAATGGATTTCCCGCCGACAACATATCGTGCCTCCACCTGGATGACCGCGGCGTGCTCTGGATCGGGACCATCGGCAACGGCCTGATTCGGCTGGCGGGCGGGCAATGGAAGCATTACACGACGCGGAACGGCCTGGCAGGAAATAGTATTGACTTCATGATCGAGGATGGCCGGGGCTTCCTCTGGATCGGCTCCAATGCCGGCTTGATGCGCGTCCGCAAAAGCGAGCTGGACGATTTTGACCCCGACGGCCTCGATTTTCTTTCCTGCCGCGGCTACGACCAGAAGGACGGTTTGCCCGCCACCGAATGCACTTATGGTTCCCAGCCCGCCGCCTGCCGGACCGGCGACGGCGTTCTTTGGTTCCCCACCATTGCCGGAATGGTTTCGGTCAACCCCTCCGAGATAAAGCCCAACACCAATCCGCCGCCGGTGCTGATTGAGGAGGTGCTGATTGACCAACAGCCGCAGAACACCACTGGGCTGCGCACGCCTCCCCCGGAATCCGTCACCGTTCCCGCCGGCCGGGAAAACCTGGAAATTCATTACACCAGCTTGAATCTCGCCGCCGCCGACCGGACGCTCTTTCGCTTCCAGCTTGGAGGATACCAGACAAATTGGACCCAGGCGGGCAGGGATCGTTTGGCCCGTTACGTCAATTTGCCGCACGGGAACTATCGTTTCCATGTCCAGGCCCGCAATGAAGACGGCATTTGGAACCAAACCGGCGCCGGTCTGGAGGTGATCGTGCTGCCCCCATTTTGGCAGGAATGGTGGTTCCGCGCCGCCGTTGCGGGCGGCTTGTTGGGGATCATCATTGCCACCGTCCATTTCATTTCCACGCAGAAATTGCAACGGCAACTGGCCGGATTGCGCCAGCAACAGGCCTTGGAAAGAGAACGCGCCCGCATCGCCCGCGACATTCACGACCACGTCGGCGCCAGTCTCACTCAACTGTCCCTCCTGGGCGAAATGATCCAGGCCGGCAAGGAGAGTCCCGGTGAAGCCGAAACCCATGCCCGCCAAATCTCCCAGACCGCCCGTGAAACAGCGCGCGAGCTGGATGAGATCGTTTGGACCGTCAACCCTTCCAATGACACCCTGGACGGATTGATCAATTACATCTGCAAGAACGCCCAGGAATACCTGGAGGTGGCGGGCTTGCGTTACCGCCTGGACGTGCCGGCGCAATTGCCGCCCGCGGCCATTTCCCCGGAAGCCCGTCATAACGTCTTCCTTGCCGCAAAAGAAGCGGTGACCAATGTGGTCCGCCACGCCCGCGCCTCGCAAGCCTGCCTGCGCTTGCGCGTGGCCCCGCACAGTTTCACGCTGGAAATCGAAGACAACGGCCGCGGCCTGGACGGCCTCCATGAGAAGGCGTCCCAGTCCAGAAATGGCTTGCGCAACATGCGCAAAAGAATGGAAGATATTGGCGGCGAATTTTTCATCGGGCCGGGACAGCAGGGCGGCACGCTCGTCCGCCTGACCGTTCCGTTGCGAAACCGCTAAACATCGTGCCTATTACCATTTCCCTTGTGGAAGACAACCACCAGTTGCGCGGCACACTGGCCCGCCTCCTGGACGGCGCCGAGGGCTTCCGTTGCCTCAGCCAGTACGCCAGCGCCGAAGACGCCCTGGCCGGCCTTCCCAAAGACAAGCCCGACGTCGTATTGGTGGACATCAATCTCCCCGGCATGAATGGCGTCGAGTGCGTCCGGCGCTTAAAGCAAATCGTCCCGGACATCCCCGCCGTCATGCTGACCGCCTACGAGGATACCGAAAATATATTCAACGCCCTGGCCGCCGGCGCAACCGGCTACCTGCTCAAACGCGCCCCCCGCGCCGAGCTGTTGGATGCCATTCGCGAAGTGCGCCGGGGCGGCTCGCCCATGACGACCCACATCGCGCGCAAGGTCGTCCAGTCCTTTCAAAAACAAAGCCCCGCCGCGCCGGCCGGCGGGGCCCTTTCCGCCCGCGAGCAGGAGGTCCTGGACCACCTCAGCCAGGGATTTCTTTACAAGGAAATCGCCGATAAATTGGGCATCAGCTATGAAACGGTGCATACCTATATTCGGCGCATTTACGAAAAGCTCCAAGTCCGCACCCGCACCGAGGCCGTGGCCAAGTTCCTGCGGCGGTGAAGATCACGGCCTCCTTACCACAACCACCGCATGAGCAGCGGCGCCAATATCAGGCTGGGCAAATACTCAGCCACCCGGACTTTTTTCACTTCCAACACGATCAGCGCCACGGAGAAGATCAGCAGCCCGTCGGTCGCATTGATCGAATCGATCAAAGGCCAGGGCTGGTTACGGAGCATCGGCTCCAGCGCCTGCACGCAGCGGATGAGGCCGCCTTGAAACGCCAGCACCGGAATGGCCGAGACCAAAGCGCCCCAGCCAAACGTCGCGCAAAACGCCAGGGTCGCCAAACCATCCGTTCCCGCCTTGACCAGAAACAGCGGGGAAAAACCATTCAATCCCTCCTGGACCGACGCCAGAATCGCCAGCGGCCCGGCGCAAAACAACGCCGTGGCCAGCAGAAATCCATCGCTGAACCGTTTCTCCTTTACCTCTGCCGCCAGCGAACGGGTGGCGTGCTGCCCAATGGCGTTGGAAAATTTCTGCAAGCGCAGCATCCTCCCCGCGAGTTTTCCCAGCGCCATCGCCAGCATGACGATGCACAGTTGCTTCAACACCTGCGCCACGCTCCCGTTCAAACTCCTCCACGTCAATTGCAACCCGAACCACACCGTGTAAACCCCCAGCGCCATTTTGGCGGCCAATTGGAAACGATTCGGGACCGGCTTTTTTATGGCGAGGGCGCAGACGCCTCCCGCCACGATCCCGGCGGAGTTAATGACAGCGCCGATCATAAATTACCAATCGGGGAGAAGGAGCGGGACAGCCTCCCGGCCCTGTTGGCGATAAACGGTAAAATCCGCGCGGTCAATCGTCACTATCCTGCAATGGGCCGTTCTGGTTGCAAATCTTTTTCGGAATTGTGTTTGCAATCAAGGGCTGCCAGCGGCACGTTGATGCTCTCCGGTCGGGCGGGGCGTAGCGTAGCTTGGTAGCGCGCTTGGTTCGGGACCAAGAGGTCGTGGGTTCAAATCCCACCGCCCCGACCATTTTTCCAGGCAGGCATCCTGCCTTTATTCTTTCAACTTGACCCGTTTGGGCCTTCGATTCACTCTGCGTTTGTGATCAACTTGAAACAATTCGAAGTCTGGTTCGTCACCGGCAGCCAGCAATTGTATGGAGCGGACGCCCTCAGGAAGGTGGCCGCCAATGCGCAACAAATCGCCACCTCGCTCAATACCGCGCCTCTCATTCCGGCGGACGTTGTTTTCAAGCCCGTGGTCAAAAGCGCCGCCGAGGTGATGGCTCTTTGCCAGCAAGCCAGCGTGGATTCACGCTGCCTCGGCTTGATCACCTGGTGCCATACGTTTTCTCCCTCGAAGATGTGGATCAACGGCCTGAAGCTGCTGCGCCGGCCGCTGCTCCATCTTCACACTCAGCACAATCGCGACATTCCCTGGTCCACCATTGACATGGATTTCATGAACTTGAACCAGGCCGCCCACGGGGATCGTGAGCACGGGTTCATCCTGAGCCGCATGAGATTGAACCGGAAGGTGGTCGTTGGCTATTGGCAGGATGCCGCCGTGCAGTCGCACATCGCCGTTTGGATGCGGGCGGCGGCGGCCTGGCACGACTGGCAGGACGCAAAAATCTGCCGCTTTGGCGACAACATGCGCGATGTCGCCGTGACCGAGGGGGACAAGGTCGCGGCCCAAATTCAATTCGGTTACTCGGTCAATGGTTATGGAGTCGGCGACTTGGTCAAAGCGGTCAACAAGGCCACCGATCATGAGGTCGGGCGATTGGTCAGGGAATATCAGGCCCGCTATGCCGTGTCCCCCAAACTGCTCAAAAACCAGGCCATGCGCGATTCCTTGCGTGAAGCGGCCCGCATCGAAGCCGGCCTGCGCGCTTTCCTGACCGCCGGCGGCTTCAAGGGTTTCACCGACACGTTCGAAGACCTGCACGGGTTGCAACAGTTGCCCGGCATCGCGGTGCAACGCCTGATGGCCGAAGGGTACGGTTTTGGCGCGGAAGGAGACTGGAAGACGGCGGCGCTGGTGCGGGCCATGAAAGTCATGGCAGCGGGCCTCAAGGGCGGGACTTCTTTCATGGAAGATTACACCTATCACCTCGATCCCAAAGCCATGAAGGTGTTGGGCGCGCACATGCTGGAGATTTGCCCCAGCATCGCCCGCGGCCGGCCCTCGCTGCAAATACATCCGCTGGGCATCGGCGGCAAGGCCGACCCCGTGCGCCTGGTTTTTGACACCGCGCCGGGACGCGCTGTGAACGCTTCGATGATTGATTTGGGCAACCGCTTTCGTTTGCTGGCCAATGAAGTGGAGGTCGTCGCGCCGGATAAACCGTTGCCGAAATTGCCCGTGGCCCGCGCCCTCTGGCAATGCAAACCCGACCTGCCAACCTCCGCCGCCGCCTGGATTTATGCCGGGGGCGCCCACCATACCGGCTTCAGCCAGGCGGTCACCCCCGCCATGCTTGAAGACTTCGCCGATATGGCCGGCATCGAACTGGTCATTATTGATGACACGACCCGGCTGCGTGAGTTCAAAAAGGAATTGCGTCACAATGAGGTTTATTATGCCCTGGCCCGCGGGCTGGGCGGCTGAACCATGAGCGGCCAATACGCCATTGGGCTGGATTACGGCACCAATTCCGTTCGCGCGCTGGTGGTGGACACCGCCGAGGGCCGCGAAGTGGCCACCGCCGTTTGGAATTACGCGCACGGCGACAGCGGCGTCATTCTGTCACGCGACCCGCATTTGGCCCGCCAGCATCCCGCCGATTACCTCAAAGGCGCGGAGATCACTTTGCGCAAAGCCGTGGCCGGGGCGGCACGGAATCTCAAACGATTCAAGCCCGAACAGATCGCCGGCCTCGGAGTGGACACCACCGGCAGCACGCCTCTGCCGCTGGACCGGCAGGGCCAGCCGCTGGCTTTTGACCGCCGGTTTGCGTCAAACCCCAGCGCCATGGCCTGGTTGTGGAAGGACCATACCGCCACCGCTGAAGCCGCGGAAATCACCGAGTTGACCCGGAGAATTCGTCCGCAATACCTGGCCAAGTGCGGCGGCACTTATTCCAGCGAATGGTTTTTCAGCAAGATTCTGCATTGCCTGCGCGTCAGCCCGGAGGTTTTTGAGGCGGCGCACTCGTGGACCGAACTGGCCGACTTTATTCCCGCCGCGCTCACCGGCGCCCAATCGCCCTCCCAACGGGTCGCGGGCATTTGCGCCGCCGGCCATAAAGCCATGTTCAACCCGGCTTGGGGCGGCTATCCCGACGCCGAATTCCTGGGCCAACTCGATCCGCGTCTGGGCGCGCTTCGCTCCCGCCTGTGTCAGAATGTCCGGACGATTGATCATGCCGCGGGACGATTGACGCCTGCGTGGGCCAGGAAAACCGGGTTGCCGGCTGGACTTCCGGTGGCGGTCGGCGCTTTTGACGCCCACTTGGGGGCCGTCGGCTGCGGCATTGCCCCCGGCACCCTGGTCAAAATCATCGGCACCAGCACTTGCGACATTGCCATTGCGCCGAACAACGAACCACTGGCGGACATTCCCGGGCTGTGCGGCATTGTGGATGGCAGCGTCCTGCCCGGTTACTACGGCTTGGAGGCGGGGCAGTCGGCGGTGGGCGATATTTTCAACTGGTTTGTCAATTACATCAAACCGGGCGGCGCCAAGGCCGGCTCGCACGGGCCATTGACCGCCGCCGCCGCCCAACTCCAGCCGGGCGAATCGGGCCTGCTCGCCCTGGATTGGAACAACGGCAATCGCACCGTGCTCGTTGATCAGCGCCTGACCGGATTGCTCCTGGGCCAGTCTCTCTACACCACGCCCGCCGAGATTTACCGCGCCCTGATCGAAGCCACCGCCTTCGGCGCCCTGACCATCATCAACCGCTTTGAAGAATACGGCGTGAAGATAGGCCAGATCATCAATTGCGGCGGCATTGCCGAAAAAAATCCCCTTGTCATGCAAATCTATGCCGACGTGACCGGCCGCCCGATGAAAATTTCACGGTCCGCGCAAACCTGCGCGCTGGGCGCGGCCATGGCCGGAGCGGTGGCGGGCCGCGCCCATCCGGATTACGCCTCGGCCCGCAAAGCCATGTCGGCCATCCAGCCGCGCGTCTTCCAACCGAACCTGGGCGCGCATGACGTCTATCGCCAGTTGTTCGGGCTTTACGGCAGGCTGCATGACGCCTTTGGCGTCAGCGCCTGGCGCGGCAATCTTCACGACGTCATGAAGCAATTGATTGACATCCGCGATCGCGCGCGAAAATAATGGGGCGAATTTAATTTACAGCAACAACTCCAAAGAAATGAACCGTCTTGTTTTTTTTGCGGCTGCGGCGAGTCCCGGCGCGACACTCACTGGTCTTGACTGGCTGGCCATTGCGCTTTACTTCGGCATCCTCCTGTGCGTGGCCTGGTGGGTCGTCAAACGAGCCAAGGACAACGCCGCCGATTATTTTCTGGCCGGGCGCAATTTGGGCTGGTGGGTCATCGGCGCTTCCATTTTCGCCTCGAACATTGGTTCCGAACACATTGTCGGCCTGGCCGGTTCCGGGGCCAAGGACGGCGTGGCCATGGCGCACTACGAGTTGCACGCCTGGTGCTTGCTCGTGCTGGCCTGGGTTTTTGTGCCCTTTTACGCCAGATCCTTGGTCTTCACCATGCCGGAGTTTCTGGAGCGGCGCTTTTCCCCGCCGTCCCGTTACGTGCTGTCCATTGTCTCGATCGTGACCTTCATTGTCTCCAAGATCGCCGTGGGCATTTTCGCCGGCGGCGTGGTGTTTGCCACCTTGCTGCCGGAGATGAAGCTGTCCTTCGGCCAACACGTCATCGACAGTTTTTGGATCGGCTCGGTGCTGGTCATAGCTTTGACCGGGCTTTACACCATGCTCGGCGGCATGCGGGCGGTGGCCTATAACGACGCCGTGCAGGTGACCGTCCTCATCAGCGGCTCCGCTTTGCTGACCATCTACGGGCTGATTGAGTTGGGCGGATGGGGGGAACTCCGGCGCGTCTGCGGCCCGGAAATGTTCAATCTCTGGAAACCGCTCATTCCGGCGGGCGTGGCCTCGAGCTGGTCGCCGGTGCTGGTCAAGGATGCGGCGGGAGCGACGGTCAGGGAGGCGTGGTATTTTAACAGCAACTTTCCGTGGCTGGGCATGGCTATATGCGCGCCGGTCATTGGTCTGTGGTATTGGTGTACGGACCAGTATATCGTGCAACGCGCCCTGGGCGCTCCCAACGAGCAAACGGCCCGGCGCGGCAGCATCTTCGCGGCCTTTTTGAAATTGTTTCCGGTTTATCTTTTCATCATTCCCGGTCTGATTTGTTTTGCGCTGGCCAAAAGCGGCAAAGTGCCGGGGTTGGCCGGGGTTTACAATCCGCAGACCGGCCAGGCCACGGCCGCCGCGCAAGGGGCGTTTCCCTTGATGGTGGCGCACCTGTTGCCGCCGGGCCTGCGCGGCATTGTGGTGGCGGGATTGCTCTCGGCCCTGATGGGATCGCTGGCCGGCGTCTTCAACGCCTGTTCCACCCTTTTCACCGTGGACATATACGAGAAGCTGCGCCCCAAGGCTTCCGAGCACGAAGTGGTGCGCATGGGCCGCATCGCCACCGCCATCATGGTGCTCATCGCCATGATGTGGATTCCGGTGGTCAAAGGGGCGACCGGCCTTTACAACTATCTGCAATCGGTGCAAGGCTACTTGGCCCCGCCCATCTTTGTCGTCTTTTTCTTTGGAGTCTTCTGGAAACGGCTCAACGCCGCGGGCTGTCTCTGGGCCATGATCGTCGGTTTTGTTGTTGGCATCTTCCGCCTGTTGGTTGATACGCCCGTGACCATGGGTGCGATCAAAAGCTATCCCGAAGGCTCCTTTCTTTGGGTCATTAACAACATCAACTTCCAGTACTTCAGCATATTGATCACCCTGATAGCCGCCGTCGTCATGGTGGTGGTCAGCTACGCCACGGCGGCCCCGGATGACGCGAAAATAAAGAACCTGACCTTCGCCACCACGACGGCGGAAGACAACGCCAAAACCCGTGCCAGTTGGGGGTGGGGCGAGGTTGCGGCCTCCGCGTTCATCCTGGCGTGCATTCTCGGTGCCTACCTTTATTTCAGGCGATAGCCCAAAGAGCACAAAGCCCTCTCCTTGGGGAGAGGGTTGGGTGAGGGAGAGCAACTCTCCTCTTTGTGATCTTTGGCAATACATCTTTGGTTGCGGTTCTGCCGTGCCATTCCTGAGAATTGCGCATTTTTGGCAAAATCCTCCGTCTTTCCGAATGACAAATGAGAAATTCTCAATGACAAATTTTCAATTCAGACTCAGCGCTTTGGTTGCGTCATTGCGCCCTGGCGTCGTCCTGTCCGCCGTAGCTTCAGCGAAGGAGAATGCGTTGAAATCCGCCTTCCTCATTGAATGGCTACGGCTTACGCGGGAACAGGCACTGTCAGCTTGAGCGGATGCACACGCCGGAAAACTTTGGCTTCACTGCTGTTGCGGGCGAGTTCGAGTTCATAATCGGCCTGGATGCCCATCCAAAGCTCGGGCGAGACGTTGAACAAGCGTCCAAGCTTGAGGGCCATTTCCGCGCTCACGGCGCGCTTGCGCCGGATGATTTCGCTGATGGCAATGGGCGTGACGCCGATGGCCTTGGCCACCGCGTAGGCGGACAGGCCCAATGGCTTCATAAAGTCCTCACGCAGCACGTTGCCCGGATGAACGGGGTCCAGTCGGTCTTTGCGTTTGCTCATAACTTTTTCAATGGTAACCCGCTATCGCGGGAGCCCCAAAGATTTGTGAGCTTGTTCGCCGCTTAGGATTATCAGCTATTTTTTGGGCGGATCAGCTGCTGGTGGCGGTGGTGGCGGCGGCGGAGGCGGTCGCGAACTGTGAGGATTAGGGTTTACTGATGTCCGAACTCGATCTGGCCCAAGTCCCGAGCTTGGTCTTAGCGGTACAGGGGGTGAAGAGTGTTTAGGCTTCTCATTGCTCATAATGATGTCTATTTTTGTTTTGACGGTTTCTCTGCTTTTGGAGGCGGAGGCGGTGGTGGTGGTCTGGGAACACGAGGCTCCTCGTTCATTGAGAAATTTTCCAGTTTTCCACCCGAATCAGGCATTTGAGCCCCACCGGGTGAGGGCGATTTTTCTTTTTCGTTACTCATAATTTCCATTTTTATTTTGCTTTTTTATCTGTCTTTGGTGGTGGCGGAGGAGGAGGTGGTTTTGGGCCAGCACGGGGCACGGGATTCTTGGAATTCGTAAATGCGGCCCTCAGCGATGCCTTAGAACCCCCGGATGGAACAAAATTGTTTGGGTGTGGCGATCTTTCGCTCATCGTGATTTTGGTTGCCCCGATGTGCGGGGCGGTGGTGGAGATGATTTGGGTGCTGGCGGTGGAGGCGGAGGCGGAGGTTTCTGCTCTGATCGCGTTTCCGGGTTCTTGCAAGTTGCAAGAGCTTTCAGCATCGTCTCCGTTTTATTCCCTGCAATCTTCGTCTGTTTTTTCTGCGAATCTTCGCTCATACATTCAGGGTCTGCCTTGTGGTTCAGTCCGTGGCAACGGCGATGTTGGGCGCGGTGGCGGAGGCGGTGATTTTGGCGGTGGTGGTGGTGGCGGAGGTGGACGATTTTGGGGCGGAGGTGGGTTTTCTCCACCAGGCTTCTGCTGACCCATGTTCCGTCCCGTTGTGATGTAATTTTTAGGCATATATTTTAGACTGTTAGGAAACGAATTCAATAAATTGAACTCCACTTTTTTCATCCAGGAATATGCTTATCGACGGATCATTGAGCAGTTTATTCGTGTCGTCCAGCCAAGAAGCATCCTCTAAAAAAATGGCCCGTTCGCCAGGTTCGTCGGAATAAATTCGCGGCCAGCCATACGCACGTCTTCCGTCTTCCAAATGGACCACCACATATTTTTCTGAAGCCGAAAATACTTCAAACCATGCTGAGGGACTGTATGTCCTTTTCGTAAATTTAAGCCATCGAAGCCACCCCAACAAGTGTTCGTTCCTGATCTCGTACGCGCAAACCAACCCGATTGTGACAGAACAGAACGCCATCAAACCAATGTTCGCTACGGTAAGAGTCTCCCTGTCGAATTTTGCGCTTGAGGTCAGCTCGACCATCCAGCGCACGAGGACAAAAAGCACCAAATTCGCGAAGGTGAAAACCAATGCCTGAACAAGTTTATCGAATACGTCTCTTTCTTTTCGAAATACCAATAGATCGAGCACCTTCGAGGTCAAAAAGCCAGGCAATAAAAAGATCAAAATCGGAATCAGTTCTTTGAGATCCTTAAAGTCTTTAATCGTGTCCATATTCTTAAACGGACTCCATGTTCAACCGCACCGGATTTTGTGAACACACGCGATATTACCCCTCATTGTTAAAATTGCCAGAAGAAAAACAAAATGCCTCGTCGCCCCCCGAGCCGTTCGCCGCCGGCTCTTCCCATTATACCGTCCGGTCCAGGTCGTTCCATCCCGCCACCCAAGCCATCAGGCACGTTGCCCCCTGCGGAGTTCAGCCATCCACTCGCCTGTCGTGCGCGGTCGTGGGTGGAATCTGCGTGCGAAGCCGAGCATGGCCATCGCGCCCAGCGGCGCGGATTGGCGCGCTTCCGCGCTTTCCTGTGTTTCCAGCCATGCCAGCAATCGGCGCGCATGTTCGTTGTCAAATTGCCGAACTTTCTCAACCGCCATTTCAACCATGCTCATACACAGCAAGATAGCGAAATTATGTCCCGGAGGCAAATGCGAAATGGCCTGCCGAGTCGTAGTTTCGGCACGTCCTGCCGCAGACTCCGAGCTTGTTTGCTCCAGGCGCACCCCCTTGCCCCCAGCGCCTTTCGCTTCACAACATCGGAGACTGCCGGCCTGGCGTGGACACGGGTTCCCCCCGCCACGCTTCACACACTCCTTCGCCGCCGCCTTCTTTTCATTTTACCGTTCGGTCAAGGTCGCTCCAGTCCTCCTTCGCCAGGCTTCGGAGGACAGGCCCCCGCTGTGCTTTCTCGGGCGAAGGCGTTCCACCGCGCTTGGCTCAACCTTGCCTTCGGACGGGCATTCTCGCTCATTTCTTTCGCTTCGGCGGTTTGAGCTGTTTTGCTTTCTGCGTCAGGCTCTCCACTTCATCGGCGAACCCTGCGTCGGCCTGCGCATCTTCCAACCGGCGGCGTTCCCGGTCAAATGTCTCGAATTCCAGTTCTGCCTTCATCCTGGCTTCCTCTGTGGAAATGCTCCCTGCGTGCTCCAGAATTTCGCGGTCGCCGGCGCGCAGAAAGGCGTCCAATTTCGCAATCCAGTCGCGCATCGTCATGGGTCGATGCTCCATCGCCTGCAACTCGGCAAAATCCAGATATTGCGTCACGATCAGGCTCAACTTCTTCAACTCGTCCTCTTGCAAATAATTTTTTGCGATGGCCACATCCGGCTTTCGCACTTTTGCCCCTTTCCACGAGGTCAGCCCCATGTGCGGCTGCACGGCGCTGGCCCGTTTGTGGATCACCTCCGCCGCAGTCTGTCCATGAACGGCCCAGTGCATCTTGTTTTGCACGGTCTGGAAAAATCGTTGCGTCATCTCCGCGTTCGGATCGTAATCCACGCTCGTCTGGTAAATGTCGCAAATCTTCCGGTAAAAATTCCGCTCCGCCAGCCGGATTTCCCGGATGCGCTGGAGCAGTTCGTCGTAATACTCGTTTTTGGTCTCCCCCTGCTTCAGCCGCTCGTCATCCAGCGTAAAGCCCTTGACGATGTATTCGCGCAGCCGTTGCGTGGCCCACTGGCGGAACTGCGTGCCCCGGTGCGACTTCACCCGGTAGCCGATGGCAATGATGACATCCAGGTTGTAATAAACGGTCTGGTAGGTTTTACCGTCAGCGGCAGTTTGTGCAAAATTTGCACATACTGCCTTCTCCACCAGCTCGCCTTCCTCAAAAATGTTGCGGATGTGCTTGGTGATGACCGATCTCTCCCGCTGGAACAGTTCCGCCATGTGCGCCTGCGTCAGCCAGACAGTCTCACCCTCCAACCTCACTTGCAGGCGCGTCTGGTTGTCCTCCGTTTGGTAGAGAATGATTTCCGATTTGGATTTCGGTTTCATTTCGCGGCCTCCCTGTATTGCACAGGCTTGACCGCCATGGCAGCCTTGGCGAAGGAGAAAGCCTTGGCAGAGGCAGATAGTTCAATTCGCACCAAAAACGATTGTCCCTTCAAGATGTCGAGAACCGCCGGTTGCCGCTCCGATCGTGCCATGCCGCGAGACTAGCGAGGAAAGTGGCGGCTGCAAAGCGGAATTTGACTTCAGTCATACAGCGCTGCCACAAAGCCAGGCACTCACCCCAAGTGCTCATCCGATGGATCCCCGCCATCCTCGACCTCGCCTTCAAAGGAGAATTATGAAAAGCATTCCGCATCTTTCATCCGTGAAATCCGGCAAATCCGTGGTCAAAGTCTTAAACCACCGATCAGACCGGATAAGGCAGGATAAAGAAAAGGCTGAAGCAGGTCAGATCCGTCCCACCGGTCCTACTCGTCCTACCGCTCGACGTAAACTCCTTGCTGACAACTAGTTGTGACTATATTACGGGTTCCTCGCTGTTTTCAGATGCGCCCCAGCGCGGCGCTCGAAATTCCTGGCTTTTAATGAATCCAGAAAAAGGAGCAACATGTTGCCGTTTTGTAGCTGCTCGTGTTGCCAGCTAAGTCATTGACTATCAAGGATGTAGCCGATATTGCCGGGTTCCTCAACGTTTTCGGTGGAATAGAAACGCGGCAAGTGTCGCCTGGATTCTGGCCTCCACGTCGCCGTGGCCATGAGCGGACGCGGTGGGTGTGATGCCAGGGTGCTACAGGTGCTACAAATAAGCCCAATTGTAGCACCCTTGTAGCACCCTAAGTCATTGATAATCAACGTTTGTAGCACTGTAGCGGGGGGGT
>Ga0326727_10007317_pt1 | contig 29289 bp, 24 predicted proteins | sample MB2enrmetagenome_FD_207643 | JGI IMG/M metagenome (GOLD analysis project Ga0326727, IMG submission 207643) | Lab enriched peat soil microbial communities from McLean, Ithaca, NY, United States - MB29MY | ecosystem: Environmental > Terrestrial > Soil > Wetlands > Peat | place: USA: New York... | reverse complement strand
AAACCATGAATGAGGTTTTTTGGGTATTGGATGTGCAGAATGACCGAGTGTTGTATGTCAGTCCAGCCCATGAGCGAGTGTGGGGATATCCTCGAGAGAACATCTACGAAAATCGACAGTCCTATTATGCACCGATTCACCCGGACGACCGCGAGCGTGTACGTGCCATTGTCGACCTAATGAAGACCGGGCGCCAACTGGAGTATGAGTACCGGATCATTCGCCCAGACGGGACAATTCGTCAGATCTGGGAACGCGGGTTTCCAATTCATGACAAAAACGGGCAGGTCCAACGCTATGTCGGTGTGGCACAGGACGTGACCGCCTGGAGGCATGCCGAAGACGCGCTCAGAAAATCGACTGAGTACCTGAACCAGCTCATCAACCGCATCGGGGATCCTGTTTTTGTTAAAGATAGCCAGTACAGATTCTTACTTGTCAACGACGCGATGTGTACCTTCACCGGGAGGGAACGCAGTGAGCTGCTCGGAAGCACGGATCATAAATTTCTATCGAAGGAGGATGCAGACTCTATTAGGAGGCAGGAGAGTTTGGTTTTTGAAACGGGCCGGGAGTGCATCGCTGAGGAAAAGGTTAACGATGGGCAAAACGTTACGAGAACAGTCGTTGCCAGAAAAACACTGCTCACGGACAATGCCGGCAATATGCAGATCGTCGGCATTATCAGGGATATCACCGAGCAAAAGCACCTGGAAGCTCAATTCCTGCAAGCTCAGAAAATGGAGGCTGTAGGTGTGTTGGCCGGCGGGGTAGCGCATGACTTCAACAATCTGCTTACCGTGATCAATGGTTACAGCGAATTTCTGCTGGATGATCTCGCAAAAGACGATCCCAGACGTCCGGAGCTTGAGGAGATCAGGCAGGCAGGCCAACGCGCGGCGACTCTGACGTCTCAGCTCTTGGCTTTCGGCCGGAAGCAAATTCTGCAGTCTGAGATCCTTGACGTGAATAGTGTTATTGCAGATATGAGCTCAATGCTTCGCCGTCTGATCGGCGAAGATATTGAGTTCGTTTCCATTACTCAACCAGGTCTGGGACTGATTAATGCCGATCCAGGACAGATCCAGCAGATTGTCATGAATCTTGCCGTCAATGCTCGGGACGCAATGTCCCAAGGAGGCAAACTCACCGTTGAAACCCGAAATTTCGATCTGGACCAGGACTCCATTCATGGGCATCCGATGCTTAAGGCAGGTCCCTATGTGATGCTGGCGATCAGCGATGACGGTATTGGCATGGACGCGGCAACACAGGCTCAGATATTTGAACCCTTCTTTACCACCAAGGAAAAGGGCAAAGGAACGGGATTGGGTTTGTCTACCGTTTATGGAATCGTCAAGCAGAGCAATGGTTTTATTTGGGTTTATAGCGAACCCGGGAAAGGCACCACGTTCAAGATATACTTCCCGCGCGCGTCGGGCGAGATTTCCGAGCTCACGGGCGAAAGCAAATTGGAACACAGGTCCCGCGGATCCGAGACTGTGCTTGTAGTCGAGGATGAAGAGTCGGTTCGAGCCCTGGCATGCCGAATCCTGCGCGAGCGAGGATACGTGGTGATTGAAGCGGCAGATGGCATCGAGGCACTCCGGCTGGCTGAGAATCACGCGGGGCAACTTCACTTGATATTAACAGATATCGTCATGCCCGGAATGAGCGGCAAAAATCTAGTTTCCAACCTTGAAACTGCCCGGCCCGGAATCAAATCCCTATATATGTCAGGCTATACGGAAGGCACGATCGTTCATCAGGGCGTGCTGGATTCCAACGTTGCGTTTATTCAAAAGCCATTCACAAGCAAGGATTTGGTGCGCAAGGTTCGAGAGGTGATTAATTCATAGCCGCTTGATCGCCTGAAGCAGCTTGCCGTCCTTGATGCGCTGCGGCTGCAGGCTTTGACGATGCTCCGCATACCCTGAAAAAGATCTCCTAACAGGCGGAAGCGTTCACTGGGTGAGGACTGCCGGGATACTTCAAACATTTTCTTTACCATAAGCCCATCCGCAATCTGAATCCCGGTAGGGTCTAGAACTGGCGCGGTGTCCCTTAGGTGAACTCCTCGGCGGTTTCCGGGGTTTCCCCCTTCGCGCCCGGTTAGGAAGCACCGTGGCTCCGTCTCCGTCGGGTAGAACCTGGGCGCGCGCATCCCGCAGGTGAAGAGTGACCATAGCCTCCCTTTCGGTTGAGGTATGGGTTCCTATTTCCTCCATAGGGCCACGTTTCCCAGGAGCCCCCTTCGATCCCGGACGGTCGTAGTTAACGAGTCCGGTTCTGACCCCGGCTGATAGCCCATGAGCCTTCCCGGTCCCGATAAAGGGTTAAGCACTGACTTGCATACGCCGCTATCGAGTGGTTTGCTCATGGGTTAGTCCCCAATTCCGCAGCAAAACGTATCCGGATCAGAGTCCGGATGCCGCTGGGGACCGCCAAGTGCCCAGAGCCTCTTTGCCCAGGCATGGTGTTACCAGCTCTGGAGTAGCGTCATACCACTACTTCGTCGGGCATTACCCCTCCGTCTTCGCTCATATTGGCTCATGCGACAAACCACCCGCCTCTTACCTGATTTCAGCTTCGCGCCTTATACAGGCAAGTCCTTGCAGGTTGCTGTCAGCCCCTGCTGGTAGATGGTTTCTCCCGACGTTATCTCTGCATAGCTTTCTCTGGATGAATGCCCCTGTTCCGCGGTGTCTCCCATGGTGCTCGCGTCTGTTTCTTCCCATAGGACATCGGCCTTCCCCAAGGAGTAGGATTGGGTCGGCTATCCACAACGATCCGCACACAAGCAACTTCGGTGCGGGAAGCAATTTCGCAGTTTTAGGGGATTCCATAACAACCGTTACGGTCAACTTGTTCATTCCTCCAGATTTGCTTGCCACCCTGATTGCTCCCACCGCAGCGGTTCTGTGTCCAACTGGGCAGCTGTGGCGTTTACGTCCAAGCAGAACATGGGTCGTTACCTTCCCATGCATTGGATATGCTAGCCGTCCGAATACAGACAATTGACGGCAAGGGGATTCACACCTCTCAAGCTACGCAGCCTTGTCGGCTGCTCATACTCCACCGTTTCCAGCCGAATCCTTGACGTTGGCGGGCTCGCGCCAGGTGTCGCCGGACCTTCTTCTCCGCGCAGAAGCGAGCGTATGAAAAACACCGGCTCGAGTGGCCGAACGCAAAGTAGTTTGCCCCGCCGCGTAAGATGAGATTCATCTCCGCGCTCAATCCTCTAACCGAACGGGAGCGATACTCTCGGAAAACCTCCTTGAGCTTGCGTAACCATGCCGTCCGCTTCCTGCCTTTCGGCGTCCGCAACGGCATCCATCGCCCCCGACGACTGCGGATTCGAAGTCCCTCATCTCCAACCCGCGCACACATTAAGGATAGCGCTCCAACCTTCCTATCAACTGGGGCGCGAATCGGTTCCCTCCCGTCCTCAGTGTCCACGGATTGTTACCATCTCAGTATGATTTCCTGCACTGTTCCTGCAGGAGTTCCTGTCGTAAGAATGGTGTAACCACTATCGTCAACGCGCGTATCTAATGAGTGGATGACTGAGGTGGGTCGATTGGCTAAACAACCTTCGTGTTCTTAGCCGGTTCAACTGGAAAATGGGAAGGCAATCCTTCCAATCTGAAGAGAACTCCGATGACGGGAAGCAGCAAAAAAACCGGGATACTGGCACGATTTTCAGAACCCAAAACGCAACCCTCTCTTTTCCACTACGTCAAAGAAAACCCGGACCCCAGCGTTTTTGAAGATCTGGACTGGAGCTTCTTGCGGCATCCGTTCCGTTCTTTACGGGAAGCGTGGAAGGAGCCTCGCACCAAGGCTTCTTTGTTTCACTATGTCGAGAGCGAGAAAAGAAAGCCTTTTAGCGCGAAAGAATTCTTCAGCGACCTGTTCACCGGGTTTAGGAATCCGATCTTCATTCCATCGATGTTTTCCGATCCGGAAGGATTGGCATTGGAGCGCGCGCAGGGAAGAACAAGGAAGATGGAAGCCGGGGTGCTTTCGATCCTCCTGCACCTGGCAGTTGTGGGTTTGATTGCTCTCGTGATTCACCTCGCCGAGGCCCCCGCAGCGAAGCCAAACGACAACGTTGTTTTCGTAAAGAACGATATGGTGACTCCGTTTGAAGGGAATGGGGAAGGCGGCGGGGGGGGCGGCGGGGGTAGAAACCAACCTCTGCCACCGGCGACCGGACGGATGCCCGACACCACGCGTGCCCAGATGATTCCGCCGGATCCGGATAATCCCAAACCCCTGATGCCGACAGTGGAGGAATTGCTGGCACAGGTGCCGACCGTTCAGATGCCGATCGACATTCCCCAAGACCAGGCATTGGCGATTGGTGACATCATGGCGCCTCCGAATGGATCGATGTCCGCCGGGCCAGGTAGCGGCGGCGGAATTGGCACGGGGCATGGAACCGGTGTGGGTTCCGGGACCGGCCCGGGAGTGGGTCCTGGCAGCGGCGGCGGCATGGGAGGCGGTTCCGGCGGCGGCATCGGAAGCGGCAACGGTCCCTATGTGTCCGGAAGAGGTATCAAGGATCCTGTGGTTCTGGTCCAGACGCTGCCGGCCTACACTGAAGAGGCGCGTAAGGCCCGCTGCGAAGGGGTCGTTCTCATTCAGGCCGTTATTCGCAAGGATGGGACCGTAGACAGCTTCAAGATTTTGAGGGGATTGGGCTACGGCTTGGATGAATCGGCTATCCAAACGATTGCGACCAAGTGGCGTTTTAGGCCGGGCACCCTAAATGGAACGCCTGTCGACGTTTACGCCAATATCGAGGTCTCTTTCAAGCTTTACTGAGAAGCTCGGACGGATACCGGCGGTAAAAACTCCAAGGCAGCCACGGCCTCGGATTGAGGAGTGCGAATTCAATGTCAATGACAGTAGGGAAAAAAGGGGTCAACGCCAGTATCAATATAACCCCTTATATCGATATTCTGCTGGTCCTGCTGATCATCTTTATGGTCGCGGCTCCGTTAAAGCAGCATGATCATCCGGTGAACGTCCCCAAGCCCGCGCCGCTGACACAGCCCAAGGATGTCAAGCTGGATTCGGTAATTCTTGAAATGGATTTAGACCATACGGTCAAATTGAACGGGGAACCCTACACGCTTGACAAGCTCGAGACGACCTTGACGGAAGTTTTCAAGCGACGCGCCATCAAGAGCCTGTTCATTCGGGGGGATTCTTCTCTTCCCTACGGCGACATCTTCGTTCTTCTGGACATAGCGAAACGCTCCGGCGTGTCCGATATTGCGCTGATCGAGAAAAAGAGCAATAACGCGCCCACCGGCTTTGCCAAAGGCAGCCCCTAGCAATGCGGATTTGAAGACTTTTCTTCAAATCCGCATTTGTTCAATCCGCAATCCGAATTCCGCAATACAACAAATCCTAAACCAGAGTAAAATATCGGACGGATATGAAAATACCGTTCGCGCACAATACGCTGATCATCTTCATCGCCATAGGTCTGATCGTCGTCTCGACAGCCGCTCTGAGCCTCGTCAGCTACCACTACACCGTAGGGAGAGAAAACCTTGCGGAGACTTCTCTTGTTCAGGGCGACCAAAAGCTGGCATTCCATTACGTGGAGCTCATTGAACAAAAAATCCTCGATAATGACCGCATCCTGTCGGAAATGATCGATGTCGATGAACCCTCCAGGTGGCCCGAGATGGTCGAAGCCATAAAGGCGGCTGACCTCAATGTGGACCAGGTGTATTTTCTTCGTCCCGACACCAATACGACCCTATACCCGCCCTATTCCTACGATATCAGGAATCAGTGGGGAAGATTCCACGCCAGCTTCAAAGTGAAGGAGCTCAATTTAGACCGACTCGTCCTCAATCAGCCGCACCACCTTCATAAAGAGCGGCCGGATAACTATTTTTTCGTCACCTACCTATTGCGGGAAACGCGGGACGGGTCTCGAATCCTGGTCTGCTATCAGATGAACTACGATAGGATCCTGGTGCTACTGGACAAGTACTTGAGGGATCTCGAGGACCGTTACTATGTGAGCGTCGTCGATTATGAAAACAACGGGGTTTACAACCCGCCCATTCCCCGCTCTTCAAAGTATTTCTTTGAGACCAGGTTCCAGACGACGCTCTACAAATGGCTTCTCCAGATCATGCCGCGCAACTACACCGAGCTCGAGCTGACTGTTAGGAACCAGCGCCGTACGAATATGTTTTTCGTCATCCTCAGCATGTCGACGATCTTTCTCAGCCTGACAATCATCTATGTCGCCTGGCAGCGCGACCGCCAGCTCCGTCAGCTGAAGGAAGATTTCATCAGCAATGTGAGTCACGAACTGAAAACGCCGTTGTCCCTGATCCGGATGTTCAGCGAGATCCTTGTTACTGGCAGGGCGAAGGGGGACGACAAGAAGCTGGAGTATTACAGGATCATTCACAACGAAAGCGATCGAATGTCGCGGCTGATCAACAACTTGCTTGATTTTGCCAACCTGGTGCGAGGGATCGAACACAAGCATTTTGAGAGAGTGAACCTGGCTCAAATCGTCGCCAAGTCGCTGGAGGCATACCGTGACGAAATCTATAAGGACGGGTTCCAGCTGAATCTACGGATCGAGCCCGACCTGCCGGATTCTTTTGCCGATCCCAATGCGATTACCATGGCTTTTCTCAACCTTCTGGACAATTCTGTCAAATATTCGGGAGAACAGAAGCGAATCGATGTTCGGGTGGCGAGGAACAATGGATTCCTGGATCTTTCGGTCAGCGATAAGGGGATCGGTATTCCTCTGCAGGAGCAGCAGAAAATTTTTGACCAGTTCTACCGTGGATCCGATCCGTCGGTACGCCGAATCCGTGGGAGCGGGATCGGTCTGGCAATCACAAAACATGTCGCGGAAATGCACGGCGGCGAGGTTCGGGTGGAAAGCGCGCCGGGCGAAGGAAGCACTTTCACCCTGCGAATCCCGATCCGGGAAAGCGACAATGGGAAAAGCATGAACCACGAGACACAGGAAGTGCACGGAAAACCATCTGCAGGTATTCCGTGATTTTCGTCGTCAGAAAAAGTCTATGCAAAGGGTGCTGATTATCGAAGACGAAAAAGACATGGCCGGAGGGCTCAAGGATATCCTCGAGTTCGAAGGTTATGAGGTGACGACGGCCGAGACCGGCAGGGAGGGCCTGCAGGCTGTGAGCCGAAAAGTGCCGGACTGCATCATCCTGGACTTGATGCTCCCCGACCTCAGCGGTTACGAGGTCTGCGAGCAGTTGCGTCAGAAGCTGAACACGCCGATTCTCATGCTGACGGCCAAAGCCCAGGATCACGACAAAATCCGCGGTTTCAAGGTCGGAGCCGATGATTACCTCACGAAACCCTTCAGCGTCGGCGAGCTTCTAGCCCGGGTCATGGCTTTACTTCGACGCCACACTCAATACGCCCAGGATTTAGACACGGTGCGGGTGGGATCCAACCAGGTGGACGTCAAACACTTCACTGTGAGGCGCGGGAAAAAAGAACACTCCATGTCCCACTATGAGGTGGAATTGTTTAAGCTGCTGTATGCCCATGCCAACCAGCCCGTCACGCGCGATGAGATTCTCGACAAAGTTTGGGGGACCGAGAAATTCCCGACGAATCGCACGGTGGACAATTTCATTGTGAAGCTGCGAAAGAAAATCGAGGACGACTACAAAAATCCGAAACACATCCTCACGATTTATGGTGTCGGATACAAGCTCAGCCCATGAAATCTCTGCTCGACCTTTTGGGCATGCTTGCCTTTCAAACGCGCGCTCTCCGGGCGCAGGCCGAGCGCCATGCCCTTGTATCCGGCGCGATCTGCTTCGTCGTCGGTTTTCTTGCATTCGCTATTGTGCGGAGCGCGGTCTATGCAACGCTGCCGGACTTTGTCGGACCGTCTGAGCCGCTCGACTCTTTTTTTCACCTCAACCTGATCCAGTCCCTTCTCTTTGTTTTTCTGGTTTATGTCCCATCCGTCATCGTTCTGAGCAATGCCATTTCGGGAAATGGACTTGGTTTCGCGGTTTCCAGACAGGAATACCGAGCTCACGGGTCTGTCCTGTCGCCTCTGTGGGGAATGCTGTTCCTGATCGATGCCCCTCTGCAATACTATGTGCCCCAATTCCTGGTTCTCGGATCAGGGTTCTTCGGGATTACGATCGGGATGCTGGTTCTGCTGCTGCTGCTCGTAATTTACACCATTTGGGCCATCAAACAGTTGAACTATCTTTCGGCGGCCCAGGCAATAGCGGTTTTCGCCCTTTCGTGGTTTACACTGCCGGTCTATTATCTCCTGACTTCATTTTTCCTGGCATTGCCGTTTTTCATCCTGATTCCCTTGCTTTATCTTGGTTTTCAGTGGGTTCGCAGCCATTTTGCCTCACATGCGAACGAGCGCGATTTTCAGCAGCAGCTCCATGCCCTTACATCCAATCCTCAGGATTCCGATGCCCAGTATCAGCTCGGTTTAATTCATCTTAGACGGAGAAACCTCGATGTGGCCCGCCGTTATTTTGAAAACGCCTTGAAGATCGATCCTTCCGACCCTGAATATCACTACTGCTTGGGTCGCGCCAATGAATTGGCCGGAGATTGGGCCAAGGCGCTGGAACAGTATGAGGAGACCTACAGCCTCAATCCGGAGTACGGAATGGGGGACATTTTCCGCGAAGTGGGCAAGGGGTATCTGCAAACGGGCAATGTCGAAAAAGGAGCGGAATTCCTAAGATACTTTTTAAACAAGCGCAGCTCTGATCCAGAAGGCCGCTACTGGCTGGCAGTCGCCCTGCTGAAATCAGGCGATATGGATCAGATGCGCGTTCAGCTGAACACGATTCTTGATCAGGCCCGCTCGAATCCGCGATTTTTCCGTAAGGAGAACCGGGAATGGATCTACAGGGCGAGGAATCTGATTCGCGATTCCAGATTTGGCGCTGACAAGACTTAACTACAAAACCGGCAAAATGCATGAAATCCCGGATCTCTCTTCGTGACTTTCGTGTATTTCATGGTTAAAGTTTCTTTATGCGAAGCTATACGGAAGAACACGCCAAATCAGGGATTGATGCCCCATTGCCGTCGATCGAGTGCTGGGAGAACCAGTATCCGGGGTACGAGATAGAAATCGTTATCCCCGAATACACGGCGATCTGCCCCAAAACCGGTTTGCCTGATTTCGGGACGATTTACATCAATTATGTGCCCGGTCAGTGGTGCCTGGAGCTGAAGTCGTTGAAGGAATACGTCAACGCATACCGGAATCTGGGGATCTTCTATGAAAATGCGGTCAACCGGATTCTTCGGGACTTGGCTGCCGCCTGCAAGCCTGTCTCGATGAGAATCCGTGGAGAATTTACTCCCCGCGGCGGCATCCAAAGCCGCGTCGAGGCGCGCTACGCCGGTCCTGGTCAATGAAATCGATCGAGCTGAAACGGACGGTCCGCTGGGCCGATGTGGACGCGGCCGGTAGAATCTATTACGCCAGAATTTTCGACTACGCCGGAGAAGGGGAATGGGAGTTGCTGCACAAAATCGGCTTGTCGCGGAAGGACCTGGCGAAAAGCTACGATTTCCCCCGAGTGCATGCTGAATGCCATTTCAAAAAGACGCTTGAGCTGGGGGCGCGGTTTACGCTCCGATTCTGGCCGGCCAAGCTTGGCCGAACCTCAATTCGATACAACTTTGAAGTTTTTCTTGAGAGCGATCCTGGGGAGTTGGCCGCAAGCGGGAATGTGACGGTTGTGGTTTTGCGCAGCGGCAAACCCGCCGAGATTCCGCCTGAAATGCGTTTTGCCCTGGAGTCCCAGTAATTCCTTATGCCGGATTCCCGAGTAGCGCCGAATGGCCGTTAGTTGGAGAAAGGCGATGGCGCCGTTTAATCGGCCACGGATGTCTTCGCATTTCGAAACAAGATTTATGCAATCCGATTTGGACATATCCCAGAGCTAAAGCAAGGTTCGTGCACCCACTCCAGCCGCTGATTCCCCGGCAGATGCCAGAAACCTGCAAAAACCCGGATTGTTCTGGCTGTCAAATCCCTCTGCGATGTCGCTGGCTATTGAAACCGATGCTCTTCGAATTTGATCACATAATGCAGGATCTGCCAAAACACGCGGCTCCCTGAAATCGAATAATTACTTAGCACAAGACCTGGCGCTGATCGCCAGACCTCGGTTTCCTCAACATGCTTGAATTTCCCATACGCATAGCCAATTGGATCATGAATAAATTGAGCAGCTTCCTAATCAGGAATCACGAATTGACGGGCTGCGCAGCGGGGAATAACCTGAAGGTATGGCGGAACATAAATTCACCAATGCATTGGTCCACGAAACAAGTCCCTACCTCCTTCAACATGCCCACAATCCCGTTGAATGGTATCCCTGGTGCGAGGAAGCATTGTCCCGCGCGAAAAAGGAAGACAAGGCCATTCTCCTGAGCATCGGGTACTCCGCCTGCCACTGGTGTCATGTCATGGCCCATGAATCCTTCGAAGATGAAGCGACCGCCAGACTGATGAACGAAAACTTCATCAACATTAAAGTCGACAGGGAGGAGCGTCCTGATCTCGACGCTATATACATGGCTGCCGTTCAATTGACCACGGGAGGCGGCGGCTGGCCTATGACTGTATTTCTCACCCCGGATCAGGTCCCTTTCTACTGCGGGACCTATTTCCCGCGTAACGACCGCTACGGCATGCCCGGATTCAGCCGCATTCTTCTGAGCGTGGCGCAAGCTTATCGGGAGAAAAAAAATGTTCTACACGGCGATGCCGAAACGATCGTCACGGAATTGAGGAAGATGAATTCCCTTGTCGGGGTTGCTCCGGGCGTGCTTGAGCCCGCGATGCTGGATGAGGCGGCATCCGCGTTCAGCGCCAATTACGATTCCCGTCACGGAGGCTTTGGACGAGCGCCGAAATTTCCTCCCTCGATGGCATTGAGCTTTTTCATGCGCGTCTACCAGCGGAAAGGGGAGCGGGACTATCTGGACAAAGTCAACCAGACTCTCACCAGCATGGCCTGCGGCGGTATGTATGACCAACTTGGAGGCGGTTTCCACCGCTACTCCGTTGACGCCGAGTGGCTTGTGCCTCACTTCGAGAAGATGCTGTACGACAATGCGCTCCTGAGCCGGGCTTATCTCGACGGCTACCTGCTAACTCAAAGCGATCTCTACCGCAGGATCACTGAAGAGACCTTGGGTTATGTGGCGCGCGAAATGACTTCCCCTGAAGGAGGTTTTTACTCCTCCCAGGATGCGGACAGCGAAGGAAAGGAGGGAGCCTTTTTTCTTTGGAGCGCGGACGAGGTGAACTCGATTCTCGGAGAAGGGGAAGGGAGGCTGTTCTGCAGCTATTATGGAATCACGCCCGAAGACAATTTTGAGGGGAAGAGCATTCTTCACATTCCGAGGCCCGCAGCGGTGACCGCCCGGCTGAATAATGTCTCGGAGTCGGAACTGCTTGAGATCATTCGGGAAGGAAGGCAGAGGCTTTTCACCGCCAGAGAAGCACGGATCAAACCCGGCCGCGACGAAAAAATTTTAACCTCTTGGAATGGTTTGATGCTGCGCAGCTTTGCAGAGGCTGCCAGTTCCCTGGACCGTGAAGATTATCGCGAAATTGCCGTCCGGGATGCGGAGTTCCTGCTGACTCACCTTCGAGGCAAAGAGCAATTGTTCCGCAGCTACAAGGACGGACAAGCACGGTTCAACGGCTACCTTGACGATTACGCATTTCTGATCGACGGCCTCATTTCTCTGTATGAGACAACCTTTGATCCGCGGTGGATCGAAGCGGCTTCCGAAATCTCAGAGTTGATGATTGCCAAATTCCGGGACTCGCAGGGACGAGGGTTCTATTTCACATCGGAAGATCACGAGGCACTGATCCATCGTCCCAAAGAGTTCTTTGATAACGCGATCCCTTCCGGGAATTCAGTCGCAGTTCACGCCCTGCTGCGGCTGTGGAAACTGACAGGAAATTCCCAATTTTCGCAATACGCGATTTCGTATCTGGAGAACATGGCGGGTACGATGGCACGGCAGCCGGCGGCCTTCCCGAATCTGCTGTGCGCGCTTGATTTTTACCTTAGGGGCTCAAAAGAAATTGCAATCGTGGGCAATCCCAGCACGGAGAAGACCCGAATTCTTCTACGCGAAATATTCCGTCTTTATCTGCCCAATAAAGTGGTTGCCTGCGGGACGGACGGGAACCCGTTTCTGCTCGAAAAGAGGCTGCAAATCAATGGCCTCCCTACAGTCTATGTATGCGAAAATTTCGCGTGCAAACGGCCAGTAACAGCCCCAGCGGAGCTAGCAGAACTTCTCGTCCCCTAAATGAGGAACGCGTTGCGCCCTACATACACTCGGTGAGCTATTACACCTGGACGCTCTGGAACAGTACGGAGGAGTGATAGCGGTCGCCGGCGTCCGGCAAGACCACAATGATCAATTTCCCTTTGTTTTCGATCTTGGCGGCAACTTTTACGGCCGCTGCCACAGCCGCGCCGGATGAGATGCCGGCGCTTATTCCCTCTTCCCGCATTAGACGGTGAGTCATTTCAATTGACTCCTCGCTGCTCACCTGCACCACCTCGTCAACGAGGTTCAGGTCGAGCACCTTGGGGATAAACCCCGCTCCGAGGCCCTGAATTTTATGGGGGCCGGGCTTGAGCGGTTCTCCCTTTTTGGCAGCTGTGATCACCGGCGATTCCACCGGTTCGACGGCAACGGACCACAGCGGTCTTTTCTTCTCGCGCTCAAAATACCGGCTGACCCCGGTGATTGTGCCTCCGGTTCCAACCCCGGAAACCAGGATGTCGGCCTTGCCGTCAGTGTCGTTCCATATCTCTGGCCCTGTCGTCTGGAAGTGAATCTCTGGGTTTGCAGGGTTGTTGAACTGCTGCGGCATCCAGTATTTCTCCCGGTCGGCGGCTACGATTTCCTCTGCTTTTGCGATCGCGCCGGGCATTCCTTTTGAACCTTCCGTCAGGATCAATCCGGCTCCAAAGGCCTTCAGGAGTCGCCTGCGTTCGAGTGACATGGTTTCCGGCATTGTCAGAATCAGAGGATAACCGCGCGAAGCCGCCACGTAAGCCAGGGCAATTCCTGTGTTGCCGCTCGTCGGTTCGACGATGGTTACCTCGCTTGAACCGCGCTTCAGAATTCCTTCCCGTTCGGCCGCCCAGATCATGGAGGATCCGATGCGACACTTTACGGAGTAGGAAGGATTTCGTCCTTCTATTTTCGCCACAACCACAGCAGGTAATCCGGCTGGAATCCGGTTGAGCTTTACGAGGGGGGTGTTGCCGATTGAAAGAGAATTGTCGTCGTATATTCTACCCATATCTGGTTTTTACCAGCAACTCTGCGACAAGTCAATGTCAGGGGATCCATGGAGTCTTGGCTTTTTGGAGTCAAGACACTAAGGCTTTTTCTCTTTTTTCGCAAAGTAACCCTTTTTGGTTCGGGCCACGAGGTCCGGTTTATTCAGTTTGATCTCGATTTTTCGAAATTTCCCATCGTGTTTGTTGTCCGTGGAGTAATACCCGATGCTGTATTGGCTGGCAAGCTCCCGGGCGACTTCCGAGAAGACATAACTGAGGTCCTGCTTGGCGTCGAACATGAGGCCTCCGCTATATTCCGCCAGCTTTTTCAAATACTCTCTCGCGGCCATGTACTCCTGCCGCGAGGAACCCGGGCCGGCCGGAATACTGGAGCCGGCAGGCCGGGGATTCCAAATCACCGGTGGGAGCTGAGTCGGGCTGCCGAGCGTTGGCGTTCGCCTATATAGATCCTCTTCGGTATCATAGTATACGGAATAGATGGTGGCTTGAGTCTCCTTCGCCAGTTCGAGCGTATCCTTTTCGCTGGCCTTACCGCTGCAGGTGTCCACGCCGTCGGTGAAGAGCACGAGAGCTTTCCGCTCTTTTATGGGTTTAAGCACTTCCTCCAGAGCAAGCCATACGGCCTCGTACTCGACGGTACACCCTCCGGAACGAGTTTTTTTGATGCCGTATTCATTCTTTCCTCTGTCGATGGTGAAATCTTCCTGGAGCGTCACGTCCTTGGCAAAAGACATGATCGCGACCTCGTCATCCGGGTGAAGCTGGTGCACGAATTCGATTGCCGCATTCTGGATTTTAGCCAGCTCCTTTTCGGTGCTGCCGCTCGTGTCCAGCATGAGAACGATATCGACGGGTTCATCGGTTGCTGCAAAACCGGCGATCTCCTGCTGCACACCATTTTCAAAAACCCGGAAATCCTCCTGCTTCAAGTCGGTGATCCGCTTGCCGACCTTGTCTGTTACTACAACGGGGAGGGAGACCATGTCGACATTTGCCCGAATGGTTGTCTGAACGCCTTCGGCCGGTTTACTCGATTTCTGCTCGGCAGACAGCCCGGCCAGCAGAGGGATTGAAGAGAACAAGACGATGCAGGCAGCACGCAGATTTCTGACGGGCATAGAACAACCAACCATTAGGGATTATAGATGTTGCAGCCTCTCAAACGTATCAAATTCTAATCACGGTCCGCGCTTTGGAGCCTGCGCAAGCAAGCTTGCGCTTCGGATGGATGAGGAGGTAAAGCCTGCATCAGAATCGGAAGCGGCGCCAATCGGCCCCACGGCAAGGCGCTTTTCGGGCGCGGGGCGGCGACTCCTGAAAGAAAAATCCTTTCAGCAAATCTTTATGACTCCGATCCTCAGTGCTATTATGGGACCAATCAACAAAACTGAAGGAGGGCATCAATGAAAAAGTCGATGCGGTTTTTTCTTGGTATCAGCCTGTTGGTTTTGCTTGCCTGCTACAGTTGCGGTGAGAATTCCGAAAAAGAAATGACAGAAGCTCAGCAGGCGATGCAAAAGGCGAAGAGTGTATTTGCAGAAGACCTCGCATCCTCTGATTGGCAGAACGCCATGCAAGCCTGGGAGCAAGGCCAAACTGCAGTTAAAGAGGGAAAGCCTGCAAAAAATCATTTCATAACAGCCAAATCACGCTTCGAAAAAACATACGGAATCGCAAAATCAAAGGGAGAAATCCTGTCGCGGGAAGTCCGGAACATGCAGGTCTCGATCACGGATCAGTTGGGACAAATAAAAACCGCTCTCAACAGCGGGAAAATCGCTCCCAAGATTCAGAAGGAGATCAAACCGATGACAGCGGAACTGGAGGAGGGAGCCGCGTCGGTCGACAGCCTGCTCAGCCAGGGCAACTATGTAAAAGCCGGCAGCCTGGCGCGGGAGCTTCAGGTGAAGCTCCGTAATGTGGATCTGATCATCAACGGCAAGAAGCCAACGCGCATCTGACCATCAACGGCAAGAAGCCCTGGGCAGCAGGGCGTTTACGGGTTAACGTGTTTGTGCGTTAACCCGTAAACACGCTAAAGGGGAAGGTTTGCCCTTGAGCCAGGGTCAGGCCAAATGGTAGCATTTTTAGCTCTGTTGCCGAGCGAATCGAATGAGGGTTGCCATGACTAAAGAACAGGAAGAACAGGGCTTCAGGATTACGGACAAGCGAGGTTTCCGGGAAGACGGCGCAGTCCGCCCGCCCGAGAGTGCTGAGAAAACCGAACAAAAACCCGCCGGTGAATCGGCCTCGTCCGCGGGAGAAACCCCTCCCGATCAGGAAATTCCGCCGAGACCTCCTATTGATTTCCCCGCCTACGTCTTGTCCTATTACACTCAAGGATTGGTGCTCATGGGTGAGGTGCCGAACCCCTACACGAACAAGAAAGAAGAGGATGTGGAAGCGGCGCGGCACACGATTGATATCCTGTCCATGCTGGAGCAGAAGACGAAGGGGAATCTCAGCAAAGACGAGCAGCAGCTTCTTGAAAGCGTGCTCTACGAACTCCGGATGAAGTTCATGGCGAAGACTAACCGGATCAAATACTGATGAGTGCCATGAAGGTGATCTACGGACTGGAGGAATTGACTCCGGTATATCCCTCGCCAATAGTCACAATCGGGAACTTCGATGGCGTTCATCTCGGTCACCAGAGCCTCATCCGGGACCTGGTCACGCGCGCCGCGAGGATCGGCGGCACGCCTGTCGTGGTGACCTTTTATCCGCACCCGCTTCAGGTCCTCGCCCCCAATAACGCCCCTATTCAAATTCAAACTCTGGACCAGAAGCTCGCGACCGTCGAATCCCTCGGCATACCCCTGGTTGTGGTGATCCCGTTCAATATGGAACTGGCACAGACGGCCGCCCGTGATTTTGCCGTTGGATTGTGGGAAAGGCTCCGCATGAAGGAAATCTATGTCGGGCCGACTTTCGCATTCGGCCATCGAAGGCAGGGAAGTTTTAATCTGCTGAAAGAGATCGGCGAGGAAAAGGGGTTCATGGCGGGGAAAATTCACCAAGTTCAGTTCCGAGGAAACCGGGTATCGAGTACCGCAATCCGCCAGGCGCTGATTTCCGGGCAGGTCGGGTTGGCAAGGCGCCTGCTGGCCCGCCCATTTGCCTTAAAAGGCGTCATTGTCCACGGGATGGGACTGGGAACAATGCTGCAGATTCCCACGGCGAACCTGCAAACCCCCAATGAACTCATTCCACGGCGCGGCGTTTATGTTACGGTGTTCAGCGTGGAAGGCAGCCGACACCAGAGCGTCACGAATATCGGCTTCAGGCCCACAGTGGATGGGGGCCTGGCCGCGTCACTGAGCATCGAGACGCATATGCTCGAATTCGACGGCGATGTGTATGGGAAAGAGGCCACCCTGGAATTCCTTGTCCGGCTTCGGGATGAGCGCCGCTTTCCCGGCAAGGATGCCCTGATCGAGCAGATACAAAAAGACAAAGCAAACGCCCGGCGATACTTTCGCTGGCTCGATCGCAATTATCTGTAGGGACGGCCGTCCGGTCGCCCGTTATTCTGGAGAGACAACCGTGTCCGTCACACGTTCGGAAGTAATGAAAATAGCGGATCTGGCCAAGCTTCATTTCGATGAACAAGAGCTGGACGCATTTCTTGTTCAGTTCGAGCGAATCATGGATTACGTCGAGCAGTTGAAAGAGGTGAACGTCGACGGAATCCAGCCAACCAGCCACGTGGCATTGACTGCCGATTTCGAAAAGCACATGTTCAGAGAAGACAAGGCCGGCAAATCCCTGCCTGTGAATGAGAGTCTGGCGAATGCCCCGGACCCCGGTTCCGGACATTTCCGCGTGCCGAAAGTCATTTAGGGAATTACGAATGACGAGTTGCGAAATGAACAAAGGCGTAGTCATCCGCAATTCCTTCGGGTTTTTTCTATGAACCTAACGAACGCTCATGAGATACGAGATGCTGTGAAGTCGGGTGCGGTTTCCGCGAGGGAAGTGGCACGGGCAGCGCTAAAACGCATCGAAGCGCTGGATGGGAAACTGCGTGCTTTTCTCACCTTGGAACCGGAACGGGTCCTCGCGCGCGCAGACGAGGTCGACCGGACGGCCCGATCGAGCGCGCTCCCGCTCGCCGGCGTTCCAATCGCGATCAAGGATAACATCTGCACGTATCATCTGCGAACAACCTGTGGCTCGAAAATCCTGGAACACTACAGTCCCCCGTACAGCGCGACGGCAATTGAGCGCCTGGAACGAGCGGGAGCTGTTGTCATTGGGAAAACAAATTGCGACGAATTTGCCATGGGCTCTTCGACGGAAAACTCGGCGTTCGCCCCGACACGGAATCCTTACGATCTGGAACGGGTGTCAGGAGGAAGCAGCGGCGGGAGTGCGGTGGCGGTGGCTGCCGAGATGACTCCGCTGGCGTTAGGATCAGAAACCGGGGGGTCCGTACGTCAACCCGCTTCGTTTTGCGGCGTTGTGGGGCTGAAGCCGACCTACGGGAGAATCTCCCGTTATGGACTGGTTGCCTTTGCATCATCTCTCGATTGCATCGCTCCGCTCGGGAACAACCCGAAAGATATTGCCCTTCTCCTTTCGCATATCGCCGGTCGGGACGAGCTCGATTCGACGTCCGCGCCGGTACCGGTGCCGGACTACCTTGCCGACTTGAACAGACCGGTTCGAGGCATGCGGCTGGGAATCCCCAAAGAGTTTTTTGGCGAGGGGCTCGATGCGGAGGTGCGGTCGATCATCGAAGCGGGGATCCGGAATGCGGCATCGTTAGGTTGCGAGTTGGTTGACGTCTCGCTGCCTCACACGCGGTACGCGATCGCTGATTACTACATCATCGCTCCGGCGGAGGCGAGTTCAAACCTGGCCCGCTACGACGGTGTCCGTTATGGATTTCGCATTCAGGCGCCGGGTGATCTGCAGGATATGTATCAAAGGACCCGCAGCGAGGGTTTTGGGACAGAAGTCAAACGACGCATCATGGTGGGGACCTATGCTCTTTCGTCCGGCTACTATGAGGCGTATTACGGCCGGGCCATGCGCGTGCGCACGCTCATCAAACGCGATTACGACGAGGCCTTCAAAAAGGTCGACGCGCTCCTGAGCCCCGTCAGTCCGACTCCCGCATTCAAGATCGGCGAAAAAATGTCGGACCCACTCTCGATGTATCTTTCCGACATCTATACGGTCACCGCAAATCTCGCCGGAATCCCCGGGATTTCCGTCCCTTGCGGATTTACTACCGACGGCCTGCCAGTCGGCGTTCAAATGCTGGCCAATCAATTTGAAGAGGGCGCCCTGCTAAGGCTGGCTGAAGCTTATGTTCAGGCATTTCCGGTTTCCAAGCCTGCGCTGAAGATTGAGCTGTAAGAGGCGAGCGGCCGCTCGCCCCTCCTGTCCCACACAAGATTATTTCGCTCAAACGGGAGTTGGGTATTCGCTAAGCCTGACGGCTAAACCGCTAAAGTCGTGCCGGCTTTCGGCATCTCTCCTTTTGTGCATGCGGCCGCTGGCCGACATCGCCCGAGAAGACACGGGACGAAGGCGATCGCTCGACCAGCGGGGGATAGAAGCCGGGGTGATTAACGGCAGCGCGATTCCCGACGGGAACCTGTCTATGTCCACAGGCACACCTTCCGCAGAGCCCAAGAAGGCATCGAAGGAATCCTCTTCCACGAAGGAGAGGGTATCCATGCGCAGCCTCCGAAGCTCATTGCAAAGCTTGACCGAGTCATACGGCAGGATGAAGAGCGTCTCCAATTGCGCGCACCCGTCTGCAGGCGGAGCACCGCCAGGCTTCGAAGTCGGGTTTCCGCACCACAGGGACTCGCAGATTCGTTTGGAGGAGAAATTGAAGGTCATGGAATAAGGCTGAAGAAATTGCGACGGGAACGATCGGGACTCTACGAGGCGGGGAGAAAAGTCGGTTTTCCCCCGGGTGAACCCGACGGCAACGGAAGCACTCCATAATGACGAATCAGGACACAATGTTTGATGAGTCGTAAAGTCAGCGGCCGTTAGGAAGAATTATTCAATTCGTCATTCGTCATTCGTAATTCGTCATTGAGTTTATTGTAGGCATCGCGGCGGCTGACGCCGCGCTTCTTCGCAACAGCCTTGAGCGCCTCATTGCGGGGGAGGCCGGTCCTCTCCATTTCCTCCTGCAGGTGCTCTTTGATGGAGGCCGGCCATCCAGACTCTGCCTCACGGGCTTCGCCCCGCTCAAGAACCAGCGTGATTTCGCCTTGGATTGCAGTCCGTGCCCGTAGGATTTCAAGGAGTTCGGAAAGATTGCCGTGAAGGAACTCCTCGTGAATTTTGGTCAATTCCCGCGCCATGGTCGCTCGACGTGCCCCCAGAATGGCGACCATGTCCTCCAGAGAATCTATTAGACGGTGCGGCGCCTCATATAGGATTAGAGTGGCGGGGACGGACGCCAGTTCCTCGAGTTTGCGTCTTCGAAGCGCCCCACGCGCCGGAAGGAAACCTGCGAAGAAAAAACTGTCGGCTGGAAGCCCCGATCCGACCAGGGCGGCAATTGCAGCCGAAGGCCCCGGAACCGGAACGACCTGAATCCCCTCTTTTCGACAACAGGATACCAGCTCGTACCCTGGATCTGAAACGAGCGGCGTCCCCGAATCGCTCACCAGGGCGATGTTCTTTCCCTCGTGGAGCATTTGGAGCAGCCGTGGCGTCCGGCTTTGCTCATTGAACTTGTGATAGCTTTCTTTCGGAGTCCTGATGCCGTATTTCGTCAGGAGCCGGGAGGTATGTCGCGTGTCTTCACATGCAATAAGGTCCGCTTCTTTCAGGACCCGCAGCGCTCGCAGGGTGATATCTTCGAGGTTCCCGACCGGCGTCGCAACAATGTACAATGTTCCCATGGAAATAGGAGTTGCAAATGACGAATTACGAATTAAAACGATAGGCTCATTCGGAATTCGTCATTCGCCATTCGGAATTTGATTCATTGCCTGCTGCATTTCACGCACGGCTCGTTCCATCCCCACGAGTGAAGCTCGCGCGATGATATTGTGGCCAATGTTCAATTCTTCGATCTCCGGGATAGCGGAGATGAGTTTTACGTTCCGGTAGGTCAGACCGTGTCCAGCCAGTATTTTAAGGCCCTTTTTCCGGCCGCGCTCGGAGGCCTGGACTATTTTGGTCAGTTCTCGTTTGAGGGCCGACCCAGCCAGGTCCGGGCTTTTGGGAGTAGCTTCCGAGTAGCCGCGCGTGTTCAGCTCGATCATCAATGCCCCCAGATCTGCAGCTGCATCCACCTGTTCCGAATCAGGATCGATGAAGAGGCTGACCTGGACGCCTCCCGCTGTGAGGTTCTGGATTGCCTTTGCAACCGCGTTCCGGTTTTCGATGACGTTCAGCCCTCCTTCTGTGGTGATTTCCCTTTCCTGCTCCGGGACTAGGGTTGATTGATCCGGGAGCAACTCCAGGGCGATCCGCACCATTTCAGAGGTTGCGGCCATTTCCATATTCAACCGGGTTGTGACGGTTTTGCGCAGCCGGGCCACATCGTCGTCCTGGATATGCCGGCGATCGCCGCGCAAATGCACAGTGATCCCGTGGGCACCGGCCAGTTCTGCCAGGATAGCCGCGGCAACCGGATCCGGTTCTAGGGCTTTGCGGGCCTGACGAATGGTCGCAATGTGATCGATGTTCACTCCAAGCTTGGTCATAGTAGCCCCTTTCTAATTACGAATTGCGAATTGATTTTGAATCAGCCACGGTGTTTTTTCTCAATTCGTCATTCATGCTTCGTAACTCTGTGCTGAGGCGCTGCAGGCGGGCGATCGTCTTCTCGCGTCCAAGGACCTGCATGACTTCGAAAAGGCCGGGAGCGACACCCTTCCCTGTAAGCCCGACCCGCAGCGCATTGATGAGCAGGCCAGCTTTGACACCCTCTTTATCTGCGAGCCCCCTCAGAATTTCTTCTGTCGATTGGAGTGAGAATACGTGGTCTTCTCGATAAAGATCGAGCAGCACCGGTATTAAATCCTTCAGTTTTGTATCGGAAAGGAACTTGTCGACAGCCGCTTTTTCATAGACGAAATCATCCGTGAAGAAGGCCCGGAAAGTAGTGCTGAAGTCGCTCAACTTCCTGGCGCGTGGCCTGAGAAGGTCCAGGGTCGAAGTCAGGTTCGGGACAGGAGCGGTTTGTTTATCCCAAACTTTGGCCGACTTCAACTCGCAGGCGACCATTGCACTCAGGCTTTCGGGAGAAGCATTCCGGATGTATTGGCCGTTGAACCAGTCGAGCTTCTCGAGTCCAAACACAGCATCCGCTTTCCCGACCCCTTTCAGCGAAAAGAGCTCGATCAATTCCCGGCGCCCGAGCAGCTCACGGTCATCGCCAGGAGACCATCCCAGGAGAGCCAGAAAGTTGAAGAAAGCGTCCGGCAGATACCCCATTTCGGCGTAAGCCATGACGGAAGTCGCGCCGTGCCGCTTCGAGAGCCGCTGTTTGTCGGGGCCCAGGATGAGCGGGAGATGTGCGAACTGGGGCACCGGGGCGCCGGCTGCCCGGTACAGCAGAATCTGTTTCGGTGTATTGGAGATATGATCAGCGCCGCGGATCACGTGCGTGATTTGCATGTCTAGGTCGTCGACAACCACCCCGAGATGATAAGTTGGAATTCCGTCGGTTCTCAAAAGAACGAAGTCCTCGAGGATTGCATTTTCGACCTCGATGTTGCCGAAGACACCGTCCTGAAATGAGGTTTTGTCCGGAGGGATGCGGAAGCGTATGGCACATGGTTCCCCTGCCGCGGCGCGGCCTACGGACTCTTCAATGCTCAAGGACGCGCATTGGTGGTTCCCAGCTTCCCGCCACCTTTTTCCCGCGGAATCATCCTGGCCCGTTTCATCTTCCACCGGGCAGAAACACCGGTAGGCGCTGCCGCAGGCGAGCAGCCGGGCAGCAAATTCGCAATAGCGGTCCAACCGCTGAGACTGGAAAAAAGGACCTTCGTCCCAGTCCAGTCCCAACCAGCGCAGACCCTGCAATATGCCTTCGACCATCTCTTCCGACGACCGGGCGAAATCAGTGTCCTCAATCCGCAGGACGAACTTGCCGCCGTAATGGCGCGCAAAGAGCCAGTTGAACAGGGCTGTACGGGCGCCGCCAACGTGGAGATATCCAGTCGGGCTAGGGGCAAAACGGACACGAACCTGTTCGTCGCGACCCATGCAAACCTCGGAGAACTCCAAGCTTATCATAGATAGTGGCCGGAAGTCAGAAGTCGGGAAATTCCTTTTTGATCGCGGATTGCGGATTGCGGATTTGAAGACTGCTTTCCCGACCCACAAGCAAATTCCGCAATCCGTAATTCGATTAGGTGGATTTTGAGGCGCGAATTGGTTACTATGAGCACTCGATTGTGCCCACAGGCCCGCGGAGAGGTGCTGGAGTGGCCGAACAGGGCTGCCTGCTAAGCAGTTACACTGGCAAAACCGGTGTCGGGGGTTCGAATCCCCCCCTCTCCGCCACATGTTGTTTTAAATATTTGATAAATAAAGTTTTATCCAATAGATCACAAGATAAACCCTCAATGCATCCCACAAAGTATTTATGCGCGCCAGACTTTTGCCGGCAATCTGCCATCGACAGGTATTGCCGCAAAGACTTAACCTTTCCAGGGAGCAGGTCGCGGAGCGAGTCGGACGCTCAGTTGCCTTTGCCATGCGATGGCCCAATTAGCCTCTGGACGACGGCGCTTGAGGACATGAATCGCCTGTCATTTAGCGCGGCATTGCATCGGGGCGATAAAACATCGATTTCTGCCGGGGTTCCCGCTTAGGTCGCAGCGGATCTGCTACCTCTGACATGTAGCAACCGCGGATTGTCTCACTTATAGGGTGTCTATACCGAATCAATACTGAGACCAATTACAGAGGCAAAGAACAATGGTGCTTCTGCAGTCTGTGTGTCGTCAAAAGTCTGTCGCCCCAAGATTCGTCCACTCGGAATCGAACGATCTACGAAAAGTTGAGTCGGAGAAGGGTTCGAGAAGCCTATCGCGAAGGAAACGGGGTTAAGTTGTCGGCGCCCGCATCCAACATTAATCCACGCCAGCACGAGGGGATGGTTTTTGTGCAATCGTTGACTTCGGCAAGATTCAACGGCATGCCCAGACGCGCCATCGACGCCGGGCTTGCGGACATCATTGCCCCGATCGAGGAATTGCCCGGCTGCCGCCGATTTTCCTGTCCGTGCGGTAAGATACTCGAAAAAACTGGTTTGACTGCTGCCAGTCTATTGTCTTTTCAATTCCTGCAAGTCAAGCTTTGACTGGATGGCTTCCAGGACGCCCTCTGCCACGACACGCGACTCGTCGGAAACGTGAAAGCACAGACGCGGATCGTCTCGCGGATCAAGATCCCCAATTTTCATCCCTTTTTTTACCATCATTCCCGGATAGATCAGTCCGCGCAAAATGCCGTTAAATGTGGCGATCACGAAATGGCCGTCAACCTCTGCAATCGTCTCACCTGTGGCAATGTGGTCGCCGATATGAGCATACGTCTTCACTCGTCCGTCGGCAGGAGCTCGCAAAACACACTCGTCTCTTCGCCCATCGGTTGTTTGAGACTCAGACGTATTACACTGGGCGGCGCCTTTCGATAACACAGAGCCCATGGGATTGCCGCAGGTCGTTTCAACCACGACATCGCAGTTTTCGCCGGCAACAAATCCGGGGCCCAGTCCAATTAGAAGTTGTCCCGGGTGGGGCTGGGGCGCAAGGTGCCGGCTCAGCATGCGCCCATCGACAACGACTTTCGGATGGAAAAGTTCTACAGCCTCGCCCACGGGATCGACCAGAACGGGAATTGCCCCTCCCGCAATGATTCGCGCGACGAGCGAGGAGTTTTCAATGGGATCGTCGACCCGGCAAGCAACGCAATCCTCCACCTGGGTACGGCCGGCGTATACGGCGTCGGCAAAGCAACCCTTTCGGTGCACTGCCACAGGCATGGGCAGTTCGCTGATAATTACCGGTAAGCCATACTCATGCAAGCGCAGGGCCACGCCGCTGGCGAGGTCGCCTCCGCCCCGAACAAGAACGAAGGACATAGAGTATTCCTCATCTCATCATTAAAAATTTGATATCACAGTAGCACGATCTCATTCGAATGAAAAGAAAATAATAAGTAAAAACAATATTCATCTGACTAGTATTAAGCGACCTAATATGCCGTTGTTCGCCAAAACCTGGACCAAGTCGCTTCTGTGGAGGTTCCGTGAGCGAGGCATTCATTGTCCATTCGTGGCCTTGCCCCGAATAATAGTGCCCCGGGATGCTCGTGAATTCAGCATCACATTTCCAGGCATGGCATGCTTGTACGATTCTCGCTTGGAGGTCATGAGGAATAATTGCGTGAGGCGAAGTCGTACGGCGGATGGGACGTACGGTACCACGCCGCACACCTCTCGTATCGGTGGTGAAGACCGCCACCTCAATGACTAACATGGTGTTGCCCAGGTGCACGGCTTCGTGGTGGTTATGCGTCACATACAAAAAAGGAATTCCGGATCCATGCTGTGTCGAGGAGATCTCTTCCAGAAGACGTGAGCGGGTGGGCACATCGACCGCGGACAGGGGTTCATCAAGGAGCATGATCAAGGGATCCGTGGCAAGCGCACGCGCTAGGGCGATGCACTGCTGCTCGCCGCCGGACAGCTAGTGGGGATAGCGCGGCTGTCTTCTGGATTCAAAGCAGAGAAAAAAGCTCTCGAACCCGTTCACGTGCGGAGAGCCGGGAGTCGGCTCTGGCGCCGTACAGGACGTTTTGCTCGGTGGTCAAATGGGGAAAAAGCGCGTGGTTTTGAAAAACATGCCCCGCTTTTCACTGCTGCATGGACAGGCTGATGCCGGCGGCCGAGTCAAAGTAGATTTTGTTGCCCAGGGAAATTCGACCTTGGTCCGGCGTGATTATTCCTGCGAGGGCATGAAGGATGCTGGCCTTCCCGGCCCCTGAAGCCCCAAAGAGGACAGTCACACCGCCAGCTGCCCTCACATGCACATCGAGGGTCAAGGCATGGCCGCCGGAACCAAGCCGTTTCTTTATAAGCGCATCCAACTTAGTTCAGTGTTTCTTCCTCGGGCGCGACAGCCGGTTCGTAAGGTACACCACCGTGACGGATATGCCCGTCAGGATCAAGGCCAACCATTTCGCCTGTTCATCCTCTCCGGACACCACGGCATCATAGACTGCCAGCGGCATCGTTTGCGTTCGGCCGGGAATGTTGCCTGCCAGCATCATGGTCGCCCCGAACTCCCCGAACGCACGTGCAAAACTCAAAACAATCCCGGCCAATATTCCTCTGCTGGCCAGGGGCAGCGTGATGCGAAGGAATGTCTCGAACTCGCTTTTACCCATAAGGCAGGACGCAATTTCGTACTCCACGTCAACGCTTTCAATGGCGGCGCGGGCAGACTTGATCATCAGCGGCAGCGCGATCACTGTCGAGGCTATGACGGCTGCGATCCAGGTGAAAACCACCGTCCATCCCGTCAGAGCATACAGCGGCTCTCCCAGCAGACCACGCTTCCCCAGCAACAGGATGAGGTAATACCCAGTCACGGTTGGCGGAAGAACCATGGGCAAGGTGAGGACGGCATCTAAAAGATCCTTGCCCCGGAAGTTGCGTTTGGCCAGCAGGAAACCAAATGCAGTCCCAGCTACGCTGATCACAATCGTAGCAATACCGACCACCAAAAGCGAGAGCCTGAGGGCCTGCCAAATCATGGATTACCGTGAACTGAGAAAACCATTTTTTACCAAAATCGCCTGTCCCGCGCTGCTGAGTGTCAGATCGATGAAACGCGTGGCAAAACTGCGATTCCCGGTCCCTTTGACGACGGCTATGGGATATACGATCGGATCATGTGATCCCTTAGGTGCATAGGCCGCAATCACCGTCTTTCCATGCGCAGCCGGGACATCGGATGCATAGACGATACCCGCTTCCACTTCCCCGCGCGCAACGTAATCCAAAACCTGACGCACATTTTCAGACAGCACCAGGCGGGACTGAAGCCTGTCCCACAATCCTAGATTCCTTAACGCCTCCTGAGCGTAATGGCCAGCTGGAACTGTCTTGGGATTGCCTATCGCCACCTTCGTTACTTCGGAGCGGGCCAGTTCCTCAAATGAATGGAGCGATAGTTGAGAGCCCGTGGGGACAACAAGCACGAGAACATTTTGCGCGAGATTGCGCCGGGTTTCCTCAACGATTAATCCCTGGGCCTGTAGTTCATCCATCTGCTTTTCCCCCGCGCTTGCAAAAACGTCAACCGGGGCGCCCGTTTCGATCTGCTTCTGAAGCAATCCCGAAGCGCCCAGATTGAACCGCACCCGGACTCCCGTCTGCTTTTCAAACATGGATCCGATTTCCTCAAAAGCATCCTTAAGGCTGATGGCCGCCGATACAAGGATTTCGCTGTCCTTTTGCGCAGAAATACAAGAATCCACCGAGGAAAAAACAGCCGCACCGACCAGCATGGTTATAACGATGCATTTCCAAAACATGGCATACACGTCCAGACGGATAACGGAGTCACTCTGATTCACAACATGGCAATAGGATAAAGGCGCCATGTCACGATAAAAATACAGTGTAAACTAACATCGGTGTTCTGGGAAGAGTGCAGAGTGTCTTCGATCGGAAGATGTGCAGAACTGCCGTTCAGCCTCGTCCGATTAATGTCGAAGAAGCGGAGTCCTCGATGCTTTGCTGCCATCGCCTATTCGCCCGATTCTGAACTATTCAGGCTGGTTTCAGCATAGGAATGCTGCATGGGTTGCATCGGTGCAATAAACGGCCACACCGGTCAAGAGGCATCGCAGGCCTTAAAGGCGGGCGAGACTTCCATGGAAACTTTGCGCCATGATAAAGCGGCGGTGCCATCAAGGCATTCGGGCTTGGAAGACTAACTTCTATTGGAAGAGGTGGAGATGACCGTCCCTTGTATTGGCAAAAATGGGCGCGAGCCGCCAAACGATTAATGCCCCGGAACCAGGGACAGGATCGAACTCGAGTCAATGGGCTTCAGTGGACTATGGATATATTTATTTTCATGATGACTTACACATTCTGAGAGGTTTTGCTTGATGCTAAAGCCAGAGCGCTTCGGCAGTGAGAGGGGACCGAGTAAGCCTTCGCCGGATTAACCGCGCAGCTTTCGAATCCTTTCCAGCCACAGCAGCCAATCGCTCAATCGGGTGCCATTCGGGGGGGGGTATCGAGCTCCTCGGGTTGCCCTGCATTTAGAAACCGTCTTTAAGGATTTTCCCTCTCACCAACATCTTTGACTTCCTTGCGGACAATCTCACGAAATCGTCCACCCCCTCAACCCACCGCCCCATCACTTGCGCGCAGCGGGCCAGCCGGGTTCGTTCAATCCGGCGCCTTTTCTTTCTATGCCCAACAGCAGCGGGTTCTACGGAAACCTGGGAAGAGACAGCTTGACCGGGCCAGGGATTGTCACCGGGGATTTATCTTTCCTCCAGGACAATCGGATTCACGGAAGGCTCCGGCTTCAGTTTTGAGCGGAGTTCTTCAACGTCCTGAGTGTCGAAGATGTGTCCGGTTTATGAAAGCAGAATTGGAGGGAAAGTCCGCCATGTTTCGCTGCTGCGATAAGCTCATCGGTCCCCATTTTAAGAAATTGACGGACTCCATGCTTCAGCCGGAGGAATTCCAGGAGGCCAAGCGCATTGCGGCCGATGCCACAAAGGAACCTGTGACCGGCGGGGTGAAGCCATGATGAACGTTCCGATCGACTTCCGCGATCTCGACCATGCTTATTGGGTAAAGCATTGGATGTTTTGCAGCTTTAAGACTTGAATCAAGCGCGAATCCTAGCCGTCAGACAGATATTGAACAGCCCACAATTAATCCGATCTGTGGCAACTGTTTAGAACACCGAACCACCGCTCCGCTGTCCGCTAGATTGCTGAGAGCAGCACGTCATCAGTTTTGGCCGTGCGCCCGGCGGCATCTACCGTCACGACCTGGTAGTGGTGCGCAGCCTGGTCGGAGAGGACTTCCTCAAAGGAAAATGGAGTCTGACGCACCTGCGGCTTATGCGCGATCTGGCCGGCTTTCTGGTGGTCGCGCCATATTTCGTAACGGACGATCGGTTCATCGCCCGCATAAGCGGTTTGCCAATGCAATTGGGCTACCCGCTTCTGCCCGCGCATTTCCTGGCTGGCTGCGGGATTACGAGGAGCGCCGAGCGCTTGCGCTGGGGCCTGGAAGTAATTCGTTTTGCCTTCCTTGACTGTACGGGCCAGTTTTTCGATCTCCCGTCGGTCGGAGACGCTGAGAGCGTTGGATTCGATCTGAGCGGCGAGGAGGTTTTGCTGCAGCTGGCAAGCAGTCGGGTCTGCGTCAATATGCCCCGTTCCGATGATAGCGGTATGGATGCCGGGCGTGCCTAAGGCGTACTGGACCAGCCGTTGACTCGGCAGAGTCTTGCTGCCAACGGTGCGGACCACCTGCTCCGGCTTTGAGGTAAAGGCCGCCTCTTTCGTGTACATTGCACCATCGGCAAAGACTTTCATAGCAATCAGGCCCATGTTGTTGGCCGTAGCCACAGGCATGACGTTGTACTGCATGTTAAAATTCAGTCGGTCGTTTGCGTTGATGGCTACAAGCATGCCTTCGAGAATGCCCCGGCTATCGCGCTGAATCATCTCCATCATCATGGCAGGTGAAGCATGGCCGGAAAACCCGATGTGGCGAATGAGCTTCTCCTCCTTGGGATTGAGTCCCGTAAGATTTGTGCCGTCGCGGTAATCCATCAGCATGGCCAAGGCGCCGATATGCTCGGCCTTAGGATCGGGATGTTCGTATCCTTCATAAAGGGCGTCAACATCCGCCTGA
>Ga0326727_10007316_pt1 | contig 29291 bp, 26 predicted proteins | sample MB2enrmetagenome_FD_207643 | JGI IMG/M metagenome (GOLD analysis project Ga0326727, IMG submission 207643) | Lab enriched peat soil microbial communities from McLean, Ithaca, NY, United States - MB29MY | ecosystem: Environmental > Terrestrial > Soil > Wetlands > Peat | place: USA: New York... | reverse complement strand
TGATCATCACCCTGCCCGCATCCGTCAGTGCGACCATTTCCGACGCACGGGCGGGACAGTTCTTTTCCTGGGTGGTTGTGATCTGGCTCGCCGGCGCGGCGGCATTCTGGGTGCGTCTGATGGGTGGATGGGCCGTCGCCGCGCGCATGCGATCCACGCTGGTTCGGCCCGCGCCACCGCAATGGCGGCGGATTCTGGGCGAGCTCGGCGCCCGGATTGGCCTCTCGCGCCCGGTGCGGTTACTGGTGTCCGCGCTGGTCGAGGTGCCGACCGTGGTCGGCTGGCTTCGTCCCGTCGTGCTGGTTCCGGTTGGGGCGCTGGCCGGCTTACCGGCCGAACATATGGAAGCGCTGCTGATTCACGAATTGGCGCACATCCGGCGGCACGATTATCTGGTCAACATCTTGCAGAGCGTTGCCGAGGCGCTGCTGTTCTACCACCCCGCGGTCTGGTGGGTGTCGGGGCATATTCGCGCCGAGCGGGAGCTGTGCTGCGATGACGTTGCGGCACGGGCGAGCGGCGACGTACTCACGTATGCGCGCGCCCTGGCGGAGTTGGAATCTCGCCGCCCGGCCCACCTCAAGGCCGCCCTCGCCGCCAACGGCGGTTCGCTCGCCGGTCGCATCGCAAGGCTGCTGGGCCAATCGCGGCCGGCATCGCAAGCGCACACTGGGATGGGAATCATGGTGACCGCGATTCTTCTGGCGATGACGGCGTTCGGGCTGTTCGGCCAGTCCGATGCCGCGCCGCGATTCGAGGTCGCGTCGGTCAAACAAAGTACTTCACACCCGAGCTTCATGATGGTTCGGCCCCGTGCTGGCGGGCTGACGGCGGAAAACGCTCCTCTGCGGCTGCTGATGCAGAACGCCTATGGCGTCCAGGCTTTTCAAATTTCGGGAGGTCCAGGCTGGATTCAATCCGACGGCTATGACATCGAGGCCAAGGGGGATGGCAAGGCGAGCCGGGACGAAACCTTTCTCATGCTGCGGTCGCTCCTCGAAGACCGGTTCCAGCTCAAGCTCCACCGCGAAACCAAAGAACTCCCTGTCTACGCGCTCACCGTGGCCAAGGGCGGCCTCAAATTGCAACCGCCGAAGGAAGGCAGTTGCATTCCAGTTGACCCGAACGGGACGTTGCCGCCGCCATCGAACACGCCAGGACAGCGGGCGCCCGGTTTTCCCTGCGGCATGCCCGGTGTGATGATGGAACCGTCTGGGGTACGGATCGAAGGAGGAAAAGTCGCCATGCCGGACTTCATCAGAGTGCTTTCGATGGTGCTCGGCCGCCCCGTCGTTGACAGAACCGGGTTCGCCGAAACCTTCGATCTGCGCCTGGACTTTACACCGGATGAGGCCGCAGCCGGCCTCCCGCGTTCCGCCGGCGCAGGCGATCCCGACAGCCCACCGCCCGCGGCTGACCCTGGCGGCCCACCGCCGATCTTCGCCGCCATCCAGGAACAGCTCGGGCTGAAGCTCGAATCGGTCAAGGGACCGGTGGAAGTCCTGGTGATCGATCACGTGGAAAGACCGTCGCAGAACTGATACCAGTTGGCAGGCGAAATCCGCTTCGGACCCGAAAACCGGGGCGCCTGCCCCACGTGGCGCACACACTCATGCGTGCCGTGTGAGACTCCTCTCGACACGTCTTTTTTCCGGCGGCGCCCTGCGTCGGCACGAGTGCCGACGCGGCACCGACGAGTGCGTGCGCCACGTCGGAATGGCGACTACGCCTGCGCTACCGCGGGCACGGGCTGCGGGCGGCGCTGTGCGCGGCGCGCCGTCCACCATAGTTTGGCGGCGGACAGGCCGACCATCAGCGCGGTCAAGAATACGGTGGCGAAGACGGTTTGCGGAATGGTCAGATTGCGGCGCAGGGGTCGCGTCCAGCCGCCGTAGACGATCACGACGTGCACCCAATAGACTAGAAGCGATGTTTTGCCCAGCGACTGCATCCAGCTCCAGACGGGGCGCGCGCCGTATTCGGTCCAAAGATAGGACCCGGCCAGGAACGCCAGAATGATTCCGGTGCGAATGAAAACCAGCGTCGGGCTATTGGTCCAGAAACTGGAGTTCGGATAAATCGAGTAAGGGTTATTGGAGAAATACTGATTGGTGAAGATCAGTGCGAAGCCGATCAGCGCCGACCATTGCATCAGCCGGTCCATGCGGGCTTCGGCGGTGCGTTTCACCGCGAGGCCGGCCGCGATGCCGAATCCAACATACGAGGCGCAGGGAAAAAACGGAAAGCGGCCACGGCCGGCGCCCGGCACCAGGTACTCGCGCAAGAGTGCGGGCGCGCCATCCCAGGGGAGGTTCGCCATCACAGGCGACAGCATGGCAACAGCCGCGGCGCCGAGCGCGGCGAAACGGAGGCGCCCCTCGGCGCCGAACGCGGCAGCCGCCGCAAACACGGCCAGCGCCACCGCCATGCAATTGAGAATATCCACCTTGGTCAGCTCTTGCAGGCTGCCGCCAGGGTAACTGCCCAGCCAATTGGTGAAGCGAAACAGCAGCGCGATCACCATGATGTATCCGGCGCGCCGCAGCGCGACCGCCCAGCGTCGCCAAGGGCTCGCTTCGCGACGCGCCAGGCTTTCCATCTGGAAGGCGGTCGTCATGCCGGCCATGAACAGGAACAGCGGCGCAGCCATGCCGCCGACAAACTGCGACATCACATAAGGGCCGCCGTCGCGCAGGTCCATGCGCACAAAGGCATTGAACGCGTGGCACTGGATCATGACGACCACCGCCAGCCCGCGCATCCAATCGAGAAAGGGGAATCGTTTCACTTGCGGCTCAGCCTGTGCTTACGCAGTGCAATTTAGCACAAATTGTTGCGGCGACGGCGTACGGCGTACCTCGGCGCGGTATCCGGCAAGCAGCGAAACCCAGAAGAAAAGCCGAGACGACTCTCGGCTCAGCAAGCTGACAGCCCCGGATGGTGCATGGGCAAGCCGCGCCACGGGCGGAGATTAGGCCGCTGGTTGATTGGCGGCCACGCGGCGGCTCAGCAGCGCGTAGGCGCCATAGAGCGCGGCCGAGTAGAAGAGATCCGCCAGCATGGTGTTGCGATAGTAAGGAATCGCCTTCACATAGCAGGCCATCAGGCCGGCGGCGTTGTGCGTATAGAGGGACACCGGCTTCAGCCACATCGCAAAATTGGTAATCAGGAAAAACTGCACGCTGCCCGCGACCGCCGCACCGCCAATGGCGAGCGGGTTCTCGGTCGAGCGCAGCCGCGAGCCGATCCACACGTAAATCAGGAAGCTCGCATACACAAACGGAGTCGCGAATGAATAGCCGCCCACCAGCGGGTCGGTGACCAGCATCAGCACCAGCGGCAACAGGTAAGCCTTCCAGCCGCTGAGCCGGCCGCCGGCAAACAGGCTGACGCCGCCCACCGGCGTGAAATTCGGAGCGTGCGGCACCAGGCGCGCCAGCATACCCAGGATGGTGAGGCCGATGGCTAGCGGCCTCGGTGTGTCGTTCTTCATTCGTATTTCTCCTTTATCGATTATCTATCAGAATGAGCCGAAGCGGCATGGTTCGGATCCCATAAAGTTTCCGGATCGCCCGTGAGGTGGCTGGCCCAGCGGCTCCAGACAAAAAATGCGTCGCTGAGCCGGTTCAGGTAGCGAATCGCCTGCGGCGGCACGCTTTCGAGGCGGGCCAGGGCCACCACGGCGCGCTCGGCGCGTCGGCAAACCACGCGGCAGATGTGAAGATCGGCGTTCAGGCGGCCGCTGCCGGGCAGCACGAAGGAACGTAGGGGCGTCATATCGCGATTGACGCGGTCCATTTCGGTTTCCAGGCGAGTGACATCTTCATCGGTCACGCGCGCCTGGCGCTCGCGAACGTCTTCGGGCACGGTGGCGAGAATCGAACCGAGGTTGAACAGCTCGTGCTGGATGCGCAGCAAAACCGGCACCAGCGTCCAGGCGCGGCCGTCCTTGTCGACCAGAGCCTCGGCGTTAGCGCGCGCGGCGCCCACGAAGGCGTTCAATTCGTCCACCGTTCCATAGGCTTCGATGCGCGGGCCGTCCTTGGCGACGCGCTGGCCGCCGGCCAGAGCGGTTTCTCCTTCGTCGCCGGCGCGGGTGTAGACGCGGCCGATGGTCAGGTGAGGCGGATCGAACGGTGGCTTGTTCATACTCTCATTTTGCTCCCGCGAACGACCATTTCAAACCGGTCACGAAATTCAGGCGCGGCGAAGGGTAGCCGAAAACTTCTTCGTAATGCTGGTTGAGCGCGTTGCGCAGGTTGCCATAAGCGGTGAGGCCGCGGCCGAGCTTGCAGTTGAGATTCAGCCCCAGGTTGGCGTAGCCGGGGTTCTCAAACAAGCCGGCGGACGCGCCGTAGCTCGGATCGACATCCAGAATGGAACCGCGGAAGTAGCCGTCCAGGCCGCCCGAGACGCGGCCACGCGTGAAGGTGGCGGCGAAAGCGCCCGAATTCGCCGGGCGGCGCAGCAGTTGCTGTCCCACCGTAAACGGCGCCGGCGCCAGGTTGGTGGCGCCGTTGAGCGAGAGGATTTCCGAATCGAGCCAGGTGTACCAGCCGGTAATGTAAAGCCAGCGGGCGGGCCGCAGCCGGGCGGAGTATTCCGTGCCGAGGCCGCGCGAGTTGGCGATGTTGTCGGATTCATAGTGGCTGAGCACGGCTAGATTGCCGCCCAGGATGACGATCAGATCGTAATAGCGGTTGTCAAAGAAAGTGGCGTCGAGCGAGAGAACGTCGCGGAAAAAGCAGCGCTCCACGCCGGCGTCGAAGCCGCGCGTTCGCTCCGGCTTGAGCGACGGATTGTCGGTGTAAGCCAGGTCGAAGCCGGTGGGCGGGCGAAAGCCGGTGCCGAAGGAAGCGTGAAAGCGCGTGCCGCCACGGCTGTACGCGGCGGCCACTTTGGGGTCGATCGCGTTGACGGACTGCGCGGGAAAGGCCGGGCGCGAATAACCATCGGTGGGAATCGCGCCGGTGCTTAGAAACTCGCCGCGCACGCCGGCGTTGATCGTCCATCCGCCGGGCAATTGAAAACGGTTCTCGAGGTAGAACGCGAGATCGTTGCGGCGGATGGGGAAGGTATCGGAGTTCGCGTCGGTAATGTAGGTGTTGCGGACTTCCTCGATGGTTTCAACCGTGCCCAAGGCAACCGTGTACCAAGGCTTGACACTCGAGGTCATCCGCCATTCCGCCTGGCCGCGCAGATCTTTGTTAAAGCTGAACCCGTAGGGGCTGGTGTAGCCGTTGTTGTTGAGGAAGAACGAGGCGAACAAATCCTCTTTGATCCGCCCCGAGAACAGGTCCGCCTGGTAATGCGCCAGGTAATCGGAGAAGTTATTCTTGCTGCGGCTCACGGTGTCGATGCCGGTGTAGTCGTCATTGGGATCGGAGCCGTAGGGGCCGGGCTCGCCGACGGTGTTGGAATCGAAATCGGCGTGGAAGTTGAGCGACTGGCTGCCGAAACGGCGCAGCAGGTTGAGCATAAGGTTCGAATTGTGATAGTCGCTGTTGGCAACCGGGCCGTTATCGTCGAGGCGCGAAGCCGCGAAGGCGATGCCGAACCCGGCCAGGGTGTCGCCGCCGGCGATGCCGAAGCGATGCTCCTGGTAAGTGCCGCCTTCGGCGAGTACATCGAGGTTGGGCGCGGCGCCGGCTTCGCGGGTGACGAAGTTGATCACGCCCGAGTTGGCATACTCGCCGGCAACGGCGGATTCGGGGCCGCGAATCACTTCGACGCGGTCCAACTCCTCGACTGGAATGTGGGCAAAATCGAAGGTCCCTCCGAAACCATTGACCGGGATGCCATCGATCTCGACCAGATTGAAATCGTCGTAGCCGCCGCGCAGGTAGAGCGAGGTGAGGCCGCCGGTGAAACCGGTCTGACTGATGGCCATGCCGGGGAGGTAACGCAGCAGGTCGACGGCCTGCGCCAGGTTGCTCTGGCGGATCTGTTCGCTGGTGACGATGCTGGTGCTGCCGCCCTGCTGGCTGGCCGGGACATCGATGGCGGAGCCGACCACGCTCACCGAATCCTGAAGCGGCGCCAGTTGCAATTTCACGAACAAGGGCTGCGAGGCGGCGGAGAGGAGAATCTCGGCGGTGCGGAATCCGGGCGCGGCAACCACGAGTTTGGCGTCGGGCGCATTGGCCACGGCGGTATCGAGTTCGAACGAACCGTTGACACCGGTGAGAGTCTGGGCGGCGATTCCAGCGGGGACCGATACGGCGACCTGAGCGCCCACCACGGGAGCGCCAGACGGATCGGCAACCGTGCCTTTCAGCGAAGCAGCCGGAAGACCGGCGGAAAAGAGCAAGAGCAAGGCCGCGAGGCCCTGGAGACGTATATACATTCGAGGCTCCTCCCTAGAGAGCCGAAAGTAAACAATCTCGCTGGCCGGTCTCCTGGTTTGCGCATCATCAAATCGCCCGGCCTTCCCATTCCACAAATGGAACAGTGACACACGTAGGGCGATTCTCCGCGCTTACAGTGGCTGGGCCACGCCGGATTTGCACCGGCTTCCCGCACACCAGCGGACAATCGGATACTTTTCGAGTGTACACTAATTCATGACGTGATGCGAAACCGAAAGACTTGCCTCGCGCATCTGTGGCTGGCGCTGGTATTCCTGGGAGCCACATTGCCAGCACTCCACTCCGCAGCAAGATCAGACAAAAGAAAATCGCAAGCCGCATACCAGCTTGGGCAGCGCGCCGACCAGGCGGGGCGCCGCGAAGAGGCTATCGGCGAATACTCGGAAGCCATAGAGTTAGACCCGGATAACACCGCGGCGTTGTGCGCGCGCGGCCGGGATTACCTGGCCGGCGGCGATAAGGTGAAGGCGCTGGCCGACCTGGAACAGGCGGTGACCTTGCAGCCCGCCGACGGCCAATCTTACTGGGCGCGCGGCGACTACTACGCTGCGACGGGAGACAGCGCGCGAGCCGTTCAGGACTACACCACCGCCATCGGCCTGAAGCTGGAGCGCACGGAAGTGTACACCGGGCGAGGGAACCAGGAGCTGGCGCTGGGCGATCACGAAAAAGCCGCGGCGGATTTCACGCGGGCCTTGGAGTTGCGGTTGGACAACGCCGACGCGGACAAAGGCCTGGGCATGGCGCGCGCGGCCCAGGGGCGCTTCCGCGACGCGGTGGACGCTTTCGATTTGTGCCTGCGGCGGCGCCCCGATTACGCGGACGTTTACGTCGAGCAGGCGCTGGCCTACGCCGCGCTGGGCGATTATCGGCGCGCGCTGGCCGGCCTGGACACGGCGGTGAGGCTGCGGCCGGAGGACGCCCGCGCACTGCGCACGCGGGGCGCGGTAAAGGAAGTGCTTGACGACAGAGACGGAGCGGTGGCGGATTACACGGAAGCCATCCGGCAGGACCCGAACGATGTGCGCCTCTACCTGGCGCGCGGCACGGTGCTGGCGCAGCAGGGCAAGATCGAAGAGTCGTTGCGGGACCGTAACCGCGCGGTGGAACTGGACCCGAAGAATTCCGATGCTTACCTCGAACGCGCCGCGTCATACCACGCGCTGGGCGATCACGAGAAAGGGCTGGCCGACCGCACGATGGCGATCGCGCTCAACCCTGCATCGGCGGTTGCCTGGCGGGCGCGGGGCGGCGACTACATCCTGCTGGGGCGCTACGACGAAGCGCTGATCGATCTGCACCGCGCCGCGCAGTTAGAGCCGGACAATACGGAGGCCCAGCAACTGCTGGCACTGGCGGAGAAGAAAGTGCGAGAAGCGATCGAGGCCGCCCGCGCCAAGGAAGCGCTCCCGGACACGGTGGCGCTCGACCTGCCGGGTTCGCCCACGCCGCCGGAGCCGGCGGCAGCGGCGCCTCTACCGGCCGGCACGCCGGCATCCATCGCTGCCGCGGGGCCACCGAGGCTGCAGGCGCCGCCAACGGTTCCCCCGCCTGGGCCGGCTGCATCGACATCCACCACTGCCGCTGCGCCGAAGCCGGATGCCGCGCCGGCCCCCAAACCGCTCGCGCCGGAAGTTAAGCCCGCCCTGAAAGCGCAGCAGCCAGCGAGGTCCGATGGCTTCCCCGCGGCGCCGCCGCCGGCGGCTGCAGCACCGCCATCCGCCGCAACCGCTGCTGCGCTGACGCCGAAGCCGGCTGCCCCGGCAACGCCCAAACCACCAGCGCCGCCGGTAAAACCAGCGCTGAAAGCGGAGACGCCGCCGGCGAAGCCGGCGCCCGAAGCGGCCAAGGATGCGTCCGCCCATCAGGCGTTGGGGCGCAGGTTGATTCAGGACGGGAAATTCGCCGAGGCCATCGAGCAGCTCAGTGGGGCGATCCGGCTGGACCCAACCTCGGCGCGGGCGTACAACGCGCGCGGCTACGCGTACATGCGCCTCAAGCATTTTGCCGAGGCGATGGCCGACTTCGACAACGCCATCCGGCTGGACCCGAACTACGTCAACGCGTACCAGAACCGCGCCGCCGCGCGCCGCGGCTTGGACGACACGGCCGGCAGCGACGCGGATCTGGCGAAGGCGCGGGAATTGAGCAAGGGCTTGCAGTAGGGGCGCCAGCCGGCGAGTCCCAAGGGGAGAGCAGACGCATGGAATACACATACGAAGATATCGCCAAGATGATCGATCACTCGCTGCTGAACCCGACGCTCACCGCGGCCGAGATGGAGCGCGGCTGCCGGCTGGCGCTGGATTACGATGTGGCCAGCGTTTGCATTCTTCCGTATTACCTCCGACGCTGCGCCGGGATGCTGGCAGGGAGCCAGGTGAAAGCCAGCACCACGATCGGGTTCCCGCACGGCTGCCACACCACGGCCGTCAAAGTGGCCGAAGCGGAACGGGCGCTGGCGGATGGCGGCCAGGAACTGGACATGGTGGTGAACATCAGCGCGGTGCTGAGCGGCGACTGGGGGTACGTTCGCGACGACCTGGCGGCGGTGATCGCGGTGACCCACGCGGCGGGACAAAAAGTGAAGGTGATTTTCGAAAACTGCTATCTGAACGACGCGCAGAAGATCCGCCTGTGTGAGATTTCGAGCGAGCTGGACGCCGATTGGGTAAAGACGTCCACCGGATACGGCAGCGGGGGCGCCACCATCGAAGACCTGGTGCTGATGCGGAAGCACGCCGCACCGCGGGTGCAAGTGAAGTCCGCCGGAGGAATCCGCGATCTGGATGCGCTGTTGGGCGTGCGCGCGGTGGGCGTGACACGCTCCGGCGCCACGCGCACGGCATCCATGCTGGATGAATGCCGGCGCCGATTGGGATTGCCCGCGGTGGAGCGCACCAGCGAGAGCTGAGTGCACGGCCGGGCATGTCCGGCCCCTACGACGCGAGCGGCATCACAGTTGCCAGCGCTGCGCTCACTTTGCGGCGGTCGGCAGGCTTCAGGCGGCCAACTTTGCCGATGAGCAGATCGTTATCCAAGGTGAAGAGCTTCATGCGCACCACGCTTGCCATCTTCAGGCCGGCAGCCGGCGGGTCGATCTCGGTGTCTGACGGCCACGGCGCATTGCGCAGATCGGTGATCATCGCCAGCACCGTGTGGCCATGGCGGTTGAACGACGGCCGGGTGAGCACCAGAGCGGGGCGCCTGACGGCGGCCGGCGAATCCGTAAATGGAAACGGAACCACCACTACATCGAAGACATCACAGGTCATCGAAGTTCTCGTGATCGTGGGGAGAATCCCATTCCGGCGCGAGAGTCTGCGAAATCGCGCGGAGCCAGGGCAAATCGAGTGGCTGCGCCTTGCGCAGCTTCACGGTGTTCCCGGCAACTTCCCATACCAGGTAATCCCCGGCGCCAACCTCGAGCTTGTCCCGGACCTTCTTCGGCAGTGTAATCTGGCCTTTGCTGGTGACCTTGCTGATCATGGATGCCGCCGGTTACAGTATACCGCATTACATCCTTACCGCCTTACCGCAGCGAATTGGTCATCAGGAACCTGGCTTTTTCAGCTCGAAGAAGCGGCCGTCATGGTAATCGAAGACGTAGTCATAGGAAGCGATCTCCTGGTCGCTCGGGGGCTGTTTCATCTCTTTGACGCGGGCGACTTGCAGGTTTCGGTCGTTGTAGCTCAATCGCACCATGAAGAACAGGTCCCAGTGGTCGGCGGCGACGGGATCGCGCAGAAACAGAAGATGGCTGCCAGGGCGGATGACGGGCGCGACCGAATGAAGCTGGGCCACCGAGTTTCGGTACAGGGTAGCCGTCTCGTACGCGCTGTAGATGTCGGCGTAGCCCAGCGGCTTGTAAGCCGCGTAGAGGATCGCCATCGAGACCAGGAACAACGCGGCGCCGCGCGCTCTGGACAGCCACCATTCGGCAAGCGGCAAGCCCCGCGTGAGGAATGCGGCGAGCTTCGTCAGCAGGACGGCGGCGTAGAGCATCCAGCCGAACACGGCCACGTAATATTGGGCCGATCCACGCGGCTCGATAAATGCGATGGGCAGGGGGCTGAGCATCAAATACAACCAGGCGAAGCCCAGCACACGCGACCGTGTGGCCAAGGCGAAGGCCGCCAGCGCTGCCCAGAGCAGCAGCACCGTCCAAGCCGGCCAATCCGGCGTGGCGAAAAAGTCCCCCAGGAAGTGGCGGCTGGTCAGCATGAACTGCGTCCAGGTGAAGGATGGCCGGTAAGCGGACATGTGAACCAGCGATAAAGGCCCGAGCGACCGGCCAACCACGAATAACACAGCCACCGCGCCGGCGAGCAGCGTGGCGCGCCCTTCGCGGAGCAGCCAGCGGTAAACCGTGGCCGGCTGCCAGGCGCGCGGCGGGTGGTAGAGCAGCTCATAGGATCCCAGGAACGCCGGCAGCATCAACGCCATTTCCTTGGTATTCAGGGCGCAGATATAGAGCACGAACAAGCTCGCCCATTGCCAGGGCAGGAACGCCGTGCCACGCGAGCGCGCCCGCATGTAAAGCGCCAGGGCGGCGAAGAGAAAGAAATAGCAGATGACGTCGTAAACGTATCCGGTATCGAAGTAAAGCGACGCGAGGCGCTGCTGATAGGCCATCGCCAGCGCCGTGAGCGCGGCGATTTGGCGCGATCCGGAGAGGCGGCGCGCCACCACGTAAGTCAGCCAGATATTGACCGCCAGGATGGCCAGGTTCGAAGCGTGAAACCAATACGGGTTGAAGCCGGCTAAATCGATCATCGCGCGGTACCACACGCTGCCCATGGGACGGATGAAATCGGAATTGAGGAAGAACAGCAGGTTGGCATTGAAAAGATGGCCGTGGGAAAAGACCCAGGAGCGGTACAGGTTCATCATGTCGTCGCCCGTGAAGTAGATGTGCAGGGAAGGGCGCGTCAGGCGGAAGAAGTAGACCGCGAGCAGGAGCGCGCCGGCGGCGAACAGGCAGCGGTCGACCAGGCGCATGTCGGGCGCGGGGCCGGGCGGCTGGGAGCGCGCGACAACAGCCGCTGGAGCGGCACCCAGCGCAGGAGCGGCCACGGGTGCAGGAGCCGGCGCCTGAGCCAGGCGGCGGGCGCGTTCCAGGATGTCCTCGGTATCGTCGGGTCCGGGCGGGTCGAAACGGGCCTGCATGATGGCCAGGACCTGAGCTGCGAGCTCGTCTTTTTCGCGATCGGTCATCTCGTCATGCGCACCGTCACTTCACCAGGCTGGCGGAACGTCCCGCAAAATCCAGCACCCAGCCGGGGAAAATACCGAGGAACAGGGTGCCGATGGCGGGCAGGATGAGCGCCGCGGAGAACGCGGGCGTGAGCGGCTCGGCGCTCGAAGCGGCGTCGCCTGGCTCGCGGAAATACATCATTACGAGAAGGCGCAGATAGTAATACGCGGCCACCGCGCTGTTGAGCAGGCCGAGCACGGTAAGCCACACCAGGTGCGATTCCAAGGCGGCCTTGAAGATATAGAACTTGCCGAAGAAGCCGCCGGTGAGGGGCACGCCGATCAGCGAGAGCAGGAAAATGGAGAGCATGGCCGCGATAAACGGCTGCTTCTGCGCGAGGCCGGCGAAATCATCGATGCTCTGATACCGCTCCTCCTTGCCGGAAAGATAGCTGACCACGGCGAACGCGCCCACGTTCATGCACGCGTAGGCGGCCAGATAGAACATGACGGCGGCGGTGCCGATTTCCGAGCGTGCCGCCAGCGCCACCATCACGTAACCGGCGTGCGCGATGGAACTGTAGGCCAGCATGCGCTTGACGTTGGTTTGCAGCAGCGCGGCGAAATTGCCGATGGTCATGGAGAGCAGCGCGGAGGCCCACACCAGCGGCGCCCAGGCATCGCCGATGGGCGCAAAGGCGGTCATGAAGATGCGCAGGAAGATGGCGAAAGCGGCCGCCTTGGGACCGGCGGATAGGAACGCGCTGACCGGCGTGGGCGCACCCTGATACACATCCGGCGCCCAGATCTGAAACGGGGAAGCGGAGACTTTGAAAGCCAGCCCGACGAACATCAGCGACGCCGCCAGGCCCACCATAACCGGCCAGGGCGCGCCGGGACCGGCGACGACGCCGCGCACCACGCTGAGATTGATGCTGCCGGTTTCACCATAAATCAGCGCCACGCCATAGAGGAAGAAACCGGTGGCGAAGGAGCCGAGCAGAAAATACTTGAGCGCTGCCTCGTTGGCGCGCTTGTCGTCGCGGAGATAGCCGGCCAAAATGTAGCTGGCGATGGAGGAGATTTCCAAGCCGATGAAGATGATGATGAGGTCGTTGGCCGCCGCCATGATCGATTGGCCGGCAATGGAGAACAGCAGCAGAGCGTGGAACTCGCTGGTTTCGGCCTGCTGGCGTTTGAGAAAACTGAATGAAGGCAGGATGGTGAGGATGCCGACGCCGAGAACCAGCACGCGGAAGAAAGTGGCGAAGCCATCGACGATCAGCATACCGCCGAACGCGGGGCCGGGCCAGGAGTAAGCGTAGGCGGCGGCGACGATGGCGGCCGCCAGCGCGGCCAGGCTGAGCGTTCCATAGACCTTGGACTCGCGGCGGTCGAGCAGCGGATCGAGCACCATGATGAGCGTGCCCATCGCGGTGAGAATGATCTCGGGCAGAAACCGGATCAGGTCGGCGGGGTTGAACAGGGGGCTAGCGGGCACGGCTCACCTCGGTGCGCAGAGGCATGCGGAGATCGACCCGCTCACCAACATGGACCTGGGTTTGTTCGAGCACGCGGGCGGTGGTCTTGCCTACCGGGTCAAGGAACGATTTCGAATAGACGCCCATCCAGACCATCATGGCGATCAGCGGAACCACGACGGCCCACTCGCGCAGGTTGAGGTCGGGCAGATGCGACCTCACTGCCTCTTTCAACTCGCCGTAGAAGACGCGCTGGTACATCCAGAGCATGTAGCAGGCGGAGAGGATGACGCCCAGCGCGGCCCATATGGCCCATTTGAAATTGGCGAGGGCGGTGCCTTGCAGCACCAGGAACTCGCCGACGAAATTGTTCAGCAGCGGCAGTCCGATGGAAGCCAGCGTGGTGATGAGGAACACGGTGGAGAGCCACGGCGCGGCAGTAGCGACGCCACCGTAATCCTCAATCGCGAGCGAGTGGCGGCGCTCATACATCAACCCGACCAGCACGAACAGCGCGCCGGTGGTGATGCCGTGGTTGAGCATCTGGTAGACCGCGCCATCGAGTCCCAGTTGGGTGAAAGAGAAGATGCCGAGCACGACGAAACCGAGGTGGCTGACCGAGGAATACGCCACCAGTTTCTTCATATTCGGCTGCACCATGGCGACCAGCGCGCCATAGATAATGCCGATGATGGCCAGCACCGCGATCCACGGGGCGCAACGCCGCGCGGCGCTGGGAAACAGCGGCAGCGCGTAATGCAGGATACCGAAGGTGCCCATCTTCAGCATGACGGATGCCAGCATTACGGAACCGGCTGTGGGGGCTTCGACGTGCGCGTCCGGCAGCCAGGTGTGCAGAGGGAACAGCGGCACCTTGATGGCGAAGGCGACGAAGAAGGCCAGGAAGAGCAGCATCTGCTCGTAGGGGGTGAAGGCCAGGCGGCCACTCGAGAGCTGATCCAGAATGGCGGCGTAACCGAATGTGCCGGCGCGGTTGTACAGATAAATGATGGCCGCCAGCATCAGCACCGAACCGGCCATGGTGTAGAGGAAGAATTTCACCGCGGCGTAAATCCGGCGTTCATGGCCCCAGATGCCGATCAGGAAATACATCGGCACCAGGCTGACTTCCCAGAACACGTAAAACAGAAACAGGTCCTGCGCCAAAAATACGCCCACCAGTCCGCATTCCAGCAGCAGCAAAAACGCGTAGAATTCCTTGGCTCGGTTCTGAATGCTGTTCCAGCTAATCAACACGCAGATGGGCGTGAGAAAGGTGGAAAGCAGCACCAGCCAGACGCTGACGCCATCGGCGGCAATGTGGAACCGGATTTCAGGCGATGAGATCCAGAGCCTATCGACGGTGAATTGATCGCCCGCGAGCGAGCGGTCAAACCAGCCGATCAGAGCCAGTGATGCGATAAAGGTCACCAGCGAAATCCCCAGCGCCCAATAGCGGCTGGAGGCCGGCGAGGAGCGCGGCAAGGCGAGTGCGATCAGAAACCCGGCGGCCGGAAGCACGAGAACAAGCAGCAGCAGGTTCATCGCAGGCCTCCCAACACGGCCATGAGGAAGATCAGCAGCACGCTGCCGAATGCCACCCAGGTCGCGTAGCTGCGCGTGTTGCCGGATTGCGCCAGGCGGAGCACTTGGCCAATGCCCTTGGCGCGTGCGCCGATGCCGTTGACGGCGCCATCGATCAAGCCGGCGTCAACGCCCTTCCAGAGCACGACCCGGGAGCCCTCCACCAGGGGCGTGACCACCGCCGCGTCGTAAATTTCATCGACAAAATATTTGTTGTAGACCAGCGTGTAAAGACCCTTGGCGCCATTCGCGACGGCGTCGGGAAGACCCGGCTTGTACACGTACATCAGGTATGCCAGCGCGATGCCCAGCAGGCCGGCGGCGATGGCGACGGCCGTGAGGGCGCCGCTCTCGGGAGCTTCCACGGCGGGGAAAACGGAACGCAGAAAATCCGGCACCTTGATGAAGCCGCCGCCAAGCGAGAGTAGCGCGAGAATCACCAGTGGGACGATCATCACCGGCGGCGATTCGTGCGGATGCGCCTCGCCACGATACTTCCCGAAGAACGTCATGAAGAGCGCGCGGAAGACGTAGAAAGCCGTCATGCCCGCAGTGAAAACGCCGACCCAGTAGATCCATGGTGCGTGATGATTCGCGGCCAGCAAAATCGCTTCTTTACTCATGGCGCCGGAGGTAAGCGGGAACCCGGCTATGGCAAGCGACGCGCACGCCATCACCCCGAAGGTCCATGGAATTTTGTCGCGCAGCCCGCCCATTTTCCGCATGTCCTGTTCGCCGGAAAGAGAGTGGATCACCGCGCCCGCGCCCAGGAAGAGCAGCGCCTTGAAAAACGCGTGCGTCATCAGGTGATAAATGCCGGCGGAAAACGCGCCGCAGCCGACGCCCACGAACATGTAGCCGAGCTGCGACACGGTGGAGTAGGCGAACACCTTCTTGATATCGTTCTGCGCCAGGCCGATTGTCGCGGCGACCAACGCGGTGGCGATGCCGATATAGGCGATCACGTCCATCGCGATGGGAGCGTGCGTGTAAATGACCCACGAGCGCGCCGTCATATAAACGCCGGCGGTGACCATGGTGGCGGCGTGGATGAGCGCGGAGACGGGCGTGGGGCCGGCCATGGCGTCGGGCAGCCAGACGTATAGCGGGATCTGCGCCGACTTGCCGCACGCGCCGAACATCAGCAACACACCGATGAGGGTCAGCAGCCCGACCGGCGCGGCCGGCGCCTGTGCGAACACGTGGGCGAAATCGAGCGAACCGAACTGGCGGAAGATGAGGAACATCGCCAGCGAGAAACCGAAATCGCCGATGCGGTTCACGATGAACGCCTTGTTGCCGGCGTCGGTGGCGAATTTCTTATCGAAATAGAAACCGATTAAGAGGTAGCTGCACAGCCCGACGCCCTCCCAGCCGACGAACAGCACCAGGTAGTTGGCGGCCAGCACCAGCGTCAGCATGAAGAACATGAAAAGGTTGAGGAAGGCGAAAAAGCGGTAATAGCCGCCCTCGTGGGCCATGTAGCCGATGGCGTAAATGTGGATCAGCGAGCCGACGCCGGTGACCACCAGCAGCATCACCGCGGTGAGGCGGTCGACCGAGAAATCGAAGCCGACAGTAAGCGCCCCGCTCTGAATCCAGGTGAAGTAATGCTCGGTGTAAACGGCGTTCATGCCGCCCAGACCGAAGAGGGTTTTCAGCACCCACAGAAAGGCGAGCACCACGCTGCCGATGGCGAACGTGTTGACCAGCCCCTTGGAAAAGCGGCGGCCGAAGAGGCCGTTGATGAGGAAGCCGGCCAGCGGAAGTATGGGTATGAGCCAGAGTTGCATCGGTCGCGTTGTCAGTTCTTCATCGAATCCAGGTCGTCGATATTCAGCGTGCCGCGGTTCTTGAAAACGGTCAGAATAATCGCCAGGCCGACCGCGGCCTCCGCCGCCGCCACCACCATCACGAAGAATGCGAACAAGTGTCCGGCCACCTGCTGCCGCTGGTAAGCGAAGGTGATGAAGGTCAGGTTGACGGCGTTCAAAATCAGCTCGATGGACATGAACATGGTGATGATGTTGCGGCGGAAAATGAAACCGGCCACGCCGAGCGAGAACAGCACCGCGCTGAGCATGAGAAACCAGGAAAGAGGGACGTGGCCCATCATTCGAGCTCCTTGCGCGCCAGCACGATGGCGCCGACGATCGCGATCAGAATCAGGATCGAAGTGATTTCAAACGGCAACAGGTAGGTGGTGAACAGGGCGCGGCCCACCGCTTCCGCCGTGCCGCCGCGGAAGCCGCCGAAATGCACCTCTGGGTCGCGCGGGTAAATGCGCGCAGTCGAATACGCCAGCATCGCCAGCAGCGCGAACAGCACCGGCACGCCCAGCAGGCTGGCGACGAACGAGCGGCCAGCCTTGGTCTCGCCGCCGGCGTTGAGCAGCATAATGACGAAAACGAACAGCACCATGATGGCGCCGGCGTAGACGATGACCTGCGCCGCGGCGATGAATTCGGCGCCCAGTAGCAGGTACAGCACGGCCAGCGATCCCATGACGGCGATCAGCGAAACCGCGCTCGAGATGGGATGCCGCTGCACCACCACGTTGATGGCGGCCACCACCGCTAGCCCAGCGAAAACCAGAAAGAGAATCAAGTCCATCGCATGACACTCACGAAGACATGGCAATCACCAGGCCGGTGGCCAGCAGGTTCAACATGGCGACCGGAAACAGAACCTTCCAGGCGAAGCCCATCAGTTGATCGTAGCGGAAGCGCGGCAGCGTGCCGCGAATCCAGATAAAGAGGAACAGAATGGCGCCAGTCTTGGCGCAGAACCAGAACAGCGGCAGCAAGGCGCTTTGCAAAAGCGGCACCAGAAAAACCGCCGCGGCGATCAGGAAAACCACGCCGAATGGCGGGAAAGTGAAACGGTCGCGGCTGCGCCGCGGGTTCAGCCCGCGCCAGATGGTGATCACTCCCGCTACCCCGAAAATCGCCACCGGCACGTAGCCCGAGCCATACGCGGCCGGCCACGGAGCCACCCATCCGCCGAGGAACAGCAGCACTGCCATGCAACTTACCGTGATCATGTTGGCGTATTCGGCCATGAAGAACGAAGCGAACTTCATGCTGCTGTATTCGGTGTGGAAGCCGGCCACCAACTCGTTCTCGGCTTCCGGCAAATCGAACGGAACGCGGTTGGTCTCGGCGAACGCGGCGATGACGAAAACGATGAAGCTCACATACTGAAAACCGTGAAACAGGTTCCAGTTCCACAGCCAGCCGTCCTGCGTGTCCACCAGTTTGCGCAAGCTCAGGGTATTCGAAACCAACAGCGGCGCGGCAATGGCGAGCGAGAGGGGCAGCTCATAGCTGATCATTTGCGCCGAGCTGCGCAGGCCGCCCAGCAGCGCGTATTTATTGTTCGAACTCCAACCGGCGAGCACGATGCCGTAGACGCCCATCGACGAAACGCCCAGGATGAAGAGCACGCCGAAGTTGAGGTCGGTGAGCTGCATCCAGGTCTGGTAGCCGGCCACCTGGATTTTGGGGCCGAACGGAATCACGGCGATGGAAAGCAGCGCCAGGGTGATGGCCAGAAACGGCGCCGCGAGATACAGCGTCTTGTTGACGTACGGCGGGACCAGGTCTTCCTTGGTGATGAGCTTGATCACGTCGGCCACCGGCTGCAAGAGTCCGTGCGGGCCTACGCGATACGGGCCGGGCCGCACCTGGATATGCGCGATCAACTTCCGCTCCACCCATTGCAGGTAGGCGAGGATGGTCATGAGCGCGCCAAAGACCACGAATATCTTGATGAGGCTGATGACGATGAACGAGTCCATTAGCGGCTCAAGCGGCTTTCCAGTACCGAGTTCAGTACCTTAGAATAGCGCCCCAGCGTGCCCGAGGCGAACAGGCCGTTGCGATCCGACCGCACCAGGCCGACAGGGACGTCGACGCGCCCGTTAACCGGCATGGTTTGCGCCGCGCCGCCAGTCGAAAGCGCCGGCATGGCGACATCGTAGCCGCGGACATTCTTGCGGATCTCTTCGAAAACCGCGTCCGGCGTCCAGGGCCCGAGCGCGGCCGCGGCTTCCATTTCGCGCGCGATGAACCCGATGATTTCGAGATCCGGCTTGGCGCCCATCGTGTTGATGGCGCGCGTGAGGCGCTGCACCTCGCCGGTGCCGCTGGTGACGGTGCCATTCTTTTCGTAGGCGCAGGCGGCAGGCAGCACGATGTCGGCCTGGCGCGCGGTCTCCGTAAGAAACAAATCCTGTACGACGAGAAAGCCGGCTTTGCGCGCGGCGTTCTCGAGGGGATTCGCGCCCACTACCCACAGCACGCTCAATTCAGCCGCCAGCATTTCGTCGAGATGCAGGCCGGCTTGCCCGGAGGGCTGGTAACCCGGCAGAAGCTCCGGCGTGAGTCCCATGTCGATGGCGCCGCGCGAATTGGCGTAATCCACCAGGCAGACGTACCGTACGGGAATGCCGAGGGATTCGCCGAACTCCACCAGCTTGCGCAGTTCCCCGCCCTGGTAGGAATCGTCGAACAGAATCACTAGCTCCGGCTCGGCCTTCAGCTTGTCGCGCAGCGATTCATAGGCGCGGCCCCGCACAGTGGCGGCGGCGTATTTGTCCTCGCGCACGGCCTTGGGCGTAACCACGTAAACGCGCGCCTGATGATGCCGCCAGTTGGCGCGGATCTGGTAGGAAAGCAGCGGATGCTCCAGTGCCAAATCCGCGCCCAGCACCAGGAACGCCTTGCGCTCGTAAAGGTCCGCCACGGTGGCCAGCGCGCCCGATTTGCCGCTCAACGCATCCACCAGCGTCACCACGTCGCCGGTGCGATGATGATCGATATTGTTGGTGCCGAGCACGCTCCGCGCGAACTTCTGCAAATAGTAATTCTCTTCGTTGGTGGTGTGGTTGGAACCGACGATGCCGAAGGTGCCGGCGCCAATCGTCTGCTTGAATTTCTCGGCCACGGCGGCCAGCGCTAGCGCCCACGAAACCTCTTCCAGTTTGCCACTGACGCGCATCAGCGGCGCTTGCAGGCGGCCGGGATGCTCGTAGAAATCGAAGCCATAGCGGCCCTTGATGCACAGAAATTCGCCGTTGATCCCCGAGCGGTCGCGATTGTTGCCGCGCAGAATGCGGTCGTTGCGCGTGCCGAGCGTGGTCTTGCAGCCGTCGGAACAGTGCGTGCAAATGGTCCCGACGTGGGCCATCTCCCAAGGCCGCGTCTGGTAACGGTAGATGCCGCTGGTGAGCGCGCCGACCGGGCAGATGTCGATGCAGGCGCCGCATTCGTCACATTCTAGATGGTCGCCGTGATTGGGCGCGATTTCCGAAGCCACCCCGCGTTGCACCACGCCGAGCGCGTTGACGCCCATGCCCTCATTGCAGATGCGCACGCAGCGGTAGCACAGGATGCAGCGCGGCGCATCGAAAAACACCACCGGCGAATATTGTTTTTCCGGCGTGTGAACCTTGGTTTCGTTGTAACGGCTCTCGCCCGCGCCGTAACGGAACACCATGTCCTGCAGCTCGCACTCGCCGCCCTTGTCGCACACCGGGCAATCCAGCGGATGGTTGGTGAGCAGGAATTCGAGCATGTACTTGCGCGCCGCGGCCACTTGCGGCGTTTCCGTTCGCACCACCAGCCCCTCGGCCACCGGCAGCGTGCAGGCCGTCATCAGCTTGGGCATTTTCTCCACTTCCACCAGGCACATGCGGCAGGCGGCCTGGAGCGAGAGGCCTTCGTAATAACAGAACGCGGGGATCTCGATGCCGGCCAGTTTCGCGGCGTCGATCACCAGCATTCCCGCCGGCGCGTGCACCTCGTGCCCGTCGATCGTGAGTTTCACCGTGTCAGCCATTACGCCGTCACCATCCGGTTGGAATGCTCGAAGGGACACGGCTTGCCGTTCAGGTGATCCTCGAACTCGCCGCGGAACTTTTCGACGATGGAGATCATCGGCAGCGCGGCGGCGTCGCCCAGCGGGCAGAAGGTGCGGCCCAGCATGTTCTTTGCGATGTCGCCCAGCAGGCCGATATCCCGCTCGGATCCGCCGCCGGAATGAAAGCGCGTCATGATCTTGTTCAACCAGGTGGTGCCCTCGCGGCAAGGGATGCACCAGCCGCAGCTTTCGTGGGCATAGAACTTCATCAGCCGCAAGCAGGCTTTCACCATGCAGGTGTCTTCATCCATGACGACCACGCCGCCCGAGCCGAGCATGCTCTTGCGCTGCGCCATGGAATCGTAATCCATGGTGGCGCCCTCGCACTCCGCGGCCGTCAGCACCGGGCACGACGAGCCGCCGGGTATGAACGCCTTCAGCTTTTTCCCGTTGCGCATGCCGCCGCCCACTTCCTCGATCATCTGTTTAACCGGGAAGCCGAGCCGCAGCTCGTAGACGCCGGGCTTGTTGATGTGGCCGGTGAGGCAAGTCATTTTGGTGCCGCCGGCCTTGGGCACACCCAGCGCCGCGAACGCCGCGCCGCCGTTCAGAAGGATGGCGGGCGCGGCGCAAAACGTCTCGACGTTGTTCAGCACCGTGGGGCATTGGAAGGCGCCCACCACCGCCGGAAACGGCGGCCGGATGCGCGGCACGCCGCGCTTGCCTTCGAGCGACTCGAGCAGCGCCGATTCCTCCCCGCATTCGTATGAGCCCGCGCCGGTGTGCGTGTACAGCTCGAAATCGAAGCCCGTGCCTTGAATGTTCTTGCCCAGCCATCCGCACTCGTATGCTTCCGCGATGGCGCGGTCCATGATCTCGATCAAGTAGCGATACTCGCCGCGAATGTAGATCCAGCCCGCGTGCGCATCCACAGCGAGGCCCGCGATGAGAACGCCCTCGATCAACTGGTGCGGATCGTTTTCCATCAGCACGCGATCCTTGCACGTGCCGGGCTCACCTTCATCGGCGTTGACGACAATGTACTTCGGCTTGGGCGATGTGCGCGGCACGAAACTCCACTTCATACCGGCGGGAAACCCCGCGCCGCCGCGCCCGCGCAGGTTCGACACCTTCATCTCATTGATGATCGCGTCGGGCGTCATCTTCGCGGCTTTCAGAAACGCCTGGTAGCCTTCGGTCGCGAGGTAAGTGTCGATCGATTCGGAGTGCTCCATGCCGAACCGGCGCGACAGCACCCTGGTTTCGAGCGGGCTGGGTTCGTTATAGAGCATGTTCTATTGCTTCTTCCGCAGGCCGTCCAAAAGGCGGTCGAGTTTCTCCGGCGTCACGAAGTGATGAAAATCGTAATTGATCTGAATCGCCGGCGCCCAGGAGCACGCGCCCATGCACTCCACTTCCTCGATCGAAAACTGCCCGTCCCCGGTGACTCCGTGGTTCTCAATACCGAGTTTCTGGCGCGTATGTTCCAGCAGTTGATCGGCATCGTGCAGCAGGCAACTGATATTGGTGCAGACCTGCACGTGATACTTGCCGCGTGGCTCGCGGTGCAACATGCTGTAATAGGAAACCACTTCGTTGACTTCGAGCGGTGTCACACCGACGCGCTGCGCCACTTCCTCTACCAGTTCGTCGCTGACCGACCCGATTTCATCCTGCGCATAGAGCAGCATCGGAATCATCGCCGCGCGCTGGCGGCCGGCGGGATAGCTCTCGAGCAGTTTGGCGAACCGGGCTTCCAATTGGGGAGAGAAGGTCATGGGCGGTTTATCGATCCGTGTCTCCGAGCACAAAATCCATGCTGCCGATGCCGGCGATCACGTCGGCAATCAGCGTCCCTTCCACCATGCGCGCGGTGGACTGCAAATTGCCGAAACTGGGCGTCCGCATATGCACGCGGTACGGCCGCGCCGTCCCGTCGGCAACCACGTAATAAGCCAGTTCGCCGCGCGGCGATTCAATCACCTGATAGACCTCGCCTTCTGGCACGCGGAAGCCCTCGGTCACAATCTTGAAGTGATAGATGAGCGCCTCCATCTGCGTCTTCATCTTGTCGCGGTCGGGCAGCACCACGTGCGGCGAGTCGGCCTTCCACGGGCCAGCCGGCATGCCGTCCATCGCCTGGCGCACGATCCGCGCGCTCTGCCGCATCTCCTCGATGCGCACCTGGTAGCGCGCGTAGACATCGTTTTCGGTGCGCACCGGCACTTCAAAATCGAACTTGTCGTAGCTCGAGTACGGCGCGTCCTTGCGCGCGTCCATCTTCAAACCGGCGGCGCGCAGCATGGGACCGGTGACGCCCAGGTCGAGCATATCCTCGACCGGAAACGTGCCGACGCCGCGCGTGCGGCCAATCCAGATTTGGTTGTTGGTGAGCAGATCCTCGTACTCGTCCACCCGGCTGGGAAACACGTCGATGAACTTCTTGACCCGCTCCTGCCAGCCCCGCGGCGGCTCCAGCGCCAGCCCGCCGATGCGAAAGTAGCTGGTCATCATGCGCTGGCCGGAAAACATTTCGAAGATGCGCAGGATGTCTTCGCGCTCGCGGAAGCAGTAGAGAAAGACCGACATGGCGCCGATGTCGATGGCGTGCGTCCCCAGCCACACCAGGTGGCTGTTGAGGCGCGTCAGCTCCGTCAGCATCACCCGCATCCACTGCGCCTGCGGCGGAATCTCCAGGCCAAGCAGTTTCTCCACCGCCAGGCACCATCCCAGGTTGTTCGAAAGCGGCGCCAGGTAATCCACGCGGTCGGTCAGGGTGACCGCCTGCTGATAAAGCTTGACCTCGAATTCCTTTTCGATGCCGGTGTGCAGGAAGCCGATGTCGGGCCGGCAGCGCACGATGGTCTCGCCATCCAGCTCCAGCAGCAGCCGCAGCACGCCGTGCGTGGAGGGATGCTGCGGGCCCATGTTGAGCACCAGCGTGCGTCTGCCGGAGCTGAGCTCTTCGCTCTCCAGGGTGGTGGTGATTCCCGGCATCTCCGCTTCGCTCATGGTCAGATCCTCGACCCCGTGATCGGGTAATCCTTACGCAGCGGGTGGCCTTCCCAATCGTCGGGCATCAGGATGCGGCGCAGATCGGGATGCTTGAGGAAGCGGATGCCGAACAGGTCGAAAACTTCACGCTCGTACCAGTTGGCGCCGCGCCACACCGGAGTGACGCTTTCAATGGCTGGATCGGCTCCGTTCACGCGGCATTTCAGGCGGACTCGCTGGTTCTTCTCCAGCGAATGCAAATGGTAGACCACTTCGAAGCGTGGCTCGGCCGGATAGCGGTCGACGGCGGTGACCGAGCTCAAGCGCACAAATTTCTGATCGTATTTCAGAAATCCGCAGACGCTCGCAATCTTGGCCGCGGCAATCTCGAGGGTCAGCTCGCCGCGGTCGAACTTGCCGCCGGTCACGGCGTCGGCGTCAAAGGCCGCCACGGCAACAGCCAGGGAGTGTTCGCGCAATGGATCGGGCAACATAGCAGTGGTTACCGTTTTCGGTCCGCGCTGGAATCGGGCGACCAATCGAGCGCGCCCTTTTTCCAGATGTAAAAAAACCCGGCCAGGATCGGGACTACGAACACCAGCATCTCGACGAATGCGAACATCTTCAGCTCGCGGTACACCACCGCCCAGGGATAAAGAAAGATGGCCTCGATATCGAACAGGATGAACAGCATCGCCACCAGGTAAAACTTCACGCTGAAACGGTGCCGCGCGTCGCCGGTGGGGACGATGCCCGATTCGTAAGGCATGTCCTTCACGCGGTTGCGCACGCGTTTACCCAGCAGGTAGGAAACCGTCAGCAGGCCGGCCGCCAGCGACATGGCCAGCAAGGCTTGCACCAGCACAGGAAAGTACTGTTCAGCGTATGATTCTGGCATGACGATTCGGGAAGCTGCGGTCTAACCTTAGACTATAATGGTTGCAAAAGTAGAGTGTCAACCGGCGATGGAGATACCCGTAGTCATTAATGGCGAAGCGCGATGCGTGGCCCCGCGGCAAACGCTGCTGGAACTATTGCGCAGCCTGGGACTCGATCCCGCGCGGGTGGCCGTCGAACTCGACCGCCGCATCGTCAAACAAGCGCAGTGGAGCGACACCGTGGTGGAAACCGGCGCGCGGATCGAGATCGTGCAGTTCGTCGGCGGCGGGTAGGACAGACCATCGCCCTTCGTGTTCTGTCATCCTCGCCGAGGTGCGACACCGTTGACAGACGACCATAAACCGAGCTTCTGTCCTACCCGCTCACGTAAAACTGCGGATGGCGTGGGCTTCGTCGTCGTGAACGTCGAAGACCGTATACAGCTTGGTGATCTGCAGCAGGTCCTTCACCCGCTTGTTCAGGTTGAGCAGCTTCAACTGTCCGCCGCTGTTGGTCACGCTGGTAAAACCCGATACCAGTTCGCCAATCCCCGAGCTGTCGATGTAGGAAACGTCCCCTAGGTTGAGCAGGATCTTCTTCTGGTTCTTGCCCACCATCTCGCGCAGGGTCTCGCGCAGAGCACTGGATCCTTCGCCGAGGGTGATTCGCCCGGCCACGTCCACCACGGAGACGTCGCCCACTTGCCGAGTACTCAACTTAACGCTCACTGAATATCCTCCTGGGATTCTTAAGAATCTATTTAGACACCGCAAACTTCACTAAAGTTACTTCGGTTCCCCCCGGCTCCAAACGCCGGGCGTGAAAATCGTCCATGAACGACCGGATCAGAAAAATGCCGCGGCCGGAGGTGCGCAGTAGGTTCTCCGGCGTCAGCGGGTCGGGCAGGTGGGCATAATCGAACCCATCGCCTTCGTCGGCGACCCGCACCGTGAAACGGCCGCCGTTCATGCTGGCCGAAAAGCGCACCTTTTTATTCGTGTTGTACCGGTTCCCATGCACCACCGCATTGACCATGCTCTCACGAACGGCCAGCCCGATCTTCATCAGGTCTTCCTCACCGAAACCCACCCGCCGCGCCAGGCCGACAGCTAGGTCCTCGGCGTGATCCACGCTCTCCAAGGTGGAATCGAGCGACCGTTCCACGGATTCCGTTGCTGGGCGCGAAGGATCCCCCATCTCGATAGCGGCCGCTCGGCCAAAGCGAATGGTCAGAATAAATTACCGGAGCCGCGAAAGTCAAGGACCCGCACCCGCCTCACAGCGGCACGTAGCCCGAGCCCTGCCCGCGGAACTGCGGCGGACGCCCCTGGCGGCGCAACTCCTCGATCAACTCCACAACCTTGTGCTCAATTTCGTCGCGGACCTGGCAGTGCTCCTCATAATTCATGCCGATCGGGTCGGGGATCTCCCATTCCACAAGGCGCACCGGCGCTTCCAGCGGCAGCGGGCGCTGGCACATGTTGACCACCAGGTCAAATCGGATCCGCGCCAGGTTTTGCAGGCTCTTCGGAAAGTGATCGCGCAGGACGATGCTCTTCTCCTCCATGGCGCGTATGGTATCGGGCGCGATTCCCCAGCCGGGCGTCAGTCCGGCGCTGGCCGGAATCATTACGTCGCCGCCGAGAACACGCGCGAAAGCCTCGGCCATCTGGCTGCGGCAGGAATTGCCCAGACATACGAACAGAACGCGGGTACGGTGATCGGTCACAGTTTTTCCAGGAACAGGCGATGCACGCGCAAGTCTCGGGTGAGCTCGGGGTGGAACGTGGCGGCCAGGTGCCGGCCTTGCTCCACCAGCACCGGATCGCCGCCGTAGCGTGCCAACACTTGGGCGCCGTTGCCGACGCGGCGGATGATCGGCGCGCGAATGAAAACGGCTTCCAGCTTGCCAGGCGCGGTGCGGCGTTCGAACTCGGCATCGGGTTCGATCGAGGTGACTCGGCTGTCCACCTGCCGGCCGTAACCGTTGCGTTCAACAGCGATATCCATCAGCCCGAGACTCTCCTGCGCCGGCGCGGATACTTCGCTCGCCATCAGGATGGCTCCCGCGCAGGTGCCGAATACGGGTTTGCGGCGGGCGAATTCCTCGATCGGCGCCATGAGGCCATCGTACCGCAGCAGCTTGAGCATAGTGGTGCTTTCGCCGCCGGGAATCACCAGCCCGTCCAGACCGGCGAACTGCCCGGCGTGGCGCACGTACACGGGCTCTGCGCCAGCGCGCTCTAAAGCCGCGCCGTGGGCGGCGAAATCGCCTTGCAGCGAAAGCACGCCCACCTTCTTCATTACCATCCCCGGGTCTGCATCAGCTCGCCCTGCGGCAGCTTGGCGATATCGAGGCCGGGCATGGCCTCGCCCAACGCGCGGCTGGCTTCGAGCAGTTTTTCGGGATCGTCGAAATTCTTGGCCGCCTGCACAATCGCCACCGCGCGCGCCGAAGGATCGGACGATTTGAAGATCCCCGATCCGACGAACACCGCCTCCGCGCCCAGTTGCATCACCAGCGCCGCATCGGCCGGAGTCGCTATTCCGCCGGCCGAGAAGTTTGGCGTTGGCAGCTTGCCGTGCGCGGCCACCCACTCCACCAGTTCTAGCGGCGCCTGCAATTCCTTGGCATGGTGCACCAGCTCCTCTTTGCCCAGCACGGTGAGCTGCCTCATCTCCCTGACGATGGTGCGAATGTGGCGCACGGCTTCCACGATGTTGCCGCTGCCGGCTTCGCCCTTGGTGCGGATCATGGCCGCGCCTTCGGCGATCCGCCGCAGCGCTTCGCCCAGGTTGCGCGCGCCGCAAACGAATGGCACCTTGAAATCGCTCTTGGCGATGTGGTGCTCTTCATCGGCCGGCGTCAGCACCTCGCTTTCGTCGATGTAATCCACGCCCAGCACTTCCAGAATGCGCGCCTCCATGAAGTGGCCTATGCGCGCCTTGGCCATCACCGGGATGCTGACGGTCTGCATGATCTTCTCAATGATGGCGATGTTGGCCATCCGCGCCACGCCGCCATCCTTGCGGATGTCCGACGGCACGCGCTCGAGAGCCATCACCGCCGACGCCCCCGCATCCTCCGCGATCTTGGCCTGCTCGGCGTTGGTGACGTCCATGATCACCCCGCCCTTCAGCATCTCCGCCAACCCGACCTTCACTCGAAACGTCTCGCTAGTAAATTCAAACATCGTTTGTACCCCTTAAGAAATGGGAAGCCAGAAGACAGGAGTCAGGAGACAGAATCCACGGCGCGAGCGCTGCGGTGTCAAAGTGGGGCAGGCGCTTTCGCCTGCCAACCTCGCGGCCTCGGTGACTCTCTTATGCATTCTCACGGTCGCTTCTTCATCCCCTCCTGACTCCTGTCTTCTGACTTCCTGCCGCCATTCCGACTCCTGGCTTCCGTCCTCCCGCCCCTCACACCATCGCCGTCGCCGGCTCATCGCTGGGACGCGCACTCGCCAATTCCGCCGCCGCCAATTTCCCGATGATGGCCAGGCCGTCGCGGATCTGCCGCGGCTCGAGTCCCGCGAAACTCAATCGCAGCCCGCCCGGCTCCTGCCGCGACACCGCAAAATAACGCGCCGGCAGGTACGCCACGCCCAGCTTCTGCGCGCGCGGCAGCAATTCGCCGGCATCGAGCGGCTCCGGCAAGCTCACCCACAAATTCATGCCACCTTCGGGCCGCGTCCATCGCGTGCCGGGCGGCAGGAATTCGCGGCAGGCTTCCAGCGTGACGCGCAGCCGTTCGCCGCCCGCTTCGAGCAGCCGCTTTCGATGCGCCTCCAACCGGCCGGATTCGGCGAATTCGAGCAGCACCGCCTGCGAAAGCTGGTCGCTATGCAAATCGGCCGCTTCCTTGGCGTGCCGCAGCCGGTCGAGCAGCGGCTTCGGACCAACCACCCAGCCCACCCGCAGCCCCGGAAAACTGGCCTTCGAGAAACTGCGCAGCAGCACCGTGCCGCCATGCTCGTCGAGCTGCTTGAGCGCGGCCAGCGGCTGGCCGTCATATCTCAACTCACCATAGGGATCGTTTTCCACCACCGGGACGCCGGCCGCGCGCGCCGCTTCGAGCAGCCCGCGCCGCGCCTCGAGCGCCAACGTCGCGCCGGTGGGATTCTGAAAATCCGGCGTCACCACGATCAGCTTCGGCCGCTCGCGCTCCAGCACCCGGACCAGGCGCGGAATCTCCATCCCATCGACGCCCACGGGAACCGCCGCCAGGCGCGCGCCCATCCCCGTCAGCAGGCTCTTCAATCCTGGGTAGACCGGATCCTCGACGGCAACCGCATCGCCCGGCCGCAGCAACACGCGGCCCACCAGGTCGAGCCCTTGCTGGCAGCCATTGGTGATCAGCAGATCGTCCGCTGCGCCCGCCTCGCCGCGCCCGTGCGCTTCATTGAGCAGATACCGGCGCAGCGGTTCGTACCCGGCGGGCGATCCCAACTGCAAAATATCCGCCAGATCCGTCCGCGCCAACACCGCCGCGCAACTGGCGCGAAATTCGTCCAAGGGAAACAATTCGCGCGAAGGCCACGACGTTGCAAAGCTGATAGTTTCCCGCCCCAGCGCCGCCGGCACCGGCGCCGCCTCGCCGCGCTCCAGCAACGCGCCCCAGCTCACTCCGAGGCGCTGTGAGGCAGGTCCCCGGCCTGCCAACTCGCCGGCCGCCGTCGCCGCCGTGACGAAGCTGCCCTTCCCCACCCGTCCCGCGATCATGCCCTCGGCCTCGAGCATTTCGTAAGCCGCAGCCACGGTAGTCCGGTTCAGTCCAAGCGACCCAGCCAATTCGCGAGTGGCCGGCAGCCGCGTGCCAATCCCCAGTTCGCCGGAGCGAATCCTCTCCGCAAACTGCTCATACAATTGGCGGTAAAGCGGCACTTCCGACCCATGATCGAGATGCGGCAACGCGTCCATCCATCCA
>Ga0326727_10007315_pt1 | contig 29292 bp, 29 predicted proteins | sample MB2enrmetagenome_FD_207643 | JGI IMG/M metagenome (GOLD analysis project Ga0326727, IMG submission 207643) | Lab enriched peat soil microbial communities from McLean, Ithaca, NY, United States - MB29MY | ecosystem: Environmental > Terrestrial > Soil > Wetlands > Peat | place: USA: New York... | reverse complement strand
GCCATTGCTGAGAACTTGCAGTTCTCGCATCAGGGTGTACCTCCTCTGTGAGTTGGCGCTCCAAAGGAAAGTACGCCCTTTTTTCTGCTCCAAAACCAAATTTACACAAAAGAATTTACGCTACCTTATAGGGTACTAGTGCCGTTCCAACTTGTCCCAGCAAATCCCTCCGAGAATAGTTTCTCCGTGTTCGCGTCAGATGCTTGGACCGCCGTTTGGCCTGAATCGTTGGAACGGCACTAGTTTCGAAACTGGTACGAGGACCAGCGTCCGGAAAAGGAAAAGTCAAAAACCGCACCCTTTGTAAACCAACCTCAAAGGGTGCGGCACCCAAAGCCGCTTTAAGCCCTATGGCGAGGTAAGTTCCTTCAGGACAACCGGGAGTTAATGTGGCGAGCCAGAACGCGAATTTCACTCTTCGCTATCTGGCAGTCCTCTTTAGTGATACACGGAAACATGTGGCTATACATGTTGCGAACGCGCTTGATTAGTTCCATGTGCCCCACGAAAAACTCGATATTGGGAAAAAGCTGCGGGATACAATCAGATTGGTAAGCTCTGACAATTTCTTCAAGCTGACCCAGCGTAATCAAATGGACGGGAAGGACCTTGACTGCGGACGAATCCCCTATCCACGGCATGGCGTCCAATTTCTTTCGCTGACCTTCCGCATAAACGAAGGTGTTGTTTAGCCTTCCCTTTAATGACGCGTCCCACCAATCGGGGCCGTAGCAGGTTTGAAGAAACGAATCGAGTGCGATTCGCAGGCCATTTTCAAACTGATACAGCGCTGGAAAAAGCAAGTTGCCTACATCCATCGCCGCGAAGTATTCAGCTGGCAGCCTAACAATCCGCTTTGAGCGCCTCGGGCGGTACTTACCGCGACTTTTTGCTCTTCTTTCCATGTTTTCTATTGTAATGTCGTGCGTTGCGGATTGATTGGAGTGCACTGCTACAAATCTTCGCAATTTCTGCGTCGGCTAACTCAAACTTGTCGAGTATTTCGACCTTTCGCTCAAGGCTCGCCTCTTTTTCCGTTGCGACGCACAAGTAGGCCAACATCAAGCGGATTGCCTCGGACGAATCAGTGTCAGTGCTCATTTTCTGCCCCGCGATTTCTTCTTTAGGTCTGCTTTCCTTACCGAAACCGTACCCGGAGTCGTGTCGCAAATCCGTGCTATTTCCTGATTGCCATAGCCGAGTTGGGACAATACGCGAATGCGGTCCTCAAGCCTTTGAAGGTCCTTGATCGCAATATAGCCGAACACAAGGGCCAAACTGGGGAGCGTATCGCCATCTTCTTTCTTTCTTTCCTTTCTTGTATTTTTTGTCATGACAACCTGCCTCTCAATTGGTGTCAGCGAATGTATTCTATCTTCTTAATGCTTCTGATTGGAAAAAGTTTACGAATACTGGAGGAATCCACCTCTAAAGCCGCTCCGATTTCTTCCGAAGTTGCCCCAAGTTTGAGAAGCAACAGCATGAGCAGTCGGTTTAAGCTTTCAATTTCAGACATTTTTTCCGTCGCCATCCCGTCATCCTTTCACTGCGTCTGTGGAGCTTTCGTCTAGAGGTTACTCGTTCGTTTATAAGTGGTCAAGTTAGACATGTGTTTGATACGGGGGTAGCCTAACCTGAGAGGCTCCGAACGGGCAGAGTGCGTGGTAGAATCCACGCGTGGAGAAAGGTCTGCACAACATGAAGGCGGTGAAAAAAAGCAAGACCGAGGAACCGTTCCAACAAATCCTAAACAGACTCGGCAACATTGAGCACAAAGTAGAGTCAATTGATGAAACCAACGCGTTTGCGCTTCGTGCAGAAGAAGACGAGCACCAAAAGACGGTGAAAAAGATATTTAAGCGCGGTAAGCGCAGGGCGCAAGTCTATCTTGCTGCCGACGGAACTCGGGGAGTCGTGGAGATCGCAAAACACCTGGGCATGAAAACGCCAAACGTAAGCCCGCAGCTAAAGGCCTTGAAGCTCGAGGGCCTTCTGGAGGTGGCGAGCATCGGGAGACAGGACTTTTGGGGGAAAAAAACAATCGACCGGACTCTTCGCATTAGTCAATATCTCTGTAAAGAGTACAGCCTCAAGGCGGACGGACGACCCGGCGCCTTGAAGAAGAAAAAGAAGTAAGCCGCGTCGGGGAACCAAAATGATTTTCTCAGTTCAAAGATTCCTAGAGGATTATTTCCACCGCTGTGGGTTCGGCGATACGGACCAATACGCGGTAAGTTTGGCCACGCTTTACGACCGCAAGCGCCAGCTTAAGACAGTACCCGCTTTTCTCTCTGCCATGAAGCACCTACGGACGGGGTTTTACAAAAGAAATGAGCGACTCCAGCGTGCAGCCTTCGAAAAAAAACTTTTGACCCTTCTTGACAGTGAGTTTAAAAAAAAAGAGCTCTTTTCATCACAAAGGCGGTCGCGGCAAGAATTGAAGCTTCGGGCCAGCGCGTAACAAGGATACCTCGCATAAGCATCCGCAGATTTCTAGAGGAGTTCAAAAAGACGGTGGAATCCGAAGCGGTCAACTCATTTTGGGAATCACGTACAAAGGGAAAACTCGCCAAAAAGGCCGAGAAGCGCGGGCAAGAGATACTCGGGGTATTCGCTAGGGGTAAACTCGCCTCGAAAGGCGCGGCCATACGAGAGGCGGCGTCGGGCATTGGATTCGTCGATGTCCTCCTAAAGTTTTCCTCGGGGTTGCTCCACGTCGTGGAACTAAAGATGCTCAAGGGCCACGACGTACCCGGCACAGCCCAACTGGCGAAGTACATGAGTCACTTAAACCGAAGCGAAGGATGGCTTGTCTTCTTTGATGCCAGGAAGGCCAATCAAAAAACAACAATTCCGGCGTCGTTCAAAACCGCAGCGGGAACGATTAGAACAGTCGTAATTGACATTAACCCCGTCCCACCTCACGAACTAAAGTAAGGGGGGACGTCAGGTCGAAGTCTGGAAGGACTGTGGGTGCCGCACCTTTGCGCCTTTCCATTGTGCGGCTTCTGACTTCTGTCTGGTTCACTGTTCCCACTTTCCTTCGTTGCCCCATTTTGCAGCACAATGGGAAGACGAGAGGGCGATCCCTCGCGTTGCTCGGGATGACAATTTGGGAGAGTTTGTTTTAAGGGGCGGTTATGTCGGACATAAATGTCCGACCCCCTAAAGAGGCAGTGAGATCCCTGGAAGCTCCCTCCTGCGGCGGGCAGGGGGGAGAGGAAAGAGTTTGGAGGTTTTGTTTTGGGGGCTGGCTGTATGTCGGAGCTGAAGCTCCGACCCCCTAAATCAGGAAGCGCGGGTCAGAGAGGCCCTAGAGCACAGGCCCTTCGAGCCTCAGGGTAAACAAGAATGCCTGTGCCACCAGCGGCAAGAGGGACCCAAAAGCGCCCGCCTCCTTCCTACGGCGGGCTGGCAGAAAGCGGCAACTACACAGACCGGGGGCGGGAAGTGGAGTAATGGTCCCGTTGTGCAGAGTGAGGATCGGTCCAGCCACGATCCCTCGACTGCGCTCGGGATGACAATTCGGGAGAGTTTGTTTTAGGGGGCGGTTATGTCGGACCTGAAGGTCCGACCCCCTAAAGAGGCAGAGAGATCCCTCGAAGCTCCCTCCTGTGGTGGGCAGGCGGGATGACAAGTTTGGGCAGGATGCGGCGAAGGCAGGAGAAACCCGGAAGAGAAGAAGGCGGGTGGCGTCAGAGCGTAAGAGCCCACCCTTACAAACCAAGGGTGGGGCACCCTCAAGTTCATTTGGTTTGTGGCGGAACGAGGGAAACCCAAGAGCACAGGCAAGAATGCCTGTGCCACCAACGGCAAGAGGGACCCGGGAGCGGAGCGTCTGGGCGAAATCGGGTGATTGTGCGGGCAGGGGGCGCAGGAGTCCTGCGTCCCTACGCAAGAAAGAAGTGCCCCATTTTGCAGCACTTCTATTCGGACACATTTTCACCCAGAGGCATTCAATGGCCCGCAACGCTTCCGCGTCTTCCTGCCTGGGCAGATGGCCGCGGCTTCGTGCGGAAGGCAGCGCGGGTCGGCCGGATCTCGAAGCGTACGCCTTCCGCTTGCTGCAAATAGGCGACGATCTCGAACAAGTTGCGAGCCTGCGGGTTGCCACGGGGACCGAGCATGCGCATCAGACTTTTGGCGGAGCGGTGCGTAACATCGCCCAGCTTGGTAAATCCAACTGTCGCGTTGATGAAATCGCGAAGAATGATCTTCCCGGTTTCCACGTCACCAGAAAGAAAGTTCTCGATCCCTTCCCGCAGCAGCGCCTTGCGAAAACCAGGATCGCGTTTTACGCGCGCCCGGATGGTTTCCTTGAAATCCCGTGTCAAAGCCATGATCGTCACCCTCCCGCCTCTTTTCGATGTTTGTAGTCTTGCCAGTGCGCCAATGCCGTCTTGATGTCTTCTTGTTGACGTTTCTTTGTCCCGCCGCCAACCAGGATCACAAGCCACTCACCGTCCTTGCCGAAGTAGATTCTGTATCCCGGGCCAAAATCAATCCGGTACTCGTGCACACCGGCCCCAACACTTTTGGCGTTGGATAAATTGCCCTGCTGAATACGCACCAAGGCCGCCGCCACCTTGGCTGCCGCTTCCCTGTTCAGGCGGTCAAACCAGGCGGCATAGGGGCTGCGTCCCGCCCGGTCAAGGTATTCGCGCACTTCGAGCATGACTAATGGTAACACATACGATACCATTGTCAAGACCTTCCCTCATGTGCCCCATTTTGCAGCACAACTGTTCGAACAGCTTTCCACAGTTCCGGTACCTGGAATTGGCATAGTAGTTACTTGTAGGTACTTTTACTTTACGATATTATTTCGCCATGACTGTCAAACGAGCCGAGAACCCTTACGACCTCTGCCAATTCCAATTTGCCGACGGGAAATGCTGCGGCATGCCCGCGCGCCCGAAATACAACGGGCTGTGCCTGAATCACGGCACCATCCACAGCCGCGCGAACGCGCGCGAAGACGAGCTCTACAACTTACTCGTCGTCCCCTCCGGCGGACTGCTTACGCAGGAGGAGATTAACCGGGCGCTGGGGAAACTCTTTGAGGCGCTGGCGGCGAATCGCATCTCCACGCGGCGGGCGGCCACGCTGGCGTATATCGGGCATTTGCTGCTGCAAGCGTATTCGGGGTTGAAGGCGGAAGCGCATATGACGGCAATGCAGGGCGCCAGGGACTTGCACATGTTGCTGAAGATGAAGTATGGGCCGGCGTTGAGGAGAGAGGCGGAGAGGGCTGTGGCAAAGGAGCAAGAAGCGGGGCAGGAGAATAGAACAGTGACCAGCGACCGGTGACCGGGAGGGAAAAAGAGTGGCTGGTGGCGAGCAAGGCAAGCCGGAGGGGAAGAGAAGCCCGAGAGACACCAGGACGTTTCACACAGAGATCACAGAGATAGGAGCGCAGAGAGGGCACAGAGAAGAGCAACCCAAGGAAGAACGGGACGTTTCACACAGAGGGCACCCTTCGCGGGAAGCGCTCAGGGCAAGCAGAGATAGGAGCACAGAGGACACAGAGAAGAGGAACCCAAGACCCACACGGAACAGAGACCGGCGACCGGCGACCAGGTAGCCAGAAAAAGAGTAACCCAAGACCCACCCTCACAAAACGAGGATGGGGCACCCGCGTTCATTCTCCTCTTTCTCCGTTTCTTAAACTTTGAACTTTCGACTTTTAACTGCTCTTCTCCCTTCTCTCTGCGGCAACTCTGCGCTCTCTGTGTTAAATCTTTATTCCTTCTTTTTCTTAAACTCAAAACTTAAAACTGATTACTGTGAACTGTCTAAGCCCAATCACTCCCGCACTTACGAGCCATTCTCCCGTAACTCCAATTATTCCCGCACTTACGCAAAACAGGGGGGAGGAGGTATCCCCCGCAGGTATAGACCGGGCGGAAGCCTGACAAATTAAACCGGGAGGATTCCTGACACTGTGAATGAAGGGCAGGCGCTTCGCGAAAGGAGCGCCTATGCCATGGAAAGCGAGCAGTGTCATGGAGGAAAAGCTGCGGTTTATCCTGGAGTACGAGGCAGGCGAGGAGTCGATGACGGAGCTCTGCCAGCGTTACGACATCTCGCGCGAGACCGGGTATCTGACGCTGCGCCGGTACCGCGTGTTTGGCATCGGCGGACTGTTACCGCAGAGCCACGCCGCGCACCGGCATCGCAATCAGACGCCGAAGGAGATCGAGGAGAAGGTGCTGGAGTTACGGCAGGCGCACATGCGCTGGGGGCCACGGAAGCTGAAACACATTCTGGAGCGTGACGAGCCAGGGCGAAACTGGCCGGCGGCTAGCACCATCGGCGCGCTGTTGAAGCGGGAAGGTTTGGTGGTGGCGCGCAAGAGGCGCCTGCACACCGCACCGTACACGGAACCGTTAGCGCATGCGCAGGAATGCAACCGCGTGTGGTGCGCCGATTTCAAGGGCTGGTTCCGTACCGCGGATGGAGAGCGCATCGATCCGCTGACCATCTCCGATGCCTACAGCCGGTACCTGCTGCGCTGCCAGGTAGTGGAGAAAACGAACACGGAGAGAGTGCAGGTGATTTTTGAAGCGGCCTTTCGCGAGTATGGCATGCCGGAAGCGATCCGCACCGACAACGGGCCGCCTTTTGCTTCGCACGCGGTGGCCGGACTATCGCGGCTGTCGGTGTGGTGGATGAAGCTGGGCATCGTGCCGGAACGCATCGCCGCCGGACATCCAGAACAGAACGGAAGACACGAGCGCCTGCATCGCACCATGGAACAGGAAGTGGCGCAACCGCCGGCGGCCAACCGGCGCAAGCAGCAACAGGCGCAGGAACGCTTTCGCCGGGAATACAACGAAGTGCGACCGCATGGCCATTTTCGCTGGAAGCAACACGACGTGTTTTTGAGCGAAGTGCTGTGGGGAGAAAACGTGGGCCTGTTGCCCGACGACGACCGCTGGTTCACGATCTATTTTGCGCACTTCCCCCTGGCGCGCTTCGACAGCCAGAAGTTGCGGGTGACGCCCTTGCCAGAGAAAGGGAGCTTCGCTAACGTGCCTGCAGGGGAAGCGGACTCGTCCGCTTCCCCTGCACCCCATCCCCTGATCGAACAAGATCAGAAAGTGTCAGGGATGTGCCCGGTCTAAAATGTCAGGGATCCCCCCGGCCGGACACGCAAAATGCTTTCGCCTATAACTCTTTTGTTTTCTTCAACGATGTTAACTATTTCATCAATTAAAATTGTCGGAGCGCCGACATTTTCGTTCTTTGCACGCGGAAAGAAGAATAGCGGCCCGCCTCGGAAGGACGGGCCCTACAAAAGAAGGAGGAACCCAAGAGCACAGTCAGGAGTGACTGTGCCACAGGAAAAGGCGCCCGCGTTCATTCTTGTCTTTCCGTGTTTCTTAAACCTTGAACTTTCAACTTTTGACTTTGAACTGCAACAAAAGATGAACCCAAGAACACAGTCAGGAGTGACTGTGCCACAGGGCGAAGGAACAGGTTGCCGTTTCCGCAACGCTGGCGCTAGTCGTTTGCCCTTTTGGGGCGTTTCCACTTATAAATGACACTGAGCCCAATCAACCGCTTCACCGCCCAGCGGAATAGGAACGACCCGTGACCCCAGAAAAAAAACGACTACGCGTTGGCGTGCTCTTTGGAGGGCGCTCCGGCGAACACGAGGTTTCGCTGGCCTCCGCCGCCAGCGTGATCCGCGGACTCGACCTGGACAAATACGAGCCCGTGCCCATCGGCATTACCAAGGACGGCCACTGGCTGGTCGGCGAAGGCGCCGCCAAAATGCTGCCGGACATTTTGAAGGGCGGGCGGCGCGTGATGCTGACCGCCGATCCCACGGAGGCCGCGCTGGTGCCGCTGGACCGCGGGGCGGGAGCGCAGCGCTTCGACGTGATTTTCCCCGTGATGCACGGCACGTTTGGCGAAGACGGAACGATTCAGGGCATGCTGGAGCTGGCCGGGCTCCCGTATGTGGGCGCGGGCGTGCTCGGTTCCGCCATTGCCATGGATAAGGACGTGGCCAAGCGCCTCTGCCACAACGCCGGAATCCCCGTGGTGCCGTGGGTGGCCGTGCAGCGCTGGCAGTGGGAAAAAGAGCCGGAAGCGGTGAAGGCCGCGATCGAGGAAAAGTTTGCGTACCCCGTATTCGTGAAGCCCGCCGCGCTGGGCTCATCGGTGGGGATGAACAAGGTGCATTCCGCCGAGGAGCTGGAGTCGGCGCTGAATTTTGCCGCCGAATACGGCATGAAAATTTTGGTGGAAAAGGCCATCACCGGGCGGGAAATCGAAGTCTCGGTGCTGGGCAACCACGATCCGCAGGCGTCCGTGCCGGGCGAAATCGTGCCGCATCGCGAATTCTACGATTACACCGCAAAGTATCTGGAGGATGGCACGCGGCTGGTGATTCCCGCGGACTTGAAGCCCGCCCAACTGAAGAAATTCCAGACCATGGCGATTGAGGCGTTCCGCACGCTGGAGCTTTGCGGCATGGCCCGCGTGGATTTCTTCCTGGAGAAAACGGGCGGCAAGATCCTGTTCAGCGAGGCCAACACGATTCCCGGCTTCACCTCGATCAGCATGTATCCCAAACTGTGGGAAGCCAGCGGCATCGGTTTCCGCGAGCTGATTGACAAGCTGATCGAGCTGGCACTTGAGATGCACCGCAAAAAGGCGCGCACCAAATACGCCATCGAACTTCCGGAAGGTTCAGCCGGCGCGCTGACAACCTGAAGCGAACCTGGCGATCCGGCGATTTTGTTTTGAAAGGAATTGATTGCAGCTTTCCGAAAAACCCCGCGGCAGGCGAAGCGCATCGAACGGAAAGAAGAGATTTGCGGGCAGGCGCCGCTCTTGCTAAAGTTCTCTTGCCGGGACTTGGTTGCACCGGGACCGGCTACTCTGACGCTCGCAGGCGGGAGACCTCGCGATGTCGCTACTTGAACCACCTGTTGAAAAACCGAAAAAACACCATGTAGTGACGATTACGCTCGCCGCTGTTGCGCTGGTCGTGATCATCGCGCTGTGGTTTACGTTCCGCTACTACCCCGAGAAGAAGGCGGCCGGCCAGTTCTTTGCCGCGCTGACTGCCGGCGATACCGCCAAAGCCTATGCGCTTTGGAAGCCTTCTTCCACCTACACCATGAATGATTTCCTGGCCGACTGGGGAACGGACGGGTATTACGGGCCGGTGAGAAGTTACAAGATCATGGACGCGAAGGCGGTAAGAAACAGCGTTTCCATCGCCGTGAATGTGGCCATCAGCCCCTATGCACAGATGCCCCAACCCAGCGACGGCGAACGAAGCATGAAAACCAAAGTGGTCACGATTTGGGTGACTCCCGCGGATAAGTCGTTCAGCTTTCCTGTGCCGTATTAATTTTTCCGGCGGCTATTGAAGGGCGGAGAAGTAATGTCCTAATTCGCGAAAGGGAAAAGCAGATTCATCTCCCGCTTTGCGGGATCGGAATGACAAGCCAGGACGTTACATGTGCAGGGACCAATAGCCCCAAAAACTGCAAACTATTCTTGAATCTCGCCGAGCGCGGCGGCCAGTTCTTTCGGATTAACGCTCGCTGTGCCGAGTTTGCCGACTACAACGCCCGCCGCGGTGTTTGCCAGAAACGCCGCATCGGCCAGGGAAGCGCCCGCGGCCATCGCCAGAGCCAAAACGCTGAGCACGGTGTCTCCCGCGCCGGTCAAGTCAAACACCTGGCGGCCCGTGGCGCCGCGTGCGATGCCCGGCTGCCCGACGCGCGCGTAGGTCACCTCAAAGCTCGTTGCGGGGATGCGCAGGTGGCGTGGCGAATCCTCCTCAAAGATGCTCATGCCTTTTTCGCCGCGCGTGATGACCACCGCTGCGCAACCAAAACGCGGCAATAGATCGCGGCCCGCTTCCTCGACGGATTGCTCGTCAGTGAGCGCCCGCGTGACGTAGAAGCCGGCTTCCTTGGTGTTGCAGACGATGGCGCGCGCTCCCCGGTACGCGTACAAGCGCGAAGCCTTGGGCTTTACAAATACCGGAACATTGCCTTGATGACAGGCGTGCAGAACGCGCTCCGCAAAACCATCATTGATGAGCCCTTTGTCGTAGTCGGAAAGAAGCAGCGCGTCAAGCTGCTTCAGGGACGGCAGCAACAAGCGGAAGAGCTTCTCTTCCGTTTCCGGCGCGAGCGCATCGCGGCGCTCGTGGTCAACGCGCACGATCTGCTGGTGCAAAGCGATGACGCGGGTTTTCACGGTGGTTATGCGTTGCGCATCGGCCAGCACACCACGCCCGCCGATCTTCGCCTTGCGCAAGCAAGCACGCAGCGCGCTGCCCGCTTCGTCATCCCGTAACTTTTGACTTCCCTTTTTCTCCGCGCTTTTAGCGCCGCCCACGACCCCGAAGATCTCAACGCGCGCACCGAGAGCCGCAAGATTGGCGGCGACGTTCCCTGCGCCTCCCAGACAATCCGATTGCGACACAAAATCCACCACGGGAACCGCCGCTTCCGGCGAAAGCCGGCTGGCTGTGCCCCAGAGATAGCGATCCAGCATGAGATCGCCGAGCACGCCGATGCGCATTTTGCGGAAGCGCGGCAGCAGACGCTTAAGGCGAGGAATGGAGTTGGCAAAATCCGTGGACATACGTCTCTTTTCCGCGGCGAAGATTATTCCGGCGCGATCGTGGCTTCTTCCGGCAGCATCACCGGAATATCGTCGCGCACCGGATAGACGCGCTTGCACGCCGCGCACTTGAGCCCGGATTCATCGGGCAGAAGATGGACCGGTTGCTTACAGACAGGACATACCAAGATGTCCAGGAGTTCTTTAGAAATGCTCATGATTCGCTCCAGGCCGTGAATCCAAACTGTAACAAAGCGCCCCATGCACCAGCAAGGCGTGAAGCTAATTCAACGCGCTGGCCGAAGTGCCGGGTGAAACCTGCTCGCTCTGCGGCAAACGGGCGCCTATGAGGGCGATGGCCATGAGCAAGGCGAGCACCGGATCGCACGGGTGACGGTGCCGGAGGGACGTGTGCGCGATGTAGAAGGTAATGGGAAACACCAATGGAAACACCGCTACAGGGAAAAAGAATGGATTACGGGCCACCAAGAGACGCAGGAGACCGCCAATCGTGCCGAGCAGCGCGATCGCGTTCCAAATGAGTATGCCGCGCACGAGCAGCGAGTCCGACCGTGAAAAAAGCCGCCACGGGGCTTCCGCGCCCAGCCAGGTGGCCACGATGCGCCGGCCGAAAAGTTGCGCATACAACGCCGGATGCGTGCGAATGAACTCCGTGGCCTTTTGCCATTTTTCGTCCAGAAACGCGTTCTCGCCGAGCTGCGCATACCGGCGCGTCTGCTCGTAGCGCGTGATGCGATTCACGGCGCGCGAATGTTCGTCGAAGATTTCATTGTTCCCGGACCACAATTCGTACGGAAAATTGGCACGCACGGGAATGAGCCGATGAAATTGCACGGCATTGCGGATCGTCCAGGGAAGGCAACAGGCAAAAAGCACGGCAAGGACGACGACCAGAGGCGCCAACCGAAAGCCTCCGCCGCGGAATTGACGGTAGGCCATCCAACCCAGGAGAAAGAGCAAGAGGGCTCCCAGGCCGGGATTCGTCAGCAGCGACACTCCCCAAAGGAGACCATAGAGCGCAAAATCACGCGCGCGCCGGCTATCCGCAACATACAGGGTAGCCCAGAGCAGCGCCACCGCCAGCAGCGCGGAGAGCGAAGTATCCCAGATCCACTCGAAGGGCATCATGACGCCGCTGGGAAAGATGGCCCAGACCCAACAGGCGGCCGCGCCAACTCCCACGCCTGTGATGCGCTTGCCCGCATAAAAGAGCGGGATGCAGGCAAGAGCGGAAAACAGGCTGTTCATCAACGCAGCGGCATAAAAAGAAGCTACGGTGAAACTCCCGAATAGCTTGAAGATCGCCGCAATCAGCAGCGGATAAACCGGAGCGAGCCACGCGGTCGGCCCAGTGGACTGGCGAAACAAGCAGCAGAAACCCTGGCCGTGTGCCAAGGAGTCCGCAACATTGCCGACCTCATTCTGAAAGGGCACCGAGGCCAGCACTTCCGCAGGAATTAGCCGGGCCTGGTGGAAGAGGAAGGCACACCTGAGGCAGAGCGCGACAAGAAAGATGAACGAGAGCGATCGGGCGAGCTGGAAGAGCCAGTGCCTCACGATTAAAGAGAATACTCCGTTGCAGCTCTTTTCCGGTACTCCAACGCGGCATCAAAGACTTCGGTGGGAGGTCCGCCGCAGGTATCCCGCGACAAACCTGTTTATTACCGTTTATTTTCGAGTATAGTGCTGTTGGGATAGGGCCTACGACATTCTGCTCACGCTCCGCTCGGCGATGAGCACAATCCAGAAAGGACATAACGATGTTCAGGAAGATGAATTGGCTCATGTTTGGGGTTCTCGGCGTGGCGCTATTGCTGACGGCCTGCAATAGCGGGCAGAAAAAGGCGGCCGAAGACGCTATAGGTGCCGCACAAACGGCCATCACCGCGGCGCAGAGTGAGGCCGCAAAATACGTGCCCGACCAGCTGAAGGCGGCGCAAGACGCTTTACAGTCCGCCAAGGATGCGGTGGCCAAAGGCGATTACCAGACAGCATTGACCGCGGCGCAGGATGCGGCAAACAAGGCCAAGGACCTGGCGGCCGCCGCAGCCGCAAAGAAGGACGAACTGACTAAGGAATGGGCCAGCCTCAGCGAATCCATCCCCAAGTCGCTCGACACCGTGAAGAAAAAGCTGGATGCCTGCGCGCACGGCGCGAAAATGCCGGCGGGCATGGACAAAGCCAAGCTTGCGGATGCCAAGGCCAAATATGATCAGCTCAAGCAAGCCTGGAGTGATGCGGCCGCCTCGGTCCAGCAGGGCCTCTTGGACGCCGTGAAGAAGGCTATCGGTGTGAAGGATGGCTTGGCAAAACTCTCGGAGATGCTGGGAATCAAGTCGTAGATACGTACAGAGCATTTGCCAGGAATGGGGCGCCTCACGGGGGCGCCCCATTTTTGTTTTAGAGAAACAAGCTAGAGGGATTCGACGCGCCAGAGGAGGCGCGCGGAGAAGGAAGTTTGCGCCGTAAAATTCGGACGCCACACCGCAAGAATCTGCGAACCCTGATAAACGCGCTCGAAGCCCCCCTCGGATTCGGACACGGTCTCGATCGGCGCCACCCAGAAACTTTCGGCATTCGGAGCATGCAGGTTGACGCGGACGCGCTGCCAGCCGTCCTCAATCTGGAGATGGGGTGCAGGCAGCACTCCCGAGAACCTCAGATTCTGCGGACCCGCCGGAGTGACGAAGAACCGGTCCGCGTCCGCCGGGGCAAGAAAATTGATCACCGATTCCAGGCCGAAAAGAAGGGCTCTGCCCAAGGGCGCGGTCAGCGAAAGCGTAACCTCGCAGCTCACTTCGCAGCCCTGTGGCGCCGGGCCAAAGAGAAAATTCTTGGCCACCTTAAGAACCGGCGGATTGGCGGGATTGGACGCGAATTCCGCCAACTCCCGCTCGAACACGAGGTTGGCGTGGTTGGCCGAGGAATTGCGCACCTGGAACGCGCCCGCGGCGATCCTGGCCACTTCGTTCAGTTGCAGTGTTTCGTAATCCGCAGGCGTGCGCCAGGGATCGAACAGCAAAAGACGGAAAGAATGGCGAGCGAAGCGGTCGTAGCGCAGGAATCGCTCGAGGTTCGGCTCCTTTACGTGGACCTGGTCATGGATGGAGACGGTCCCATCCTGCGATTGCGTGCTGGCGGCCGCTTCGCGGAGCCGCGCGTGATAAGCCTCGCGGCGCCGCATGATGGAATTGATCAGAGTCGCGGAAGCCGGGCGGAAATCGAATGCCGCGAGCGTTGCGCCATCAAAGGGCTTCAGCAAAGCCTGGTATTCCTGCGCCGTGAAGAGGAGTTCCGGCGTGCCATCGGCATCGTAATCGAGCATTTCCACGCGCGGCAGAAGCCCGCCGGGCGTCAGTTGGTCGGCCAGGAATTCCGCGCGAATGAGCTTGTGCCAAAGCTCCGTCCGGAGATGCGGCGCATAGAGCCCGCCGAACACGCCGTGCCAGTAAGCGTCATTCCCCTGCCCGCGCAGCATCAGGTCGCGCGCTTCCTGCAACTGCGAAGAATGTTCACTGCTGGAGGGCCGCGAAGGCACGGAGGCAACACGAGCCGAAACGCGCAGCATTTTCTTGTGCAACAGATTCGATTCCGAATATTTGCGAAAGAAACCGCGCCACGAGCCGCCGCGAAGAAAGGAGAGCACGTCCGGACGCCCCGCGAATTCCTTTTGCAAAGCAAAATAGCGCAGGCGTGTTTCGGTAGGCAGCACCCACTCCATCATCTCGGCGTAAGAAGCCGAGGGAAGGTCAGCGCGTCCGAGCGGAACATGGGAGGCGATGTATTCGCTGGGCGTCGGAATCTTCAACCACGATGCGCTTTCGTCCAGCGCCTGGAAAAATTTCTCCAGCCAGCCCGCCTCATAGCAATGCGCGAACGTCCCCGGCCACACCCCGAACTTTTCCATATCGTCGCCAAAGGCAGCCACCCCGCCGGGACACACCTGGGCGGCCTTCTTGAAATAGGCGATGGAGTCCTCGACTCCGCGGAATGGGATGAGGTAACGCAGCTCCTTCAGCCCCGGGAAAAGCCAGACGGACTTGCCGCAATCCTCGGCAATGTACGGGCCGTACAGCTCTTCCGGCTCGAAGCCCGCGGCGAGAAATGGCAAATCGTCCACAAGCGTGTAACCGACATTGGCCGAAGCCAGCGCTGAGGGCAATTGCGGCTCCCAGATGCGCTCCGCGAGCCATGCTCCCGTGGGCCGCTTGCCAAAATGCTTTTCCAGGTAATCCGCCAGGCGCGCGAACTGCTCTTTTTGATCCCCCTCCGGGATGGAGATCAAGATCGGTTCGTAGAATCCTCCGCCGATCAATTCAATCTGCCCGGAAGCAACCATGCGGCGCAGACGCTCGAAATATTCGGGATGGTGGTTCTCAATCCACAGGAGCAGCGGTCCGGAATAGTGCAGACCCGCGCGAATGCCTGGATGCTTTTCCAAAAGCGAGAGGAACGCCAGATAGGAGTGTTCGTAGCACTCCTCAAGAACGTGCTCGAAATTCCCGGCGGGCTGGTGCGCGTGGATGATCAGGATGAGGTGGAACGGCGGATTGGTGGCGGCCATGGTCGTTGTCTATGATACCTCGACACTCCACTTTCGGAGGAGTGCGGCGGCGAGATAGTGCTCTAAATTTAAGGGGCGCGTGTCTTGCACCGAAACTCTCATGAGAAAGTTCGGAGTCTTCAGGGGCTAAAGCCCAGATCATTCTACGTGCTTTACGCCGGGGCTGAAGCCCCGGCCTCCTGCAGAGAAATGCAAGAGACATCTGGAACAGCGCGCTAAGGCACGGCTACTGGTTCGGGGATGCGCTCAATTCGCCCCAGCAGCATCACATAGCTGGCGATTCCCAGGAGGAGAACCAATGTGGCAACGGCGAAGGCGGCGGCGAAAGAATGCGTTGCGGAGACGATGTAGCCGGTGACGATGGGCGCCGAAATGGCGGAAAGTTGTCCGCAGAAATTTGCCAAGCCGCCCACTGTTCCCACGGCTCCTTGCGGCGCAATCAGGGATGGCACGGTCCAGGCCACCGGGGCAGCCGCTGCCAAGCCACCAAGTGCAATGCTGATCCACACCAACGCAGCAGCGGGCGAGTGCGCGTGGCCGGCTCCCCAGATCGCCAGCCCCAGGCTGGTGCCAATCAGCAGAACCGTTTGGCGCACGCGCGTGGCGTTCCAGCCGCGTTGGATCAGGAAGTCCACCAGCCATCCGCCCACGACAAAATCCGTGATCGCGGCAAACAACCACGGCACGCTGGTGTAAAACACAGAGTGGAGCAGATCCACGTGAAGCGTGATGGAAAGATAGGTGGGCAGCCAGTTCAACAGCAAGAAGAAGCTGTAGTTGTAGGCTCCCCAGCCTATGGCAAGGCCAATCACCTTACGTTGCCGGAGCAAATTTCTCAGTAAACTTCTTCGCCAAAGGCGCAGCAGATATTCGATAAGGCCCTCTTGCGCCGCGCAAGCCGGAACATTTTGGCGCTTGTTTCCTTGAGCATGGGATGCGGGCTGTTCAGCCGGGGGGCTCTGCCCTTCTGGCGGATCACGATAGACGCGGCAAAACAGGGTAAAGTAAATCAGGCTGATGAAGCCGGTAGCGGCGAAACTCCACCGCCAGCCAAAATGCAGCAGCAATACACCGATCAATGGAACACCGATGGCAGAGGAAAGCTTGGCGGCCGCATCGGTGACGGCGATGGCCAAGCTTCTCTCCCGCTCCTGAAACCATAGGCCGATCGCCTTGGCGTTCGCCGGAAAGGTGGGCGATTCCGCGACACCCAGAAGCAGCCTTGCCGCAAACAGTCCCACCAGCCCCGTCGAGAGCGCCGCGCAAAACGACGCCACGCTCCACAAAAATGTGGTGATCCTGCCGACGCGGCGCACCCCCAGCCGGTCCAGCAGCAATCCCGCAGGCACCTGCATCGCCGCATAACTCCAGCTGAAGGCGCTGGACAAATAGCCGAACGAAATCAGCGTGAGGCCGAACGAGGCATGCAACGCTTCCTGGGAAACCGCCAGATTGATGCGGTCGAAAAAATTGACGATCACGCCAAACGCCAGCAAAAATGCAATGGGCCATCTTCCACGCTGCGAAGCGGAATCCCCGGCACTGGTGGGAGTGGTGCTCATCATCTTCTGGATCTACGAGCATGGCGTTGCAAATTGCGCATGGTGGTGCAGAGTTTCCCACATCTGTCAGAGGTCCGGCAATGTTCGTTTTGGAGGGAGTATTGCTGTGCCAGGGTAATGGGAAAGCCGTGTCTGTCCAGAATCTGGGCTAGTTGCTGCCGTGGTGCAGCAGCCAGTCGGAGATGAGCTGCAGCGCTTCCGGCGAAAAGGTCTCTTCAATGGCGGCGTATTCGGCGGGAGTGCCCGAATAGGCGTGTTGGAAAAGGTGATTCAACTCCGGAAGTTCGCGCACGTCGGCATCTTTATTGCCGCCATCCTGCAAAGCTTTCTTCAGTAGCGCCAGATTCGGTTTCACGGGCACTTGCAGGTCCTTCTGCCCGTAGAGCGCGAGGACGGGCACTTGCAGCGCCTTCAGATTCGGAAGCGGGTCGTAATCCAGAAAGAAGCGAAACCACGGCGATTCCATCATGCGCAGTTGCGGCTCCAGAACCGCTGGTGACATGGCTGCGGCCAAACCGCTTCCTTTCACCAGGCCATTCAGCTTGTCATTCAGCACTGCGGTATCTTTCTCAGTGCGGACCAAATCGTACGCGGCCTGGTCGAAATCCAAGCTCGCTGCCAATTGCTCATCGGTCAGCCCTCCGGCTCTCCCGATCAGCTCCGATTGGATGAGCAGGGTGTCATCGCCCTTGGTGGCCGGCGCTGCCAGCAGCACCACCCAGGCCACATCCTTGGTGTGCGAAGCGATCAGCGGAGCAATCATCGCGCCTTCGCTGTGGCCGATCAGCGCGATCTTGGCGGGGTCAATCTCCTTCCGTGTTTTCAGGTAAGCGATGGCCGCTTGCGCGTCCGCCGCCAGGTCGAGGGTCGTGGCCGTGTCTACCAATCCCGTGGACTTGCCGATTCCGCGTTTGTCATACCGCAGCACGGCGATTCCCTTCCTTGTAAGGTGGTCCGCAAGCACAAGAAATGGCCGGTGGTTCGCCAGAGCCTCATTGCGATCGTGCGGCCCCGAACCCGCGATGAGCAATGCCGCTGGAAACGGGCCGGCGCCTTTGGGAAGTGTGAGCGTGCCGGCCAGTGAAACTCCCGCTGCCACATTGGAGAACGAGATTTCTTCCTCGTGATAGGGATACGGCTTTGAAGGATTTTGCGGACGTCGCAGTTCCAACGGTTGATCGGAGCGCACAAAGTCGAGCTTCGCTTCCGCGCCCGTTTGCGACCAATTGCCACTCAGCTTGTTTTTGGCGGCATTCAGCGTGCCCTCGAATACGCCCGCTACCGCCGGAATCTCAAAATGAAAAGCGGCTTCCTTCAGGTGCACGTTGATGGCCGGCAGGCCGCTCACTCCTTGATCCAGACTGTCCAGCGCGCCGATCAACTGGCCCTCCGTATCATGCGACACATGCAATTGATAACGCAGCCGCAACCCATGGGTTTCCAGCGCGCTTTGCCAGAGGCCTTCGACCGGGAAGACCGCTTCCGTGGGCTTGCGCGCTGCGGCGCCGGCCGCTTGCCGATGAAACAGTAGCGGCAGACTTGCGCTTCCTTGCGACCACGTGCCATCAATCGTGCGATGGTCGGCGGAAAACTTGCCCTCGAAATGCGCGCCCACGGAAGCGATTTCGAGCTTCAACGTGGCGGCGGCAATGGTTGTGGAACTGGCCTCAATCGCGTACACGCCCTGATCCAGGCTGTCGAGCGAAGCATGGTAGGCGCCGTCCGCGGATTTCGTCAGATGCAGCACCAGGTGCAGTTGCGCTTCCCCGGCCTGCAGCGTTCCGGCGTAACTGCCTGCGAGGGGAGCGGGTGTCTGCGCGGAGAGAAAGACCGGCAAACAGGCCAAAATCACAAGGCCCTTGAAGAGTTGGCGGACTTTAGAGACGCGCAAAAAAACTCCCGCTAAGGCCAGAAGTTGTCTCATCAATGGATTCGGCGGGGATGGAAGAGTTTCCTCAGGGGCGCTTCGCGCCCTGGGCTGAAGCCCAGGGTCTACCGAGCCCCGTTCTCTGAGGGTTCTTGAAGTCGGAGCTGAAGCTCCGACCCCCTGAGAAGCATTCATGAGACGGCCTGTAGATTCATTCACACCGTTGGATGTCAAAGCTGGGAAAAAAGCAGCTTGATTGGCAACACGCGAGGGCAAAAAAGTGACGCGCCCCGAGCGATTCGGGGCGCGCCGAGAGTCGATGCGCGAGGCCATGCGGCGCGAATGTACGATTACTTCTTTTCGTACCACTGGGCGTTTATCGCTGTAAATTTCTGCCACTTCTCCGGCAGATCTTCGAGCGCGAAGATGGCGGTAACGGGGCACACAGGCACGCAAGCGCCGCAATCGATGCATTCGACCGGATGGATGTACAACATCGTCTCCGACTGGAACGCCGCCTCGTCCTTCCGCGGATGAATGCAATCCACCGGGCAGACATCAACACAAGCGGTGTCCTTCGTGTTGATACAGGGTTCGGCAATCACGTAGGCCATGCAAGATCTCCTTTGATGAAGGCAGCGGGCCGGACCTGCAGAGCGCAACCGGCGAAAGACAACGCGATTCAGGCGCTGCCAGGTCACAAGTGCCTACACTCAATTCTACGTGGGTGGTTCAAGATTCTCAACCCGTTCAAACGCGCTAAAATAGGGGCCTGAGGAGCGGGTATGAAAATCAGGAGTCTGTTTATTGCGCTCGTGGTAACGGCGGGAATCGCGCTGGCGGCCACGCAGACCCACGCCATCTCGCAATAAGAAGATTAGAAGGCTGCTGAAGAATACGTTTCGCCGTCATTCCGAGCCTGCCTGCGGCAGGCAGGCGAAGCGAGGTACGGTTTTCCATCGCACGTCTCTTGTGCGATGAATCCCTCTTTGGTCAGAATGCCAAGAAAAGAGAGATTCCTCACTTCGCAGACTTCGTTCGGAATGACGAATTCGGGGTTTTTCAGCAAGCTCTTAGAAGGAGACAGAGATGCTCGATCTGAAAGGCAGCAAGATTACCTATTTCGGTCACAGCACTTTTGGGATTACCACGCCCAGCGGCCAGTTCGCGCTCATCGATCCCTGGGTCAACACGAACCCGAAATGCCCGGAGTCCCTCAAGAAAATCGCGCGGCTGGATGCCATCTTTCTCACCCATGCGCATACGGATCACATAGGCGATCTCCTGGCGCTGGGGAAACAATTCAAACCTAAGATCGTCGTCAACTTCGAAACGTACCTTTATCTCGATTCCAAAGGACTGGGCGGTCAATGCCTCCCGGGAAACAAAGGGGGCACCCAGCAAGTGGGCGATTTCAGGGTGACCATGACGCACGCTTTCCACTCGAGTTCCATCGATGAAAATGGGCAGCGACTCTATGCCGGGGAACCCGCCGGCTTCATCGTGAATCTGCCCGGTGGCGTGACGCTCTATCACGCGGGAGATACCGCGGTCTTCGGAGACATGAAGTTGATCGCCGAAATCTATAAGCCGGACCTGGCGTTTCTGCCCATCGGCGACATCTACACGATGGGTCCTCGCGAAGCCGCCGTCGCCACACGCTTGCTCGGCGTCAAACACGTCATTCCCATGCACTACGCGACTTTTCCCATACTCACCGGCACGCCGGAAGGCTTGCGCGCCGAAACAAAGGACATCGCTGGGCTGGAAATCCACGCCATCAAGCCGGGGGAAAGCCTGAGCTGAAGCGCGCTACGCCATAACCTCGATGATTGAAGAGCCTGAAGGTAGGAAATTTTCGGCACGGCCGGACAGACTGCGAATGTCCAGTTAGGACTCTCTTCAAGGGCTTCCGCCAAAAATCGGCGGATGCAAAAGGCAAGAAAACCCTTCTTCAGGGGCTAAAGCCCATTGGATTTAGGGCCTTTACGCCGGGGCTGAAGCCCCGGCCTCCTAAAGAGGGGGCGAGTACGAATTACAGTTGGTCGGCGGGGGTTGACGCGGCAAAAGCGGCGGCCCTTCGAGGCTCAGGGTAAACAAGCCACCCTTCCAAGCCCAGGGCAAGCCGCACTCCAAGTTGGGCGAGGAACCGGGAGGCGGAGAGATCAAGTCCAGGTGCCAACCTCAGGGGTTGAAACCCCTGAGATTTCGGGGCTCTACGGCACGGCTGAAGCCGTGCCCTCCCCAGAAACATCTACGAGATCGCCTGTACTTATTGGGGCTAAGAGCGGAAGAAAATGCGCAGGAAGAATCCTAGATTGGCCGGGCGCTCCGCGAGCCGCCGCATGAAATAGGGAAACCACTCGGTCCCGAAGGGCACGTAGATGCGCAGACGGTAGCCATCCCGCACCAACTGGCGCTGCAGGTCCGTGCGCACCCCGTACAGCATCTGAAACTCAAAATCGTCCTTGGCGATCTTCTTTTCCACGGCCCACCGGATGGTTGCCGCGATCATGCGGGGATCGTGCGTGGCAATCCCGTGATAGAAACCGCTGGAAAGCAGTTGGCGCATCAGGTGGATGTAATTCCCGTCCACATCGACTTTGCGAGGATAGGCCACCTCGATGGATTCCTTGTACGCGCCCTTGCACAGGCGTATGCGGCAGCCATAAGACAAGAGGTCGCGAATGTCGCTTTCACTGCGGTAAAGATAAGACTGGATCACCGCGCCCACCGCGGGCGCTTGCGCGCGCACGCGTTTCACCAGCTCCACGGTCCGCTGGGTGTACACCGAGCCTTCCATATCAATGCGCAGAAAGCTCTCGTACGCCGCGGCGCGCTCGGCAATCGAAAGCACCAGCCCTTCGCAAAATTCCACGCTGAGATCCAGGCCGAGTTGGGTCAATTTGCAGGAAACGTTGGCGTTCAACTTCTCCTCGGCGATGCGGTCATACATCTTCAAATAGGTGTCGCGCGCCTTTTGCGCATCCGCCGGCGTCCCCACGTTTTCCCCCAGGCAATCGAGGGTCACCGCCATGCCCGCGTCGTTGCACGCGCGCGCCGCTGCAATCGCTTCATCCAGCGATTCTCCCGCAACGAAGCGGTGCGACATCCGCCGTGTCGTTGCGTTGGATGTGACCCAATGCGCGAGACCCTTGCTGTCGGAGAGTTTGAGGAGAATCGTGCGGAGCATGGACAGTCTAATTATGCCCGTTGTTACTGGCCGAGGCCAGTGGCGAGCTAGTCTTTGTGCTCTTCCAGGAACTTTTCCGCGTCGATCGCCGCCATGCACCCGGAACCCGCCGCGGTGACCGCCTGGCGGTAGCGGTGGTCCTGCACGTCGCCGGCGATAAATACTCCTGGAACGCCGGTCAGGGTGCCGTGATGCGAGATCAGGTAACCGTTCTTGTCCATTTCCAACTTGCCGCGGAATACGATCGAATTGGGGTCATGGCCGATGGCTACGAACACCCCATCCAGCGCGATTTCCCGCTGTGTCATGGTTTGCGTATTACGCAGGCGCACGCGGATCACCAGCCCCTCGGGCGCAAGAATTTCCTCAATCACGTACGGCGTCACAAACTCGATTTTCTCGTTTGCCCGGGCGCGATCAATCATGATCTTGGAGGCGCGAAATTCATTCCGCCGGTGGATCAGGTACACTTTGCTGGCATAGCGCGACAGAAAATTCGCCTCTTCCATGGCGGAGTCCCCGCCGCCGACCACCGCAATGGGCTTGCCCCGGAAGAAATAACCGTCGCACGTGGCGCAGGTGGAGAGCCCGCGGCCGAGCAGCTCTTTCTCGCCTTTTAGCCCGAGAAGACGCGCCGAGGCACCCGCGGCCACGATCAGCGATTTCGTTTCAAGGACTTCATTGCCCACCATGATTTTGAATGGCCGCTCCGTCAGATCCACTTCGCTCACCGTGCCCGCTTTGAAGTGCGCCCCGAACTTCTGGGCTTGCTTGCGCATATTCTCGATCAATTCCGGGCCCAGAATGCCATCGGGAAATCCGGGGAAATTTTCCACGTGGGTGGTCAGGGAGAGTTGCCCCCCGGGTTCGTTCCCTTCCAGAACGAGGGGGCTCAGATTGGCGCGCGCGGCGTAAATCGCCGCGGTCAACCCCGCACAGCCACTTCCTATAATCACGACCTTGTGCATGAATTATGGCTCCGCAAATTTGATTCTTGATGGGGGCCTAGCGGTACAGAGCGAAAGATGATTGTAACATCCCCATGCAAGCAGGAAAGTGCAGGTATGGAAAGTGCGCCAGCGCGAATTGTTGACGCTGACGGGGGCCGGGTGCAGGATTCAAGCAAGGTCACGTCCATCCGGAAATATTCGCTTTTCAGGGGGCATGCGATGGAGAAACGAATCGCCGTGGTCAGCTATTGGCTGGGTATCGCGTGCGCGCTGCTCACGATTATCTTTCGTGCGCTGGCAGTCTTCGGCATTTGGCCAAACCTCGTACCTGCCGTAGGCGCACCCATTTCCTATTACACCTTTTTGCGCGGCGGCGTTCTACTATTCCTCGTCACGATTGCCTCGCGCCAAGTCAGCGATTGGCATACCGGCAAGTCCTGACACAAAACAGCAGCACAGACGCCCAGCTGCATTCCCACCTGGTACGGCGCAAACCGGCCAGTTTGGCGAAACTCAACCGCATATACCGATAGACACGTTACGGGGCATTTATCTACAGTGAAAGACCGATTTCGCCGTTTTGCGAGGAGGCTACTATATGGATCCGCGTTATCCCATCGGAAAATTCGAGCTACCCAAAGAAGTGACGCCGGCGCTGCGGCAGGCGGCCATCGACGATACTGCCGCCACTCCCGCCAAAGTCCGGGTCGCGGTTGCCGGACTCAGCGACGCGCAACTTGATACTCCTTATCGTGAAGGCGGCTGGACCGTGCGCCAGGTCGTTCACCACCTGGCGGACAGCCATATGAACGCTTATGTGCGGTGGCGCCTCGCGCTCACCGAAACCCAGCCAACGATCAAACCTTACGAAGAAAGCGCGTGGGCCAAGCTCGAGGATGCCCGGAGCGCTCCGGTGGAAGTCTCGCTGAAGCTCCTCGAAGCCCTGCACGAACGCTGGGTGCGCCTGCTGCGCTCCGTGAAGACGGAACAATATGCCCGTACCTTGCTTCACCCCGATCACGGTGTCAGGAATCTGGACTGGCTGTTATTTCTGTATTCCTGGCACGGGAAACATCACACCGCGCACATCACTCAGCTCCGCAAGCAGAAGGGCTGGTAATTCTCGCCGCCACAAGGTTTTCACAGTTTACTTCGCACGTGGTCAACTTTATACTACTGGCCATACCCGAGACGCTGGTTGCTTAGATTGAAAGCGGTCCGCCTCGCGTGAACCATTGCATCCTGCATTGCGCCCGCTCATTCCATGAGGCTCCGTTGATGGAGTCCGTGCCAAGATTCGCTTCGTGCGCTTCCCTTCTGTGCCTGCTGACGGCTGGCCTAGCACTGCCTTTGACAGCCCGTGCCCAGAGCCCGCCGAAACCTCTCGTGACGCAGGCCATTGACGAATCGAAGAGGCTCACGCTTCACGGCACCATACACCCGCTTGCTCGAACGCGTTCCGATCGAGGGGCCGTCCCCGATTCGTTCGCAGCCAATCGCATATTCATGATGCTCAACCGCTCGCCAGAGCGCGAGGCGGCCCTGCGGCAATTTTTGATTGACGTCCATAACCCTGGCTCGGCCGACTACCACAAATGGCTTACCCCGGCGCAATTCGGCGAGCTTTTCGGAGCTGCCGATTCCGATATCCAAGCCGCAAAAAGCTGGCTTGCTTCCCACGGTTTCCACGTGGCTGGGGTGACACAGGGCAAGAGCCTCATGGAGTTTTCCGGGACGGCTGCAAACGTGCGCGAGGCATTCCACTCTGAGATTCATCAGTACAGCGTCAATGGCGAAATCCACTATGCGAACGCCGCGGAGCTGACCATTCCCGAAGCCCTTGCGCCGTTCGTGCGCGGCGTTTCTCCAATAAACAACTTCCGCCTGAAGCCTCTGGTTCGATCCACGGGGCCAGCTTTGTATTCCCGCTCCACGGGCAAGGCTACTCCACTATTCACGAACCCCGACGGCAGTGCGGACTTTTTCGCGATTGGTCCCGAAGATTTCGCAACGCAGTACGATATCGCCCCGCTGTATGCGGCGGGAGTCAACGGCTCCGGCCAGACCATTGGCATCATCGGCGCCTCGAACATTGATGTGAGCGTGGTCAACGCCTACCGCCAGCTCTTCGGGCTTGCCAACAATCCCACTCAGGTGGTCATTGATGGTGGTGATCCAGGCTTAGAGCCGCTGCCCGATTCTGACATCGAAGCGTATCTTGATGTGGAACTCAGCGGCGCTGTAGCGTCCAACGCCACCGTCAATCTCTACATCTCCGATGGCAGCCAGGTGCAGGATCCCATTGTTTTGGCGACGATCCGAGCGATTGAGGACAACCAGGCATCCGTTCTCAGTGTGAGCCTTGGGGCGTGCGAAGCCGAGCTCACCTCCGCCGGAAACCAGATGTGGTCCGGGCTGTGGGAGCAAGCCGCGGCTCAAGGACAGACGGTGTTCGTGTCCTCCGGTGATAGTGGTTCTGCCGGCTGTGATTTTGATGGCGAGCAGGCTGCCACGCAAGGCCTGGCCGTCAACGGCATCGCGTCCACGCCGTGGAACGTGGCGGTGGGAGGCACCGACTTCCTTTACGCAAACTACACATCCGGCCCTTCCAGCGCAGCGCCTTTCTGGAATCAGACCAACGACTCAAGCAACGGCTCGTTGAAGGGGCCAATTCCCGAGCAACCCTGGGACGCGCCTTTTGGATTGAATATATTCCCGAACACTGAGTCCATCTTCGCCGGCGGCGGCGGGGCCAGTAGTTGCAGGGATTCCACTACTGACGCTTCGGGCCAGACGGTTTGCCTCGCCGGGTACGCCAAGCCAATTTGGCAAACGGCTCCGGGAGTGCCGAACGATGGCGTCCGGGATGTGCCGGATGTGTCGCTGTTCGCTGCGTTGGGCTCGAATTTAAGCGGCTATGCCATCTGTACGGGCAGCGAGGATTGCGTGGCAACACCTGGCAGCCCGGCTCCGGTTCTGCTTGTCGGAGGCACCTCTGCGTCGTCCCCGGCCATGGCTGGAATCATGGCCTTGGTCAACCAGAAATACGGCCGCCAGGGTCAGGCCAATTTCACTCTGTATGCGCTCGCGCGCCAGCAAGCCGCCGTTTTTCACGACCTCACAAAGGGCACGAACAATGTCCCTTGCCAGCAGGGCACTCCCGATTGCTCGCTCGATGCGAATGGCGACGGTTTCTATTCTTTGCAGGAATATGCCGCGGGTTCCGGCTACAATCTCGCCAGTGGTCTGGGTTCCATCGATGCGAACGCGTTAGTCGCGAATTGGAATAAGATTTCGTTTGTCCCCACGGCAACGACGCTCTCTCTTTCGCCGACATCCATCGTTCACGGCACTCCCGTTACGTTCACTGCCAGCGTCGCAGCCTCGTCTGGCTCTGGCACTCCGACGGGCGACGTCGCCATTACCACCACGAGCGCTCTGCCCCTCCAACGGAACGAAGCGATACCGCTTTCCAGTGGAACGGCCACTGAAGCAGTGGGTTTCTTTCCCGGCGGGACATATCAGGTGAGCGCCCAATACGGTGGCGACGGAGATTTTGGCGCAAGCACGTCCGCTCCCGTAAGTCTTACTGTCACCAGTGAGCCGAGCTCCATCCTTTTCGTGGTGAACGGCCCCACTGGATTCGTAGTCAACAATGGTGCGCAAGCAAACTACGGCGAACCATGGGTTTTTTCAGGCGAGCCGTTTGGTATAAACGGCCAGCAACTCTACGGTCTCGCCACCGGTTCAGTGACCTTCACGGACGGCACCAGTGTACGAGCGGTGCCCATCAACAGTCAGGGCGTGGCCGGATATTCTGCCGGCAGCCTGTCCGTGGGCACTCATGCCATTACGCTGAGTTACTCTGGTGATGCCAGCTATCAGCCCTCGACCGCAGGCCCCTTCACGTTCACAATCGCGCAAGGGAATCCAAATATCCAGATTTCATTGGTCCAACCAAGCGTTCCGGTCGGCGGTAACCTGCTGGTTGATGTGGTTCTTGGGACCGGGTTCGGTACACCTCCTACGGGAAACGTAAGCGTGACCCTTGGAACCACAACGGCCAGCGCACCGCTGGTTCCCGCCAACTATGCCGGCGGGTTCCCCTACGCTGTCGCTACCGCTACATTCACGAACCTGCAGACCGCGGGGTCTCTCACTCTCAGCGCCAGCTATGCCGGTGACACCAATTGGACATCGGCCAGTGCCACTTATCCGAGCGCCATCGTCGTGGCGCCTTCGGCTCGATCGGCGTCCACCACCACGCTTTCGGTGGCTCCGACAATTATCAGCCGGTTGCAGAGCACCGTGTTCACAGCCACAGTGCAGGGTGCGACCACAACTGGGCCAGCGCCTACTGGGTCAGTAGTGTTCTATGTGAACGGTATGGCCTTGCCGGGGACTTTGGTGCAAAACGGCGGGACAACGTCTGTGAGCATCTCGACGATCTCCGAGCCCGCGCTCGCCTTCTCGAATGAAAACAATCAAGTCGTGGCTGTTTACAGCGGGGACGCGGTTTACAATCCTTCAACCAGCTCCTTTGCCACCCTGAACGTGAATCTCGGCACGTTCTCGTTCTCGTTGGGCACTTCGCGCGTCGTGATTCCTTCCGGGCAATCCGGCAGCGCCCCGCTGATTCTGAACGCCATTGATGGCTTCAACATGCCGCTTTCATTGTCCTGCGTGCCTTCATCCGGGAGCATCGGATGCGCTGTGAATCCTTCGATGCCCACGGTCAGCGGCCCCACCACGGCCACGCTGACGATCAACGCCTTTACTCTTTCTGGGGCTGCGAGTTTCCCGCTCCAGGAGCCTCGCTCACCGCGGTTCCCGGGCGGCGTTGTCGCCGTGTTTGCACTCGTCATCCTTCTCGCGCTTGGCCGCATCCCACGCCGCACTTCAGCCAGATTGCAGTGGGTGTTTGGCTCCTGCGTCTTTTCGTTGTTGCTGCTCATCGTTGGGTGTGGCGGGGGCGGCGCGATCATTCCACCACCGCCGCCGCAGCAAACCACGGTCCCGGCGCCCGCTGGCACGTACAGCGTCCTGGTGAGCGCCACGGCTAACGGCACGATATACAACGCAAAGCTCATCGTCGTGGTGCAATAGCCGCCCGGGTTGCGCCGCAGTTCCGATGGACCTGATTGCCGAGCAGATTGACTGCCGCCCCACCGACAGAGTAGCCGAAGCGGGAGCGCGTCATGTACGATGGGTCTGCGGGTTTAGGCAAAGGAGAACCGATGGCGCGAGCGGCAGGAAGCTACGCAGTTTTCGAGACATCGCTGGGCAACATTGTTTGCCGGCTGTTCGACAAGGAAGCTCCCAAAACGGTGGAGAATTTCATCGGGCTGGCCGAGGGCACGAAGGAATTTGTCAATGCCACCTCCGGCAAGAAAGAAAAACGTAATTACTATGACGGCCTAGTCTTCCACCGCGTGATTCCCCGGTTCATGATTCAGGGAGGATGCCCGCGGGGAGACGGCCGCGGCGGCCCCGGCTACAACTTTGCGGACGAGTTCCATCCATCGTTGCGCCATTCCAAGCCAGGCAAGCTCTCCATGGCCAATTCCGGCCCCGGCACCAATGGCAGCCAGTTCTTCATCACCGTTGCGGCCGCATCGCACCTCGATAATCACCACACCATCTTCGGCGAGGTGGTAGAAGGCCAGGATATCGCGGATAAAATCTCCAATGTGCCGCGCGATTCCATGGACCGCCCGCGCACGCCCGTGGTGATCCAGAAGTTGCGCATCGAACGCGTACCGTAGGGGACCTATGCTCTCTCCCGCGCGCCTCACGGAACTCATGGTGGAATTGGTGTTCGTGCTGCTGGGGACTCTCGTGGTGTGGCTGTCGGCCATTGGGCGTCTCAGCCCGGATCGCCGCAGCGTTTCCTGGCTAGTCCTCAGCGTGGCTTTACTGGCGTGGGGCCTGCTGGCGCTCGCCCGGCCCGGGCAATGGTCGGCCCGCTGGCAGAGATGGAACCGCGGGCTCTCGCTGCTGCTTTTGGGCGCGATCATGCTCGCGGCAACGCGCGTCCCGTTCCTGTGGGTCGGAAAATTACTGGCGCTTGCGGGTTTGGTGCTGATCTTGCGCGGCCTGCTTGGTTCCATCCTGATTTTCCGTCAATCCTAGCTTCGCTTCCGCTATAATGCGGGGCCGATGGTAGTCTTTCCCAAACCAGGGAATCCGCCCGAGGTACCAAGTTGCGGTTTTTATCACTTCGATAAGGAGAATATTTGTGTTTAAAGAGTTTAAGGAATTTGCCATGCGCGGCAGTGTTTTGGACCTTGCTGTCGGCGTGATTATCGGCGCGGCGTTTGGAAAGATCGTGGCCTCGCTGGTGGATGATGTCCTCATGCCCCCGCTGGGGCGCCTGCTGGGCCATGTCGATTTTTCCAATCTATTCTTGAATCTCAGCGACAAGCACTTTGACACGCTCGCGGCCGCCAAGGCAGCGGGCGCTCCCACATTCAACTACGGCAACTTCATCAACACGATCATCAATTTTCTGATCGTGGCCTTCGCCATCTTCC
>Ga0326727_10007313_pt1 | contig 29296 bp, 26 predicted proteins | sample MB2enrmetagenome_FD_207643 | JGI IMG/M metagenome (GOLD analysis project Ga0326727, IMG submission 207643) | Lab enriched peat soil microbial communities from McLean, Ithaca, NY, United States - MB29MY | ecosystem: Environmental > Terrestrial > Soil > Wetlands > Peat | place: USA: New York... | reverse complement strand
GTCGCTTAGGTTACAGAACATTGAAAATGCCTATCAGGCCGAGGCCGAGATATGTCACTATATACAATACATAGGTCATAATATTTAACCAGGGAAACACAACGGCAAACATATCGTTTCACCTCCTCGCCGCAATGTGCATTAATAGAATTTAACTTTTTTCATTTGCAATTAAATAATGTTTAATGAATCTACTTAACTAAGAATTATCTTCCCGACATTGTGCCTTCTCATACTAAATGCTTCACAGTGCCACACAGTCGACAACAGCTTCAGATCCGCCAATCAGTATTCAAACAAATCGCCAGTATTTACTCACTGAGCAAAAGCTTAGAAACGATTTTCAAGGCTGCCGGAAGAAGCGCATTAAGATCTCCAGATTCTCGGACTTAGCGAGTGTAAGTAGTCATAATCGAACGTGAAGCTTGATCGCAAAATCTAGATACCGAACAACCGGCAAGCCTCATTGGCGTTTATGACGGAAAAATTAAGAAATAAAGTCATAAAATACCCATAACCCGTTACGTTATCTACGAGTTGTTCTCAAATAGCACGTCTTATTTATCATTTCTGTTAAACAATAAGATTCTGCTTATCAAAATTTATAAATCCGAAACAGGAGGTTAATAGTGCCTGTGTTTAACACTCATATCTGAACTCTCAGAGTGACGCAAGCTGTTACTAAAGGGCGGACTCAACCGGTACGTGCATCTGTTTGTTCCATTATCTAGTTAATTAGTTGAGTTGTGGAATAAAACAGCACGGCGCTATGGACATATATGGTCATCTTCGCATCACGCTTGCAACTCCTGCTGGCCACCACGTAGCAGTCATCAAACTAGACGAGCACAACGACCACTGGCAACAGCAAAAACATAAGCGTTGGCGTTTACAAAATAGTGCAGCCACACGAGAGGACGACGAGCTCGCTTAGGAGCGCGCAAAGAAGACCAGCACAAGCTTTTTTTGTGTTCATAGCTGATCTTCCTTATTCTTGGTCAGTATTTGCGGAGGGAACGCCTTTCCGTGTGGCCGCAGTGCTTCACGGCGTTCGCGTTTCAACGTCGTTAAGCTGGTGAAATAAGCAACGGTTTTGTCTCTCGTTGCTTTGCGAGTAGTATAACGTTGGTTATACTTAAGCGTTATTACTTATCAGTAATAACGCTTTTATACCACAAAACACATGTTATCTCTAAGGTTTGGGATGTAACATAATTCCCTACCTTATCTCCCAAATTTGTTAAAGAAGTGGCGACATATGCACTATGCACAGCGAGTGCATATGTCATCTTCTTTGCCTAGCGTTCGTTTGCTATATGCATGTATTTTTCCGTCATTATACATCTTTTCCTGAGCGATTACTTTCAACAAGGACAACCGCAAACAGACAGCCAAAATATAGCGAGGACAAATGATAAGAACCAGCAGGATAAGCTGTAAAAGGTGATATATAATGCCTCTTAGCGTACGTAACCAGTTTCCCGGTACAGTCAAAGAAGTAAAGATGGGCGCCGTAATGGCCGAAATCATCGTGAACATTGGTGGCGGCAATCAGTTCATTTCGGCCATCACTAAAGATGCCGCAGAGGACCTCGCACTCAAAGTCGGAGATGAAGTGACTGTGCTGGTGAAATCAACATCGGTTATGATTCAAAAATAACATTGAACGCTGAAAACCGGCTTGATTTCAGTGCTAAGAAGAACAAAATACTTCGGGTTCCATAAAACCAGAAACGAAGCACGTTTCGGCTAATGACACGCTCCAACAGCCGCAGCTCGCACGCAAACGGCTGGTGCTGAAGGATCTCCAGGAGGAACGATTGTGGCTATCCAGGAGATGCTGATCGACGGCGAATGGGTTCCTGCGGCAGCGGGCCGTTCCATTAGCGTCTATAACCCGGCTACTGGCGAAGTTGTAGAGGATATTCCCGCAGCATCGGCTGAAGACGTAGCCACCGCCATTGGAGCAGCGCACTCCGCTTTTCCTGCCTGGGCATACATGCCTGCTGTAAAGCGTGCCGAGCTGCTCGACAGGTCACGCGGTTTATTGCTGTCCCGTCGGGAAGAAATTGCACGGTCCGTTACAGCAGAAAGCGGAAAACCGTTGCGCCAATCGCGTGCAGAGATCAACGTTGCAGCTGATTTCATCCGTTGGTACGCTGAAGAAGGAAGGCGTTCGTACGGTGAATGGATTCCTGATCCTCTACCAGATCGACGCTTGCTGACCATTCGACAACCAATAGGCGTCGCTGCAATAATTACTCCTTGGAATTTCCCTGCCTATATGGTTGCGAGAACGGCCACCGCAGCCTTGGCCGCAGGCTGCACAGTCGTCATAAAGCCGGCCAGACAAACCCCCCTTACAGCACTTGCTCTGGCTCGTGCGTTCAACGATGGGGGGATACCTCCGGGTGTCTTGAATGTAGTCACCGGCGACGCCAGTGTCATTGGACAAGCGTTTCTCCAGGATCAACGCGTGAGAAAGATCTCGTTTGCAGGTTCGCCCGAAGTAGGCAAACTGCTGATTCGGGGAGCTGCGAATCACGTCAAGCGGGTTTCATTGGAGCTCGGAGGTCACGCGGCCTTTATCATTATGAGTGACGCAGCTCTTGATCGAGCTATCGACGGTCTGATGTCAGCCAAATTCCAGAATGCAGGTCAAACGTGCATAGCTCCAAACCGAGTCTATGTACACTCGAGCTTGCTTGAAACCTTCTTAAAACTACTATCTTCCCGCGTCGAGAGACTCAAGGTAGGCAACGGTCTTGATCCTGAGACTGACGTAGGCCCCCTCATAAATCGAGACGCACTCGAAAAAGTGAGTCTTCACGTCAACGATGCCATTGATCACGGAGCACGCCTGCTAACGGGAGGACATCAACTCACCGCGGATGACCAAGCAAAGGGCAACTTCTATGCACCAACCATATTAGCAGACGTGACACCACAAATGCGCATAACGTGCGAAGAAACCTTTGGACCGGTCATCGCGGTGACCGCTTTTGAATCCGACGACGAAGCAATCGACCGCGCGAACAGCACGCAATACGGATTGGCGGCTTATCTCTACACACGCGATTTGAGCAAAGCAATACGAATTGCAGAGCGACTAGATGTCGGGATGGTTGGGGTGAATGATACACGAATCGCAGCCGTTGAAGCTCCCTTTGGGGGGGTAAAACTGAGTGGCATTGGTCGCGAAGGCGGTCGTGAAGGATTGGCAGCTTTCACAGAAACGAAGCAGTTAGCTTTTCGCATTGAGCCTGCGTAGCGTTAGATTTTCAAATGTGAGCACGTATCGTATCCAGATTTCGAAGCTGGAAAGCGAAAGCCAGACGGACTCTTTGATAGCGGTAATGGATGTGAGCAGTCTCGCGGTTGGTAGGTTCCGCTCGCTGGAACCTTTCGCAGGTTTGCTGGCCGCTCCGGGTTGCCTGACAGGGACCGCTTGAGGACGGCCGCAGGAACTCTGGACACGTCGGGCTATCCAGCGAGCATTACCGCCGCAATCAGCCCATCTTAAGCCTTTTTTCTGAAACCGCCCAAAGCTCGCCCTTCTACTCGGTAAACGTAAAGATATTTTAGGCGTAATCATTGCCAAAGATTAGCATAGCCTAAAGGACTGGCACAGCTCTTTTTAGATCCCGCCTGGCGATACGGAGCGTCGTGCTCTGTCTCTTAATTCCTCACACGTCTTTTTAAGCTGCTCCGCTTTTTCATATTCGTTGAGGGCCATCAATTTCGCTACCAAGGCTTCACCAGCTTTGGCCGCAGCTATGTTGTCGTTCTTCTCCTCATTCAAGAAGAGTTCAATCTCTTCATTGCTGAGAAACGACCCCTCCTTGCTGGTGTCACCGATAAGAAAACGGACTTTAGCCAGCCTCACTAGATTCAGCCTTGAATCGGCTGAATTTCCATTATAAGGCCCCGTCATGCTTATTTGAGTATTTTCTGAGTATTAATAGGTCGATGAAATATGCGTTCGAGCATATCAAAAGCTCATTAAAAGCCTCTATGTCGCCACTCCGCTCTTGCATATTACCCGCACGCCATTTTGGCCAGTTTTTTAAGCTTCTGCGCAGTAGAATCTTTATCAGGGTGGTACCGGGTCACGAACCGAACAGGCGCCAGAAGCACTAACCAGTCGAACAGCCAGTCTTGATCGCCTTCGAGCTGGCCGACCCTAGGGTACTTAAACTTCTTTGTAAAGTGTCCTAATGTGCTTACGGAATGCATACTTCGTTTTGGCTCTGCTTACCTCAATCGTTCGCACTGTGGCTTAAAAAAGAGGCACCGCGCCGCACGCGACGGCGGGTGCGATCAGGACGTGCCGCCCTTAGCTTACTGCAAACGCTTTATTTAGGGCGTTTGGTACTGGTCAGGTCGCAGCAGTGGTTGCACTCTGCGATGCTGATGTAGCGACGGCTGTTGTCGTGTTCTGCGAAGTCGGTGGAATGATAAAGCCGTAGCTCTGCAGAATTGCCTGCCCATCAGGAGAGGTAACGTAGTTGATGAAACTCTGCGCCAGTTGAGCGTTCGGCGAACTGCTGACTACCCCGATTGGGTATTGGGCAAGGACGTTTACACTGTGAGGAATCGAGATTACCTGCACCTTGCTCTGGTATGCAGCTGGTACGTCGGATTTGTACACGATACCCGCATCGGCTTGTCCAAGCGCGACTTTGGTTACGACGTCGTTGACATTCACTTCCTGTGACACAACGTTTGCCAGGACGCTATTCTTAAAGCCGGAACCGTAAGTCGAGTTATTGGACGCTTTTGCGAGCATTTGCAGCGCGTAATTCCCGACGGGGACCGAACTGTTCGCGATATCGAGTTTCACTCCTGAATTTGCGAGGTCTGACAGACTGGTGATGTTTGCGGGGTTCGATGTCGGAACGATGATGGCTAAGTAGTTCTCTGCGAAAATGGTAATGCTTGAGTTGTTCATCAACCCTGCGTCCTTCACGGAGTTCATGTGCGTTAGATCGGCAGACGCGAAAACGTCCGCTGGAGCCCCTTGCTCGATTTGGGTTGCCAAAACTTGACTCCCAGCATAGTTAATGGTGACGTTGACGCCAGTGTTATTAGCTTCAAAGGCCTGAGCCGTTTGATTGAACGCGCCAGTAAGCGACGATGCAGCAAAAACAGTGAGCTTCGTGCTTTGCGTACTCGTAGTCGTGCAGCCGCACGTGGTGACAACGAGCACGCTCAACAGTGCGCAAAGCAATACCGGTATAATCTTCTTCTTATCCATCCATATCCTCCCTTTTTAGTCCTCCATAACTAGCACTTGCGAGCTAGCTTTAAGTTTGTTGGAAACGGCTTTCATACCATGGAGCTGGCCATATAACACGAGCCTGGTGGAGCAGCCATTTTCCGCTTGGTCGAATACAATCGTTTCCTAGATACTTAAGCGTTATGAACAGACAATCATAACGATCAAGGCCCACTAAATCTATACTTGCGCGCTGTTTTTCCGAGATAAGCTCAAAAATGCAATTTCTTATCAAATCGCCTTTAAAAACGACTGGCCATAACTTTTTATATCAAAAGCTGTTCGTCTGTAATTAATGGAAATTTGAAGCCTGAAATTCCTGTGCAGTTCATTTGCTCTGGAACTGTAATCTCCGCCGTGAATGGAGCACAAACCTCTTAAAAAGCCTAAAGTGCCACGTATCACCTCGAAATCCTCGCGCGAGAGAGAGTTATGCAGCCTTTGAAAGAGTTCCGCAACACTTTTTCATCTACCCGCACTGGAAAGGCTCAATCGACTGCGACGCTTAGCAAGAGTGTTGGGTTCCTGATCGTTTTTTTATCGTTTGCGGTAGTCGTTACATTCGTCAGCTTACCACTTGTAGCGCTCTTTGCGTACGGGACGTTCTCTAGCTTTCTTAACTCGCTCTCAAGCCAAGTGGTGGTGGAGGCAATCCAGCTTAGCGCGGTAACTACACTGACCACATTGCTGGTTGTAATCGCATTTGGAACTCCGGTAGCTTACTTTAACGCGCGCCACCGCTACCGCGGCAAGAGAATAATAGAGACTTTAATCGATCTTCCGATTGTCTTGCCTCCCGCAGTGGCAGGTATCGCGCTCTTACTGGCGTTTGGCCGTGAAGGATTGCTTGGTCACGACTTAAACGTCCTAGGAATCAACATCGCATTTACTACTACCGCTGTCGTACTAGCGCAAATATTTGTATCGTCTCCTTTCTATATCCGACAAGCAACAACGAGTTTTGAAGACGTCGATCCGAATTACGAACGCGCAGCCCATACGCTAGGCGCATCAGGTGGTGGAACCTTTTTCCGTGTAACAGTGCCGATCGCACTGAACGGCCTCGTTTCAGGAGCACTCATGACTTGGGCACGCGCTCTAGGAGAATTTGGCGCGACTATCATATTTGCCGGCAATTTTCAAGGTGTAACCCAAACAATGCCTCTTGCTATATATACTGCGCTCGACAGTGACCTGGATGCCGCGGTTTACATGGCAGTCATTCTCGTGCTAATATCATTTGTGGTTATCGCCACGGTCAAGGTGCTCACCTTGAGGGAGAAAGGCGCCGCCAAAGAGGAAAAATCCACTCTCGATCGAGTTCCAGCTGATGGTTAGGGCTCGTATTCTGAAAAGAACAGAGGCCTCATGAGCGGCTCTTTGAATATTCGACGTCTGCTTAAGAGCATGGATTAACGGAGCGTTTAAGCAGACCTTTCGAAGTAACTCGCTCCTGCGCACGATGTGCACACGCCGTCTTCAACCAGATAGTGCGGCACCATCTCTTTGCATACTGGACATAGCACGGCTTGCCATACCGCCTTTTGAGGAACCGAGACTTTGACTCGCTCCCACGACAAAATACTTCGCCCAGCCTGCAGAATCTCGTCATAAACCCGATCTTTTTCATCAACGCGCTTGTAACGCGGATCGTTTGTGTACCAGAGATCGAGTGTTGGGTACTGCCGGACCTTCGTTGCGTCAACATAGACGCGAATCCCATCGGCACGATCTTCGGTAGAGAATCTGTTCAACGTAATAGAGAACTTACCGGTGTTTATGATGCGTAGTTGCTTATTGCCCATAGTGGCGGTGGTAACGACTTGCACGGCATCGGGGGCACATTTCGGTGTCTCAGCCACCGCGTACAACTTTTCATCTGGATTCGCCCCGAGTTTTTCCAAAGCCAAATCAACCATAAACACGCCAATAAGCAATCCAGGTGGGGCAAAACCGTGAAATGACACGCACCGTCGTATGTATTCCCTTATTCTCTCTTCCGTGCCGTAATTGTCCATCAACGTTTCAAGTTTTTCAACTGGGATACTCATGGTGGATCCTCGCCTGATTACACGCAAATACGATATCTTCCGTTGATTATAACGATACTTTTATATTTTCTGTTGCCAACATATAAACAGAGTGGTATTATAATAAAGCAATATCGCTAACGGCGCAAGGGTTCGCAGTGTCTACCACACTCACGAGTCGAAAAAAAGTCGGTTTCTAGTCTTTCGCTCATAACCAGAAGAGTACAATCTGGCGGTAGAATTGCGAATTGAGGTGCAAATATGAGTTCTGAAGCACAAGAAGGCCAAACTAGCAATAAAATTACCTGTACGGACGTAACGTGCCCTGTGTGCGGCATAACGTGCGATGACATAGAGGTCGAAGTCGATGATGTCTCAGTCGTCACGCGGAATGCCTGCATCATGGGCGACGCAAAGTTCAAAGAGCTTCGAAGTAGCCATCGAATTACCGCTCCACTGATCAACGGAAAGGAAGCACCGTGGAGCGACGCAATCGACAAAGCTGCTGAGATTTTCGTAAATGCGAAACGACCGTTCTTTTTTATCGGCAGCGAAACGGCCACTGAGGCTATGTCTGTCGGCATCGAGATCGCAGAGATGCTTGGCGGACTGGTCGACGGCAACGCGACGATTTGCCACGGACCAACGGTTATGGCCATCCAAGATGTCGGCCAGGTCGGCTGCACCCTCGGCGAGACGCGCAACAGAGCGGATCTCGACATCTACTGGGGCGCCAATCCCGAAGACTCACATCCAAGACACTTAAGCCGCCATTCGGTATTCCAGCGCGGTTTTTTCACGGGACAAGGACGCTTCGGGCGACAGATAATCGTCGTTGACCCGCGCCGTTCGACCACCGCCGAGCACGCTGATCTCCACCTCCAACTCAAGCCCGGAACCGATTTCGAAGTATTGGACGCTCTCATGACGATCCTCAACGGGTTTGAACCGCACGAATCATTCACTGAAGTAACCGGCATTAGCAGGGAAGACATCTACAAAGCGGCCGACATGATCAAGGACGCACGCTTTGGGGTCATCTGGGTCGGTCTAGGTATCGCCAGCACCCGCGGCAAGCACTACAACGCATCGATGGCGATGAGGCTGACGCAGCTCGGCAACAAGTACGGAAAGTTCGTCATCTTGGCAAACAGAGGACACTGTAACGTCGCGGGGTTCAATGAAGTCCTCGCGTGGCAGTGTGGTTTTCCATATGCCGTCGATTTCTCGACGGGTGAACCGCGCTATCAACCAGGCGAGTATTCGACTGTTGACGCACTGCGGCGGGGCGAAGTTGATGCGTTGTTCTGCATGTGTGCCGATCTCGGAGCCCATTTACCGAAAAGGGCCGTTGAAAGGATGTGTGAGATCCCCGTCGTCTCCATAGAAACGGCAGAAGGGCCACAAGCTTTCATCAGCGACGTTGTGCTCCCCGGCGTCTTGGACGGCATGGAGTGCGAGGGAACGTTCTATCGGATGGACAACGTTCCGTGCTACGCACGAATGTTCATCGATCCGCCATTTGACTTCACGAAGTCTAATGAAGACACGCTAATACAGCTGCGTGACGCGATCAAGCAAAAACTCGCCGCACGCGGGAGAACAACGGTGCCGGCAGAACGGACAGCGGAGACCGGACCGAAGGCGACGCTCTCGGAAGAAGAGTTCGCGCAGCGCCTAGACACGCTGCTGTCGCAGCCCCAATCCTAATAGCACCGAGGTGAGCAAATTGGAAATTATACTTAATACGGGCGGCACCGCATTTCAGGGCGCGGTCATCAAAGGGGGACGCAAATTCACAGACGAATACACTCAGGAAGCGGCATATTGCGACATCAATCCTGAAGACTTTGCCGCGTTGGGCAAGCCGTGGTTTGTGAAGGTCACCAACGAGTACGGTGATAGCGTCGTCCTCCAGGCGAAAAAAACCGACAGGCAACAGAGAGGAGAGATCTTCATCCCACGCGGGCCGTGGGCGAACATCGTTGTCACCACATACACTGAGTCAACAGGCAGTCCTGCTTACAAGAATAGGAAAGTGGAAATTGAAAAGGTCAGCAGCGGCCCCGTGCTCGATCCTGTGACGCTTATGAAAAAATATTACTCGAAACGCACGCAACACACAGGCAGAACACCGGCAGAGGGAGGCGCTTAAATGGAACGCTTGACGCTGACACCAAAAGAGGTCGAATACCTCGTCCTCGAAGCTCCAGTCATAGCGCCTGATGCTGTGTGCGGAAAAACGCTCGAGGAAATAGCCGAGCTGACAGTGCTCGAGGGGAATACCCAATGGCCCCTTGGACGATTTTTCACAATCACCGGCAAAGTGGCAGATGCGGCAGAGGATCAAGGGATCATTATCGACGGCGACGTGCCGCGTGTTAAGTACATCGGCTCGAAGATGACTGCTGGGGCTGTCCTCTGCAAAGGCGACGTCGACATGTACTGCGGCGCGTGGATGAAGGGCGGCAGAATACGTGTCAAAGGAAACGCTGATGCATTTGCGGCCATCCAGATGGAGGGCGGCGACATCCTGTTTGAAGGGAACGTCGGCGATTATTGCGGCGCTTCCTATCGCGGCGATTGGCGTGGCATGAAAGGTGGCAACATCGTCGTCAACGGCAACGCCGGCGTGACCTTGGGTGAGTCCATGATGGGTGGTAAGATCACGGTAAAGGGCAACGTCGGTATTAACGCCGGAATCCACATGGGAAAAGGCATCGGAGCCAAAGACCCCCTTCCTACCATCATCATCCACGGAGACTCGCCAGGGCGCGTCGGTGCGTTCATGATGCGCGGCAATATCTACGTACTGGGAAAAATTGAAGCACTGATGCCCGGTTTCTCTCCAGACGGGACTGAAGAGATCGAAATAGACGGAGTGAAAGCCACTTTCCAGATTCTCAACGGCGACCACGGGGAGAAGGGAAGGGGGAAACTGTTCGTAAAAACATAACGCCGCCCACGCTTGCAGGCACGATGTGCAATTCCCATTGTGGCCTACAGCCGCCTAACCAATCGGCTCACGTGCATTGACGCCGGCTGCTTTAACCCCCATTCGACAGTAGTGGAATAAAGCTGTCAGGTTACCTACGATCACATGTCAGACAAACTCGCTAGCTATCCGCTGAGTTCGTCGATCGCGACCATGTAGGTAGCAAGCGGATCAGATTAACGTCTCCGGACTAGATACCATTTTGGAAGAGGCCAGCGGCTGCATTAGGTCGTTGGCGATAGACTCGTTTCGCTGAAAAGAGAATCGCCCAAGTGGACGGCGGTGCTTGGTCTGACGTTTTTTTTGCTCTTTAGCGACCAGAAGAGATTTACGTGGGGTTCTGGTCGTTTGCTGCATCATTAGATTGCGGGCGTGAACCCTGAACTGAAGGGCGCGTCCGAAAACCTTTATATGCGCTTGATGAACATAGTGGCGGAGAATTCTCATGATACTCAAGCAGGACGTCCTCGATGTGTTGAGCGAATATGACAAAAGAAGCATCACTGTCGGCGTGTTAGGCTCGCACTCTGCGTTGGACGTCTGCGACGGCGCCCGCGACGAGGGGTTGCCCAACCTGGTGGTCTGTCAAAAAGGACGGGACGGGCTTTACACTAACTATTTCAAGGGCCGCACGATGAACGGACTTGAGAAAGGCCTCGTAGACGAGACCATTGTCCTCAATAAGTTCGATGAGATTCTCGCCGAAAGCGTACAGGAGCAGCTCGTCAAAAAGAACACGCTATTCATTCCTAACCGTTCTTTCGTAGTCTACAGCGGCATACGTCGAGTCGAAAACGAGTTTCGGTTGCCGCTCGTGGGCACGCGTGAAATGCTCAAGATTGAGGACAGAGAGACGGAAAAAGAGAACTACTATTGGGTCAGTCAGCAAGCGGGCATTCCAATCCCGAAACACTATATGAGCAAAGACGACATCGACACGCTCGTGATGGTGAAGCTTCACCACAAGTATATGACGCTCGAACGTGGGTTCTTCACCGCTGCTTCTCCTGAGGAGTTCGACGCAAAGGTTGGGCGGCTCATCGAAAGAGAGATTATTACTGCCGAAGCACTCAACGACGCGCGGATCGAACAGTACATCATCGGCCCCGTGTTCAACTTCAACTTCTTCTATTCGCCGATCGACGACGAGATCGAGCTCCTCGGCATTGATTTCAGATTCGAAAGCAACCTTGACGGATTGGTGCGCATTCCCGCCGAGCAGCAGCTGGAGCTGCCTGCAAAATACCGCGACCCGCTGATGACCATCGTCGGCCACGCGAACGCGTCGCTCAGAGAGTCGTTGCTTGAGCGAGTCTATCGAATGGCCGAACGATTCGTCGCCTTCTCGAAGCGACACTACAGCGCCCCAATAATCGGACCGTTTTGCCTGCAGACGATCGTTGATCAAAACATGGACTTCTACGTTTACGACATCGCAACGCGCATCGGCGGCGGCACAAACGTGCACACGAACGTGGGCGCTCCGTACGGAAACTCGCTACTAAGAACGCGTATGAGCTCAGGACGACGGCTCGCGCTTGAGATCAAGCGCGCGATCGCTCTCGACCAAGTCGATAAGATAGTGACATAGTATGAGCCGCACTGGAACGAAACGTAAAACGGACTGGGACGTCATTATCATAGGGGCCGGTCCAGCCGGCATGTGCGCTGCGAACGAGCTGGCAGACCGAGGTATCGGCGTGCTCGTCATCGATCGCGGGCGCGACATCAAAGAACGGCACTGCCCAATGGAAGAGATCGGCAAGTGTGCTCAGTGTAAGCAGTGCGATATCATGTGCGGCGTCGGCGGCGCCGGCACGTTCTCCGACGGCACCCTCAATCTGCGCCCGGATATCGGAGGCGACCTTGCTGCAATTACAGGAGACAACGCGGCAGCGTGGGCACTGGTTGACTACGTCGACGGCCTGTTCCTCAAGTACGGCGCCCCTGAACGGCTTTACACCGCCGATGGCGCCCAAGTCGAGAAGCTCAAGCGCGGCGCTGCCTCAGTGGGCGTGCACTTCATCGAGATTCCACAACGTCACATGGGCTCTGACAACGCCCCTCGCATCATCGAGAACTTCGAAAACGACTTGAAGTCCCGGGGCACGGTGTTTCAGCTGAATGCCCAAGTCCGCGACTTGCTCATCGAGGACAACACGTGCACCGGGGTGCTGCTCGAACACGGTCAGAAGGTCTCGTCGCGATTCACGCTGCTCTGTCCAGGCCGCATCGGTGGGGAATGGGTGAACACCCTCGTCAAACGCCACGGCATCGACGCGAAACACGGCGCGATAGACATCGGCGTTCGCGTGGAGGTCCCCTCGATCATCATGGACCACATAACCAAGATAAACCACGATCCAAAGTTCCACATTCGCACGAAACGGTACGACGATTTCGTGAGAACCTTCTGCACGAACGAGCACGGATTCGTCGTCAAGGAGCGCTACGAGGGGTTCATAGGCACAAACGGGCATTCCCTCAAGAGCCGGCGATCAGACAACACGAACTTCGCGTTCCTGGTACGAACCGAGCTTACCGAGCCACTCGAAGACACGACTCGATACGGTAAGTCCGTCTCCAAACTGGCGACGACCATCGGCGGGGGCAATCCTATTCTGCAAAGAATGGGGGATTTGCGTCGCGGACAGCGCTCGACCTGGAGTCGCATACGACGAAATCCCGTCAAAAACACCCTCGAGGATGTCACGCCCGGCGACATTTCAATGGCAATGCCACACCGGATCGTGATGGACATCATTGAAGGACTCGAGAAGCTGAACGAAGTCATACCCGGCGTTGCCTCGGACTCAACGCTGCTCTACGCTCCCGAAGTGAAATTCTATGCAATGGAGCTACAGGTCTCGCAAGAGCTGGCGACGAGCACCAAGGGGCTCTACGCCGCAGGAGATGGCACAGGGCTTTCACGAGACATCATCAACGCCGCTGCTACGGGTGTCATAGCCGGCCGAGCGATTCTCCAGCAGCTCGAAAAGGGTTCCTGAACGACGGCAATCGCCTCAGAAAGTAGAGGCTGCACGTCTCGCCATCCGCCAAGCGTGTGCTTGTTTCGCGTCTGCACACACGCTCTTTTATATTGGTGAGCGCAATACTGTCCTATCAACCCCGTGAGGGATGCATGTGGACCCGGTGCGCGACGCTATCAGCTCGTATGATTTGGAGGAAATAACCCTCGCGACGTTGTGCTCCCACACGAGTTTGCAGATTTTCCACGGTGCGCGCGAGGAGGGGTTCAAGACGCTCGGCCTCGCTGTCGGAACGATACCGAAATACTATGACGCTTACCCCAAGGCCAAGCCCGACGACTTCTTGGTCGTTGACTCCCATCTCGACGTGCTCAAGCACGCCACCGAATTGCGCAACAGAAACGCGATACTGATCCCTCACGGATCCCTCGTCGAGTACCTCGGCGCCGACAACTTCTTGGAGCTAGACGTGCCTACCTACGGAAATCGGCGCGTGCTTCAATGGGAGTCAGATCGACAGAAAAGCAGAGACTGGCTCGAAGGCGCCGGCGTGTCAATGCCGCGCGAGGTACGCGATCCGCGAGACATCACGTCACCCGTCATCGTGAAGTACCACGGAGCAAAAGGCGGACGGGGCTTTTTCATCGCCAGCGACTACGCAGACTTCGTAAGAGGGATAGAGCCGGGCGCAGAGTACACGATACAGGAGTTCGTTCTAGGCACGCGATTTTACTTCCACTACTTCTACTCACCTATCGCACAAAACGGTTACAGATTGAGCAAAGGAACTCTTGAGATGCTCGGCATTGATCGCCGATTGGAGGCAAACGTTGACGAGATCTATCGGGCGGGCCACGTCGCCGTTGAACCCACGTTCGTCGTCACCGGAAACATCCCTGTCGTTCTTAGAGAAAAGCTGCTCGAACCCGTGTTTGACATCGGGCGTCGCGTTGTTGAAAAATCGATCAAGCTGTTCGGCGGTATGATCGGCCCGTTTTGTCTCGAGACGATGGTTACGGATGCGCTCGAGTTCAAAGTCTTTGAAGTCTCAGCTAGGCTTGTGGCCGGAACAAATCTGTACCCGACGGGGTCTCCGTATTCTGATTACATCTACGACACCATGTCATGCGGCAGACGCATCGCGCTCGAACTGCGAAACGCCGTGCGATCGAATCAGCTAGAAGAGATTTTGAGCTGAACTAAGCCGCTCTACGAGCCGAGTCTGAAAGGGCGTTAGCATATTAGGTGATATCACGCCGCCGTTCGTGGCCCAATCGATTTCAAAAAAATGAATGAGAGACGTAGCAGCGCTCCATGGTTCCCGAAGGCTCTCGCACTTCAGTACAACATGGAACGTTGACGGGCTTATCTTCCGTGTTCGGGATGGGTACGGGAGTTTCCCCGCCGCTATGGCCGCTACGTCAAGCCAAGGTCCGGATTTGAACCGGAGTGTAGCTGCTCTGCAGGCAACCGCGTAACCGCTCCGCCACCTTGGCGCTTGACTTCTAGCTACTCTAGCGCGCATATAAGAGTGCAAGTTCCATAATAACTCCCCGAAAGCAGTGCTTGCGAGGATCCGGTATACGCCTAGCTAATGCGAAGGTGTGGCTCGGACGTTAGTGGCCGCGGACTGAACACCTCGTTGCCTTGGTGCGTACATCCCGACTCTATCAAACCGGTCTTTTACCGATGTCCTTAAGATGTCTCTTTTCGGGGGTGGTTTCGAGCTTAGATGCATTCAGCTCTTATCCATTATGGCGTAGCTGCTCGGCACTGCCTTGCCAGACAACCGATAGACCAGAGGCCACGTTGGCTAGTTCCTCTCGTACTATAGCCAACTTCCCCTCAGACCTCAACACACCCCTGACAGATAGTAACCGACCTGTCTCACGACGGTCTAAACCCAGCTCACGATCTCCTTTAATAGGCGAACAACCTCACCCTTGGCCGCTTCTGCACGGCCAGGATGGAAAGAACCGACATCGAGGTAGCAAGCCACCAGGTCGATATGTGCTCTTGCCGGTGACGACTCTGTTATCCCCGGGGTAGCTTTTCTGTCATCTTTAGCCCTCACCAATAGGGCATAAAGGTTCGTTAGGCCCGACTTTCGTCTTGTGATCCACTACTTTGCTGAATCACATCAGGCTGACTTTTGCCCTTACGCTCTTCGGTGGGTTTCTGACCCACTTGAGTCAACCTTTGGGCACCCTTGATATCTTTTCAAGGGCGTGCCGCCCCAGCCAAACTGCCCACCTATCGGGGTCCCATTCTCACGGTAAGGGACGCAACCGTACAAGGGTAGTGTCTCAGGATCGGCTCCCCACCACCCAGAAGTGGTGGATCGGCGCCTCCTACCTACGCTGCGCATGCACAACCGCATCCCAACGACAGGCTGCAGTAAAGCTCCACGGGGTCTTCACTTCCCATCAGGGGTCTCCAGACTCTGCACTGGAATGTAAAGTTCACCGGGTTCCACCCAGGGACAGTAGGGCTCTCATTGGTCCATTCATGCAAGCCGCCAATTAAGCGGCAAGGTACTACGCTACCTTAAGAGGGTCATAGTTACCCCCGCCGTTGACAGGCCCTTCTTTCCGTTGAACCGGATGTTCAGGTACCTGCACTGGGCAGGATTCAGTGATTGTACTCGCCCTTTCGGGTTAGCAATCACCTGTGTTGTTATTAGACAGTTAGAGCCCCCTAGTCACTGCGACCTGCTCTTCTCAGAGCAGGCACCCCTTCTCCCGAAGTTACGGGGCTAATTTGCCGATTTCCCTTGGGTGGGTTATGCCGACACGCCTTAGTCTTTTCAACTAGGGGCACCTGTGTCAGATCTTGGTACGGCCATCGACTCCCTTTTTCACGGGCCCCTGGGATTATCCGAGTTTCCCCATCACGCTTTGGTCCGTTTCTCACCATTACGGTTCTCCGCGAACTTAATACGCTTGGACAGTTTGGCATCACTGCTCGAACTACCCGGAGGCGTCAGGTTTTAATGTCGCGTGGTACAGGAATATTAACCTGTTTCCCTTTTGACGCACTCGAATTACGGTGCATCTTAGGACCGACTAACCCTCGACTGACGAACATTGTCGAGGAAACCTAGCCCTTTCGGCGGTCGGGATTCTCACCCGACTATGCTGCTACTATTGCCAGGATCTTCGTTCCTGCGCGGTCCACAGGACTTTACAGCCCTACTTCTGCCCACGCAGGACGCCTTCCTACCAGATCACGTCTCCGTGCTCCGTGGTATCGGCAGTCGGCTTGAGCCCCGTCCATTTTCGGGGCCCCAAACCTCGACTGGTAAGCTGTTACGCACTTTTTAAAGGTTAGCTGCTTCTAAGCTCACCTCCCAGCTGTCTAGGGCCTGGGACGCCCTTTTAATTACACTTAGCCGACATTTTAGGGCCTTAACCACGGTCTGGGTTGTTTCCCTCTCGGACTAGAAGCTTACCCCCCAGCCCGGACTCCCGACATCTACGACGACGGCGGTTTTGGAGTTTGACAAAGGGGTGTGGGATTTCTCCCACAGCTCCCTCAATCAGTGCTCTACTCCGCCGACTGTCTCCGTCGAGGTCATGCTACGACATGTCTCGGAAGGAACCAGCTGTTTCCGAGTTCGATTGGACTTTCACCCCTAGACACAGGTCACGCGAGCGATTTGCAAATCAGCACCGCTAACGGTCCTCCACGCAACTTTCGTCACGCTTCAACCTGCCCACGCCTAGATCACTCGGTTTCGGGTCGTATCCTGATGACTCCGCGCACTTTTTGTACGCCGTCCCACACTCTTGCGAGCTACGGACCTGTCGGTTTCCCTACGGCTCCGGCCGTGTAGACCTTAACCTTGCCATCCGAATACACTCCCTGGCCCGTTCTTCAAAACGTAAGACAGAACACTGGCGACGATGCTCGTACAAACGCCTCGCGACGTCTTCCTTCGCATCGAGGATCCTTTCATGCCCTGCCGCACCGTCACCACCCAATTTCAGGCCCTTTGCACCTCCCTATATGGGGTACTTTTCAGCTTTCGGTCACCCTACTAGTACGCTATCGGTCTCAAGTAGTATTTAGTCTTGGAAGTTGGTGACTCCCAAATTCCCGCGAGATTTCCAACCCACGGTACTCAAGACACGAATCCCGGCAGACTGATTGCGCTTACGGGGCTATCACCCCCTATGGCGTGTCTTTCCAGACAACTTCAGCTTCTCAGGCTCTGCGTTACGGATTCGGCTTATAACACTACATCTCCCCTTGCGGGGATTCGGTTTGAACTGTGCCGCTTTCAATCGCCTTTACTCACGGTATCTCTTACGATTTCTCTTCCTGCCCCTACTAAGATGTTTCAATCCGGGGCGTTCCCGATCCCTGACGGGATCAACCAATCGGTTAGGAGTTCCCATTCGGAGATCCCCGGTTCAAAGGCTCCTTGCGCCTACCCGGGGCATATCGCAGCTTGGCACGTCCTTCATCAGCTCTTGAGCCGAGCCATTCACTGAGTGGTATAGCAGCCACTTCACATTAACTAGTTAGCGTCCGGATTATGGAACTTATGCACGGTACACTTTTAAAAGGTGCACCCTTCCACAGCGGCGCCAGCCCCTGTGTGCATTAACGCTGGAACGATTTTTCCCAAGCGGGTCGTTCAGTGGACTCGCTGGGATTTGAACCCAGGGCCTCTGCCTTGCAAAGGCAGCGCTCTTCCAGCTGAGCTACGAGCCCTAGGAAGGTCTCTTGATTCGGCTTCCACCTGTATTGCGTAGGAGGTGATCCAGCCGCAGATTCCCCTACGGCTACCTTGTTACGACTTAACCCCCCTTGCAGAACCTATGTTCGAACGTGGCAAAAACCACGCCCTCACATAAACCCCACTCGGGTGGTTTGACGGGCGGTGTGTGCAAGGAGCAGGGACGTATTCACCGCGCTATGTTGAAACGCGATTACTACGGATTCCAGCTTCATGAGGGCGAGTTTCAGCCCTCAATCCGAACTAAGAATGGGTTTAAGAGATTGCCTTCACCTTTCGGTGTCGGAACCCATTGTCCCATCCATTGTAGCCCGCGTGTAGCCCGGAGAATTCGGGGCATACTGACCTACCGTCGCCCGCTCCTTCCTCCTCTTTAGCAGAGGCGGTCCCCATAGTGTACCCAGCCTGCCTGAGCAGCCGCTGGCAACTGTGGGTACGGGTCTCGCTCGTTGCCTGACTTAACAGGACGCCTCACGGTACGAACTGACGGCGGCCATGCACCTCCTCTCAGCTAGTCTAGCAAGGTCATCAGCCTGGCCCTCATCCCGCTGTCGTCTCCGGTGAGCTTTCCGGCGTTGAGTCCAATTAAACCGCAGGCTCCACCCGTTGTGGTGCTCCCCCGCCAATTCCTTTAAGTTTCAGCCTTGCGGCCGTACTTCCCAGGCGGCGAGCTTCACGGTTTCCCTACGGCACCACATGGATTCGCAATCCACGTGACACCTAGCTCGCATCGTTTACGGCTAGGACTACCCGGGTATCTAATCCGGTTCGTGCCCCTAGCTTTCGTCCCTCACCGTCGGACCCGTTCTAGCAAGACGCCTTCGCCACTGGCGGTCCCTCAAGGATTACAGGATTTCACTCCTACCCCTGAGGTACCTCTTGCCTCTCCCGGTCCCAAGACCAGCAGTATCCATTGGCAGCCTTACGGTTAAGCCGTAAGATTTCCCAAGGGACTAACTGGTCCGGCTACGGACCCTTTAAGCCCAATAATAGCGGCCACCACTTGAGCCGCCGGTGTTACCGCGGCGGCTGGCACCGGTCTTGCCCGGCCCTTATTCCACATGCTTTTTAGGCATATGAAAAGCGTACGCATTGCGCACGCACTCGAGGTCCCCTTATCGCGCTTTCGCGCAGTGTAAAGTTTTCGCGCCTGCTGCGCCCCGTAGGACCTGGATTCGTGTCTCAGAATCCATCTCCGGGCTCTTGCTCTCACAACCCGTACCGATTATCGGCTTGTTGGGACGTTACCCCAGCAACTACCTAATCGGCCGCAGACCCATCCTCAGACGCTAAAGCTTTGAACCGTAAGGCATTCCAGCGTTCACGGATTATCCGGTATTATCTCCAGTTTCCCGGAGTTATTCCAGATCTGAGGGTAGGTTATCCACGTGTTACTGAGCCGTTCGCCGAGGGCATAACCCCTCTCGACTCGCATGGCTTAATCGGACCCCGATAGCAGTGGCCTCTGGCAGGATCAACCAGAATTGTATGCACACTACAAGGAATTGTGCGGATTCGCATTCTCATGCATGTCCGCTTCGACCGATTCCATATCAAATGGTTTCAGCCGAATCAATCAACCCACGTCAGTTGCAAGGTTTCTGACAGATTACGCCAGCTCACTTACAACTCCACTGCATGTTTTTCGCGACCGGAGATCGATCCCTCACGGTTGGAAGTACATTCCACATAAGGACCGTATGTTGGCCGCGATGGACCTCATCTCGGAAGATCAGGCCTCTTTTATATAGACTCCGTAGGTATATAAGGTTAACCGGCGCTCGATCCGGCATGTGTCACGAGCTTTAACGCAGCGTCCAGGCGATAAATAGTTGTGTTTTTGGGGACTTACGCGCGACGGTTGAGGATCTTAGGGACTGCCGTCGCACAGCCCAGGGTGCGTGCGGCGTGCACCTGAAAGAAAGGATTCCGCAGACGTCTGCGTGTGCCTCGGTCACGACATAGCCGCAGTGGACGACGATGCGGTAGTGCACGTCCTTATGAGCGGGAGCGCATACTGTGGTCCGGCCAAGTAGACGTCCACCTTACGCGATGGTTTTACACGGCGGAGGTCGCCGGTTCGAATCCGGCCGAGCCCATTGGTTTTTAAGGTGCTTTGGTCGATTGAACTTTATTTTGGCGATGAATCGCATTCGGCACGATGCTCGATGGATTCGTCTAATTTAGCTAAATTAGCTAAATGTGATGTGACAAAAAAACCCTTGAACTCCATCGATCTCTGTTTGATAGATATTCACGATTTGGCCTGCGAGTTCTTTGAAGTCTCGTGGCAAGCGAATGAGCGGGTAAGAGAACGTGGGATTACGTGATTGCAAAGAAATTTTCGTCGTGAAAATTCTTTTCATTTTTCCTCTTGCGGGGCATTGTTTTCCGCGCCTTCAGGTCTCATTTCGACTTTCACGCAATTTTTCGCGCAAGTGGCGGCATCGTGTCTGATTCATTCTTTTTTTAACTAAATAAAGCCTTTCTAGCGTAAGCAAGCGCGACTTAATCGCGCTTTAGTCTTGCATTCAACACGTTTGCCATATCTTTATAGGTTTTTTCCAACACTCGATTTTTTCGTCGGAACAAGTCGAGGTCGTGACTGCTGGAGCTTTTTTGAGGTTAAGCATTAGGTCTATTATTCGCAGCGCGGGGGCAGTTAGAAAGTGCCAAAATTGTCGCAACAAGCACACTCAAGAGGCTCCGCGTCCCATATAATCAATGTCGCACAATGCTATGTTGTCGGTAGAAACGAACGGATCTTTCTCCTAGAATCCTCCCAGCAGACAGCAGTGACTACCTGAACCTGCGCATGCTGAGGCTGTAGTCCAGCAGAAGCTGTAGCCTCTCGTGCACATCAGGCGACAACGTTATGCATTAGCCATTGCGTTTACAAAAGAGATTACCACGATTTCAATGTGGAAGGAGTATTTTCTAGTACAACAACGCCCCTAGTAAGTTACTGGAGATGGATGATCATGGCGGATCAACTACCCGCAAAAAGTCTCGATATGGTTGGATTATACTGTCCTGTCCCGCTGTTTAAAACACGGGAGGGCATCGATAGTATCAAAGTTGGTGAAGTGCTTGAGGTGATCGCAGACGATCCCGCTGCGGAGGAAGATATCACGCGGTTTGTGAAGCGGACCGGTCATGAACTGGTGAAATTCGAGAACAATGAAGGAGTTTTGCGTTTCTTAATCAGGAAAAAAAAGTAGAGGTGAGATGATTATGACAAATGAAAAGATGTTGCTATACGTGCAGACAAGCGACAATCCAGAGCGCCAGTATTCCCCACTTGTGCTTGCCCAAACGGCGAAGGCAATGGAATTGGAACCTTTGATTTACTATCTAGGACAAGGATTGCGCATTTTACTACCAGGAGCGGCTGAAAAAATAAAGTTGGGGTCATTCCCAAGTGTAAAAGAGATGCTCGATCAGACACTGCAAATGGGCATTACAGTGTACGTATGTGAGGCATCGAAACAGATGCTTGGCTGGGACAAGGTCGAGCTCATCGAGGGTGTAAAAATCGTGGGTGCGGGAACATTAAATGATTTAGTTCTCGAAGCAAAAGGCACCCTGTGGTTTTAAAGTGTACTAATTTTTTTTTTCGTTATTTTCTGGCGGTGTGTTTATCGTAGGAAAAGAATAAAATGCACTAGTGTACTATTTTTTTCTAGGAGGTGATTTCTCGTAGCAAAAGAAATCGTGTACCTCGACTATCAATCTGCTAAGCCGGTTGATCCTGAAGTCATTGCCGCAATGACTCCATATATGGTCGAAAAGTTTGGAAATGCGTCGTCGTTGCACGAGGTGGGTGATTGGTCTACTGAGGGTCTTGATTCGTCACGTAGGATGATCGCACATTTTGTGAATGCTCGCGAACCAGAGGAAATCATCTTCACGTCTGGTGCGACTGAAGCGAACAACCTTGCGATTATCGGGTATGCGTTGCGGAACAAGCAGAAGGGTAAACATGTGATTATTAGCGAGGTTGAACACATTTCAATACTCAACATCGCCAAATATCTCAGAAAGAATGGTTTCGAGGTATCGACTGTCCCCGTTGATTACACGGGCACCGTGCGTCTCGACAAACTCGAAGAGCGTATTAGACCCGATACGATCTTAATCTCAATCCAGCACGCCAATAACGAGATAGGAACGATTCAGCCAATCATGTCGATTGGAAACATCGCCCGTGAAAATAATCTCGTGTTCCATGTCGATGCAGTCGCTTCAGAAGGTCAGATACCAATCGACGTGCAGCGGGACTTCATAGATATGCTCACCTTATCGTCAAATGACATTTACGGCCCACGGGGTGTTGGTGCCCTCTACGTACGGAAAGGATTTCTTCTCAATCCGCTGATCATCGGTGGGGGTCAAGAGCGCGGCTTACGTTCAGGAACTGAGGATGTGGCTGCCATCGTCGGTTTCGCGAAGGCAGCAGAACTGGCTTTACAGAATATGCCCGAGGAAAGCAAACGGTTGCGGCAGTTGAGAGATAAAGCCATCAAAACGGTATTAGAAACCGTACCACGATCGTATCTCAATGGACATCCGACAAACAGGCTTCCGAACAACGCCCATTTCCGGTTTGATTTTATCGAAGGAGAATCGATGTTACTCTCTTTTAAAGAACGTGGCATCGCCGTTTCAACGGGGTCCGCGTGTTCGTCACAGACACTCGAGCCGAGTCACACCTTGATGTCACTGGGATTGTTGCACGAGGAGGCACACGGGTCGTTGGAAATCACGATGGGACGATTCACGAGAGAAGCAGACGTCGACACATTCGTTGAAGCGCTGCCGGGTATAGTGAAACGACTCCGTGACATGTCGCCACTTACAAAGACAGAGGTGGGTATGTAATGCCAAAGAGCACACAATATACACTGAAGGTGTTGGATCACTTCAAGAATCCGCGGAATGTCGGCACCCTCGAAGGCAAGGGTGTTGCCGTGGGACGGGTCGGAAACCCTGTATGCGGGGATTTGATGGACATCTACATCAAAGTCGACGATGACGGCAAGATCGAGGATATCAAGTTTAAGACGTTCGGGTGTGGTTCAGCAGTCGCAACGAGCAGTATGATTACCGAAATTGCAAAGGGAAAGACCCTCGATGAAGCAATTAAGATAACCCGACAAGATGTGGCTGACGAGCTCGAAGGGTTGCCCCCTATCAAGATGCACTGCTCCAACCTAGCCGCAGATGCGCTCCACGAGGCGATCAAAAACTTCCGGGAAGGGAAAAAAGGTCCTATAGAGCTCGGTGAAACACGCTTCGCCTGCCCTACCGGTGAGGTGAAGAACGTTATAGGCCTTGCGGAATTCGTGGGGAAAGGTGTATTCACTGGTTATGAGCATCCTGAGCAGTTTCGTGACAAGCGCGTGCTGGTCGTGGAATTTGATCAAAACAGCGTTGAATTTGCGCTCGAATTAACGAAGGTAACAGGTCGGGTGATTTTACTGTCACCCTTGGAACAGCTCGCGGTGAATGATGAATTAAAGACTCAGGTAAAACGATCCGACATTAAACATTTGAAACAGGCAGAGCTTGTGGAAGTATCCGGAGGTTCAGAGGTGGAAAAGGTGCGGATCCACGACCTTGATGAGGATGAAGAATATGACTTGGTTGTGGACGCCGTTGTGGTCCCTTCGTGAACTATCGTTGAATAAAGGCGATTTATTCCTCTTTTTTAACAGCTCTTTGGAACTTCGGGCAGCCTACAAGTGATACGTCGGGCTTTGAGATAGTTAAGAAGAAATCGCGTAGATTCTTTGTTCCTTTTTTCGATTTCCTTTGATTTCTAGCCGGTTTTTCTCGATGCCCCCCCTCCTCGAAAAAATGCCTTCGAAAGTCCCAAATCCTCCGTCTTCATACGGCGGAGGTCGCTCGCCAGGTCACTTGCCGTTAGTGTGAGTGCCGTTCGAGCAGGGCGGCGTCGTGAATCTCTGTCGGATAGAGATCAGACGGTTCTCAACGACATAAGAGAGGTTCTGCAGCAAGTGATGTGCACAGACGACGCAGAAAAACTTGCGATTTCTGTGCTTAATATCTACGAAGGTGATTATCGTCAAGAGCGAAGGCAAAGGTGGTGAGCTTCGGTTACGTGTAAAACCCAATCCCAAAGGTACCATAAGCGGCCAGCAAAAGGAATACTTTTTAGGCTCCGATCGCTGAATCGGCGACTCAGTATGTAGCTAGAACGTGTATTTTTAGGGCTTCTCGAACACTCCGTCAAAGACTTCGCCCATTAACAACGATCTGGTCATTTGACTCTTGCGCTCGTTGAGCCCTGCGGCAGACACCAGGGCGCGGATTTCCGCAACAGGCGTGCCGTGCTCCGCTCGAGTGAACTCGCGAATGAACAGTCTGCCGTGAGGCTTTAGCTTTCGTGCCAATATAGTCACTTTCTCCTGCTGCTCGTCCTTCGCTACGTGGTGCAACACGTTGTGCACTACTACAACGTCGTAGGCGCTGTCAGCGATGTCAAGTGCAGCAATGTCACCAAGCTTGTAGTCCACATTGGAATACGCTTTCAGCCTTTTTTGTATGGTTTCCATCCATACTTTAGAAACATCAACGCACGTCAAGTGGCCGTTGCCTTGCGAAAGGCGCTCGGCTATGTGCCGCGATATCCGACCCCAGCCAGATCCGTAATCCAGCACCACCTCATTGCCTACTAGACCGAAGCTGTCTACGTAGCGCTTGTACGGGCGTGACATTCTGACCCCCAACAGCACCGCGAAAAACGCCTGCAAACGATTCGGTTCACTGCTCAATTAAATCCACCCGCGATGAATTCTTGGTGGGTATGAAACTAGCCGTAACATAAAGATTCGCTTCTCTTCTTTCCTTTTCTTTCACTTTGCTTTCGGCACGTTTTTGCAGTTAGGTTATCGCTGTCAGCAAAAAAAACGATTTGTGCTAGCAATGCCCTCCCGACTTATGCAGGCCAGACTAAGCAGGCCTTCTATAACCTCCTTGCTGCCTACTTTCACACAGTGCCGCTCGAACGGCTGCTAGAGAGCGTAGAGGGAGCTCGACGAGACGCACAGCTCCGGTATGTAGTAATATACGGCACGGCCTGCAGCTATTGCCTCGCTAGAGCACAACGGCTTGACGGGTCGTACCTGCGAACTATTGTGTTTGAGTTAAAAGAACAGCTTGTCCTGACCCTTAAAGCATTTGTCACGTCGATTCTGGCTGAGCCGCGTAGGCGCCTAGACGCGGAAGAGCCACCTCTCCGCCAGATCATTGACGTGTTGCAGCAGGTGATGTGCACACACGATGCAGAAAAGCATCATCTACCATCTTCCCCAAGCACATCCAATATCATGCTCGTAAATTTCTCCGCGCTTTCTAAACTCATTTTTCAGCCCCCTTTTCATACTCAACGATCATCTCCATTATTTTAAGGAAGACAACCTCCCTACCGTTGGCAAATGACGCTGCGGTATCTGTTGAGTCACGCCCGTCCTTAGCGCTTTGGATCGCGCCTTTCTTGCAGAACTCTTTGATCTCTTTGACGAGATCCCCACACGTCGTTATTCCCTTCTCACTCCAGTCTATGTTGTTCCAGGTAGCGTCAAAGATTCTTGTCGCTAAGTCGTTCATGTTTTCAAATTTAATTTCGTCTTTACCATAGAGCTTGTTCACTTCAAAAAACTCAAGTGCAGCAATAATTCCTTTGGCAAAGAAGTCTTCACATTCTACACATACCATTTCAATCACCTATGCAATACCACATTGACGGCTTTACGTATTCCAATACGTAGTTGATTCCTTCTCCGAATCCTGCGTCCTTTAGTGCTTCCCAACATAATCGATCAAACATTATGTGGGCGGCTTCCCAATCGTTTTCAAATTCGTGGACGCGATCTCCTTCTCTACTGTATATCCTTCTACAGCGTTCTAAAAATTCTTCAGGGGTCATCTTTCACTCACCAGCTTTATGGATACACTGGTGCCTCAACGATGTCCTTTATTAGGCGCATCGTTTTCTCACTGTCTAACTTACCGGACTCAAACTCTTCAATAAGCACGCTGATATTCAATAGTTTTTCCATGCATTTATTGAAGTTATCTGAGTTCCCTTCAAATGCTTCTGTCATTCTATCTGTCATTTTATAGCCTCGAAACTCTACCCTCTCCCGTAGGTCATCATCTGACATTGCATTTTCGCAGCAATGTTCACACAATCCTTTTTCATAACACCGTGTGCGATTTCTGTGCTCGAAATCTACAAGGATAGTTATGCCTTTCTATTCAACCATCGTAGGGAGCAACTCTCTTCTTAAATGGTAAAAGTGCGTGTAACAGAGCGGCCTACTTAATACGACCAGCAAGGAAGAAGGTATGACAAACGAAACAATAAAGGCGGAAGAGCTTGAAGGTGAGGAACCCTTAGATGACATCATTTGTTACGAGTGTATGCAAAGACAGTTTAGTGCGTGCGTTTATCTCGATGGCGAATGCCCGCTTGATCTGTTTTAAGCTGGTTGTCAACTACTGTGTGCGTCGGTCAGCTACAATATCCAAGAGGTCAGCAAACTCCTCAATTTCGTAGTCTGCCGTTGCGTGGCGCATCTGTCCGTATTTCGCAAAGCAAGTTTTCATCCCTGCCAGCTTGCCACCTCGCACATCTCGTTCTAGCTAGTCTCCAACCATAAGACATTCTCGTGCCGCCACCTTAAGCTCATAACATACTCGCAGAAAGGGTTCTCTTGCAGGTTTTTGCTTTCCAGTATCCTCGTAATGTACCAAATATAGCTGTGCTAGCAGCGCTGCCCTGATGTGGACATGGGTTATAAACAACTAAAATGCGGCTAGTGCCGTCTAAATCCCAATGAAATTGCAAACATGCGTCTGGTGGACTCTCAAGCCCGGTTCGCTATCTTATGAACCGTCCTACCGGCCCGCGCACCGGACCGCCTGCCGCACGCACACACCCGGCTTATTAAGCGCACCGGCCAGCCGAATCACGAGGGTCAGCTCAATATTTTTGCTGTTTGCACTGCAACGATGTTATCGGCTTGTTGGATAACGTGAAACTTGTAATCTGAGATATTCAGCGAATTTCCTTCGATGTACAAGTATTCTTTGTAAACCTGCGGTGCGTGGCCCGTTACGTTCTGATAAGCCCCCCCGCTTGGGGATTCCGTGCTGGCGAGACGGTATGCTGCCAAGTTCATAGCGCTAACGTAATTTGTCGCGTCTTGTGTTGTTGGAAATACCACAAATGTCTCATCTGCGTTCACGGTCCGGTGTAAGGTTTTATTGAACCCTGTCAACTGCACGTGTGCAGACGTGCTGTTAATCCAGTCGAGCTCCCAAGCTTGGACTTGCGTGTTGCTATCCGAGTACACCTCGTTTTTATAGGCTGTAAGGAACTTTTCCAGAAAAGCGTCATGCTGTGTCGTTGCGCTTGAGGTAGCACTTGGTGTTTGGGTGGTGCTGCTTGCCGTTTGGTTGCTGCTAGTTGATGATGTGCAGCCCGCGACGCTCACGATAAGCACCACGAGGATACCTAGCATCAAAACCATTTTTAACGTAATCTTTCTCATTTATCGCCCCCCGTGACGGAAAATGAATCAGAAGCGTACAATGGCGGCTGGGTGGTTTAAGCATGTCGTTTTGCTCTATCCGCAAACGTTTGTGTGGCCGGTAGAAAAGAAAGAGAAGGAGCGCTGCGACGGCTAGAATAATCCAATTAAGGGCGCCCAGTTATCCTCCTTCTCCCGCCGTGTACGTCACTTGAATAAGGAGCGAGTCATACTGAATATACTCGCTATTTGTTCCCTCGTACATCCCCGCTCCTTTAACGTAATAGTCTTGAACGAGGCTCGGCGCGTGTCCTAGCGCGACGGTTGCCGCTTGTAACCCGAAGTTTGTGGGGGTGCCCTGTACACCACCGCTCGATATGTCCGACGCTGATAAGCTAGTAACACTCGCTGAGGCTTCACTAGCACCCCTATTGTCAACAGTAGCGCCTATAGTCGTCCCGTTTGCAGGATAATACGCATCGAAGTGAAGCATATCGACTGACTGACCCGCGTTTTTCGGTGACTCTGTTATTGTTATGTTGGCGTTAGGGCTTGTATATTCGGCTTTAAGCGCTGGCTCCATTTTAGTAAGTATTGGGTCGAAACTACTCGCCGACGCTCCGCTCGGCGTCGCCGTCGGCGCCTGCACGGTGGGTGTTGGCGTGCCCAAGTTCGTGTTCGGCTGCTGCGGGGACGATATTACTGCTGCCGCAACGGCTAGAAAAAAGAGGACTGCAATCCCATACAAGACGTATCGCTTCTCAAATCGCCTTTGTGGCTTTGGCGGTGGTGATGGCCTTTGATAGTCTGATGGCCCCTGAGGTGTCGGCGGTGGAGGTGCCGGCGACGGCTGAGATGTTGATGGTGGAGGTGCCGGCGACGGCGATGTCGACCTGACAACCAATGTCGACGGTGGAGGTGCCGGCGACGGCGATGTCGACGCACTGGTAAACGAGGCGCCACAGTTTGCACAAAACGCAGCTCCGGGCGAAATAGCTGCTCCACAATTTTTGCAATACTTTTGCTCGTCCATAATACCCCCTTGACCGAAAAATCAATCAAAAAGGTCAAAAGGCGGCGTTTAGCTTAAGTGTTGTCGTTTAGCTGCGCACGCTTGATACGTCAAAAAAGAAGAGGCCCGAAATCGAAAAAAGAAATAACGAGCGCGGAGTCACGACCTCGCTTGTTCGACGCCCTATACTACGCGCGCCGTGACTAAAAAGCATATCAGATAGGTTTTACGCCCTATCCACTAGGTTTTTATAGCTTTTTACCCTTCGCGAGGGGATCTAAACAAGTTGGAAACTAGTTTCTCACTCAATAGCTATGAGCTAATAACCAGTTGTGTTGTATAGGAGGTGAGAAAAAAAATGATTGTTCCAGCTGTAAACGCCATGGTCCCAATAGTGCAGCACTGTGCATGCAACTTGTACAACGGAATTTCCCATAACATGCACCACTATCGTGGTCACTATCGTGGTAGGGGTAAGCGGTAGTTAGACATAGCCGCCGCATATGGCGGCTATCTTCTTTTTTTTATTTTTTGCATATGGGTAGTGTGTCTAAGGGTTCCCGCATATGGCGGCTATCTTCTTTTTTTTATTTTTTGCATATGGGTAGTGTGTAAGGGTTCCCTTGTTCATACGCGGTTTGCTATCTTATGAACCGTCCTGCCGTGTAGTCGGCTAGTTCTAGTATG
>Ga0326727_10007312_pt1 | contig 29297 bp, 22 predicted proteins | sample MB2enrmetagenome_FD_207643 | JGI IMG/M metagenome (GOLD analysis project Ga0326727, IMG submission 207643) | Lab enriched peat soil microbial communities from McLean, Ithaca, NY, United States - MB29MY | ecosystem: Environmental > Terrestrial > Soil > Wetlands > Peat | place: USA: New York... | reverse complement strand
CATTGGGTTCCGTCGCCGATATCGAGGGTGAGCAGGCGTTGCTGCTGGTCAAACGCGCTGGCAAAGGAGTCGAGTAATGCGTAATGATCCATGGGTTCAGACAAGCGGACCCGCCTGATCCACCCGGATGAGGCTGACAAACCCGCCGCTTTCATTAATAAGAAAAGTTATGAACTTTAGTTCATTTAAGTAATTAAATACAAACCAAAATTCGAAAATAATTACCTTAACCGCAGGCAATACCACACAAGCTACGAGACGCTTGATTTCCGTCAAGCGAAAAGAGTTGTAATCGATCGCATGCAAACGGACATCAGGCCGACTGTTCTGCCCCTCCCGGCACAAACCGTACAGGCAGGGGCAGCCGGTTTCACGATTTGCCGCAATCCGTTGTCGAAGCGATCAGGCTCGCCCCGCAACTGGTTTTATGCCCCTCATACGCAACGGGGATGCCCTCGATGGTGTGGGTCGGGTCGCCCTCGGCAATCGTGCAGGGGCCGTGGCCGTTGATCGGACAGGTGCAAGGGTCTCCCTTGCGCGCAACCTGTTTGCCATTCACGGTGTAGATGCCGCTTCCGCCGCAGACGGTGCCGCCGTGCGAGGTTGAATCGCCGATCACAATGATATTTGGCATGCTCGTCTCTCGTGTTGTTGACGTTGATACAGGCGGGTTTCAAGAACCCGCGGTCGTGCTTTCCGCGCGGATGTTGTGCAGCGCCTGAAACACCTTGGTGACGTAGCTTTCGGTTTTCGGGCCCCAGTTGGCCGGATTGGTACCGCCGTGATATTCGGCGATGGCATGCGCCAGGTTGCCGTTGTTGCGCTTCAGGCTGTCCGACAACAGTCTCGCGGCGGCAAACACCGATTGCTCCGGGCTGGTCGGATCGATCCCCAGCTTGCGTGCGATCGACATGCGGATCTGCATCAGGCCGATGGCACGGTCATTCGGGTCGCCTTCGGAAGGCAGGCCCCCGACAATCGACGGGTTGTTGCGCGGCGCTTCGTTTTGCTGAATGGCGGCCAGCAGCGCGGGTTCGATATTGAAGCGCTGCGCGGCATTCTCGAAGTAGCTGTTCAGCTGGGCAGAAATATCGCAATCCGGGTGGCCCGGCGGACAGATCGACTGACGCGTGACCGAAGCGGTAAACACCACGGGCGGAAGCGGCGTGGCCGGCGACAACGTTTCGTCGGCAAAGGATTGCTCGATTTTGTTTTCGGTCGAGTAATTGACGGCGGTGCCATTCAGATAGTCGCGCGACTGAAAATGCAACGTCACCACGATGATGATGGCGATCAGCACCGCGGTGAACGGAATCAGCCAAAGCTTGCCGCTGAACATTCTGCGCCGCACGGCATGAATGGCTTCGCGGCTCCTGGCGACGGCGAGATGACCGGCCTCGCGCCAGTCCGGCACGCGGTCGCGCATTTTTCGTCCCGCTCCCGCGACCTGGCTGCGCAGACTTCCCGCGTCCGGCAGCGGCAGCGGCATCGATACCCCGAGAAAATAGCGTCCGCCCACCCAGGCTACCGCGCCAAGCACCGTCATCAGCGCAAAAAACAGAAAAACCATATACATTCCGCTTCCCCTCCGCCCCAACAGGCGGCCTCCCCTTTACCCAAAATCCGGCGCCACTCAGTTCGCGGGTTTTACGCCCAGCAACTCGTTGAGCTGCCGCAGGGTCGAATCGTCCTTGATCACATGCGCCAGCCATTCTTCGAAGCGCATTCCCGCCCAGCTCGCGGCGCGTTCGGCCAGCAGACCGACCGGGCTGTGTGGCTCGTAAGTGCGGAAGTAGCGGGCCGCTTCTTCCAGCATGCGCACCGCATCGGCACGGTTTTGCAACGCGGCGGACGCCGGCATGACCGAAACAACGGCCGGGGTGGGTGCGGCGGGTGCGGCTGGCGACGCCACGGAAGACAAGAATGATTTGATCGTCGAACCGACCTGCATCGCGACGCTCCGGTGGGCAACCGGCGCTTCTTCAACGGGGGGCACGGGCGCGACAGACTGGCCGAACTGCTGTTGCAGCAGTCTTTCCACCACCTCGCTGCACCCCTGCAATGCTTGCGCCACGTCGGCCAGACTGGGCGCATCGTCGCCAAATCTTTCCGGCAGGATGTCATCCACCGCCTGAAACGCTTGCCGGGTCTCCTCAAGCTGGGCGTAGGTCTGCCTGAACCAGTCCGCGCCGGACAGGACCACGCTCTTGTCGAAGGCTTCGCCCGACAGCTTGCCTTCGTCGATGGCACGGGCTTTGGCTTCGCTATCTTTCAGGCCGATATTCTCCACATCGCGCGACTCTTTCCAGCGGTTCCAGTCATGACCGCCATGACGAGGATCGGTCAGCGGTACGGTACGCAGGGTTTCGCCCATCTGCTTCGACAGCCACTCGATTTTCGCGATGCGCTCGTCCAGATCGGCGGCATCCAGTTCGGGAAACCCCGTGTCCCAGAAGTCCCGCATCCAGGCGTCGAGCAGACGCAGTCCCTGCGTCGCACCGGGAAAACCTGCAAGATGGATCTGCGCTTCGGCGTACCAGACCACCAGCTGCAAGTCCTTGCCCTGGCGCATCAGCCCCTCTTCGCAAAGACGCGCCGCCTTGCGCCAGTCGGCGCTTTTCAGTGCCTGCTCCCAATCGCCCTGGGTCAGGGCGGGATCGTCGCTGCGGCGTGCCTCGCGGATATCGTCGAGCAAGGGCGAAAAGCTCAGATCGTCGCCAGCGGGCGAGTCTGGCCGGATCGGAGTCATCAGCGCGCGAATCCTGTCTGCCTGGATGGTGTGTTGTTCCATGTTCGTGATTTTTTCTGCTTAAGAAGTGGGTTCCGTGTCCGCGATTGCTTGCGCAACCGGCCTGGCCACGGCGAGATCAAGTCCGCCGCCATTAAAATCGGCGAGCAGCACCGGTGCGCCCAGACGCGCACTGTGACCGATGGCCAGCGCGCCCAGCAGCGCCTGGGTTGCGGCGCCGGCCGCCCCCCACTCGATGTCGCTGTTGCTGCCAAGCGCCGCATCCTGAAATTCGATGCCACGCTGGCAAAACGTGTTGAACAACGCGGTCGTGCGCGTCGCACATGCGCCCTCTGGACCGCCATTGAAGGCAACCCAGGCCAGACTGTCGGCTGAGCCGGGCTGTGCGGGCTCGTCTTCGAACGGCACGTCGAGCAGCCCCGCATTCACCAGCGCCGGGTCCAATAGCGCGTTCACCGTACCGGCCAAGGCCAGCGGACGGTGTGCCGTTTCGTGCGCCCGGGCGGCCTGACTCAGAACGGCGAGGCTGGGCAAGGCATCGAGCCCGGCCTGCTGCGCCAGCGGCACCCGTCCCCAGCGCGCGAGATGGGCGCCGGGTTCGGCTTTGTCCCAATGCGCGGCATAGGGATCGTGATTCAGGGCGTCCGCCCCGAGGTCATCGGCATCGGCCGGTGTCAGCCCCGGACGCAAAAACAGCATGGCCACCGCCGTGGCGCTACCGGCCGATGCGGCGGCGTGTTCGTCTGCGTCGACGCGGTCCTCCGTATCCACGCCCGCCGCGCGTCCAGGCGCATCGAATGCCAGCACAACCAGGCCAGGCAGATCCGGTTCCGCACGAAGAATATCCAGAACACGGTCGCCCAGCGGGCCTTGCCCGGGGAGCACACGGGTCGGCATGACGTCCGCGCCTTCCGAATGCATCCGGCGCAGCGACTGGATCCAGCCCAGTTGTTCCGCGCCGGCCATACTGCCGGTCAACTGGATATAAAACGGCAGCCAACCGGCGCCCGCGGCTTCGGCGTGCATCTGCTGCAGCAAGGCCGAAACCGGCTCGGTCAGGATCTCGCACAAACTGCCCTGCCCTTCCGGCGCCGAATCCAGCAACAGCCAGAAACTGCCCGCGGGCATGTCGTCCACCCGCTCAGGGCCTTTCGGATTCACGGCGGCAACTCCGAGCCAGCGGCATTCGACCCCCTCGCGGCGTTGACGCAGTGCCTCGCGGTGCCGTTCTCGCGCCGCGTTACGCGCGGCTTCCTGCGCGGCCCGCGCGGCGGCGTCGCTGTCTTCCTTCTGGCGTTCGGCGCGGCGCGCACGCACCACCATGACCAGCCGGATCAGGGCAAAACCCGTCAGTGGCGGAATGGCGCACAGCCCGACAAACGCCAGCGACGCCATATGCATCCAGTCCAGCGGGTGGCCGAGCATCAGCACACCCCACCACAGCAGCAACACGACAACCAGCTGCGTCAACCATTTCAGTAAAGAAATCACCATGGTTCAACTCAACCTGACTTTGATCTGTTCGCCCTTGAGGGACAGCACGATTTTTTTCACCGGCTTGCCGCTGGCCATGCGTGCCAGCAGATCGCTGGAGATACGCGCCAGCACCTCGCGGGTCAGGATCGCATCGGCATCGCGTGCCCCGCTGTCCACATCCAGGCAGCGGCTGGCCAGCAAATCGCACAAGCCCTCCGGAAACTCCACCTGTGCGCCGTGGTTGTCGGCGATGCGGCGACGGATTTTGTCCAGTTTCAGCGAAACAATGCGGCGCAGGACCTCGTCGCCGATCGGAAAATACGGCACCACCGTCAGCCGGCCGAGGAAGGCGGGCTTGAAAGCGCGCGCCAGCGTGGGACGCAGAATCTCGACCAGATCTTCCGGGGTGGGATCGCGCGTGACGTCGTCCACGGTGACGCCGTGTTCGCAGGCACGCATCACCAGGTCGGTTCCCACGTTTGAAGTCAGCAGGATGATGGTGTTTTTAAAGTCCACCTCGCGGCCTTCGCTGTCTTCCAGCACCCCCTTGTCGAATACCTGGAAAAACAGCTCAAGCACATCCGGGTGCGCCTTTTCCACCTCGTCGAGCAGCACCACCGAATAGGGTTTGCGCCGCACGGCTTCGGTCAGCACACCGCCCTCGCCATAGCCGACATAGCCGGGCGGCGAGCCCTTGAGGCCAGCCACGCTGTGGGCCTCCTGGTATTCCGACATATTGATGGTGATCAGGCTGCGCTCGCCTCCGTACAGCACATCGGCCAGCGCCAGCGCGGTCTCGGTCTTCCCCACCCCCGACGGTCCCACCAGCATGAACACGCCCTTGGGTTTGCCCGGATCTTCGAGATTGGCCTTGGCGATCCGCACCCGCTCGGCGATTTGCAGCAGCGCATGGTCCTGTCCGATCACGCGTTCGCCCAGCAGGCAGTCCAGACGGCGCACCTGTTCCAGCTCGTCGCCGACCATGCGTCCCAGCGGAATGCCGGTCCAGCCGGAAATCACATCCGCGATCACGCTTTCGTCGACGCATTCGAACGCCAGCGGCCATTGCTTGTGCAGCGCGCGCAAGGCCTGGCGGGCCAGCATCAGTTCGCCGGGCTTCTTGCCGCGCGCGCGCGGCGTTGCTTCGGGCGCCTGCGCTTTCAGCGTCTCGATGTTTTCGACCAGTTGGCGCTGACGCGCCCATTCCTGGTTCAGCGCTTCGCGATCCGCGCACAGTACGTTGCGGCGTTCTTCCAGGTCCTTGATGCGTGCCTCATGCCCTTCCTCGCCTTGCAAGGCGGCAATTTCACGGTCGATATTGCCGATCAGTGCGTTGACGTCCTGCAGCGGGGCGGGCTCGCCGGCACGCGACAGCGCCACGCGCGCGCAGGCGGTGTCCAGCACACTGATCGCCTTGTCGGGCAATTGACGACCGGTCAGATAGCGGCTCGACAACGTCACCGCCGAAACGATCGCCTCGTCCAGAATCGACACCTGATGATGTGCAATCATGACCTCGCGCAGCCCACGCACCATTTGCACCGCATCCTCAGGGCTGGGCTCCTCCACCTTGACGACCTGAAAACGCCGCGCCAGCGCCGCGTCCTTTTCGAAATATTTTTTGTATTCCGCCCAGGTGGTCGCGGCGATGGTGCGCAGCTCGCCCCGCGCCAGCGCGGGCTTGAGCAGGTTCGCGGCGTCGTTCTGCCCCGCCGCGCCGCCGGCGCCGATCATGGTGTGCGCTTCATCGATGAACAGAATGATCGGCACCGGGCTGGCCTTGACCTCGTCGATCACCTGCCGCAACCGGCTTTCGAATTCGCCCTTCACGCTGGCGCCGGCCTGCAGCAGGCCCAGATCGAGCGTGCGCAGGGTTACGCCCTTGAGGGGGTCGGGCACCTCTCCCCGTGCGATGTTCAGGGCCAGCCCTTCCACCACGGCGGTCTTGCCCACGCCGGGCTCGCCGGTCAGGATCGGGTTGTTCTGACGACGGCGCATCAGAATGTCGATCATCTGCCGGATTTCTCCGTCGCGGCCAAGAATGGTATCGATCTTGCCCGCGCGCGCCTGGGCCGTCAGATCGACGGTGTAGCGGTCGAGCGCCCGGTTCGCGGCGCGTGGCTTGGGCTGGGGGGCGGACGCATCCGTGACTTGCGCCGCGTCTTCTTCCTCCCCGATGCCGTCGCCGGCTTCGCCGCCATGCTGTCGCAGTGCGACATAGCCTTGCTCCAGCCGCGCGTTATCCAGCCTCGCCAGCGTGGCCGAAGTGGATTGCACCGTGGCGCGCAATGCCTCGTCCCCCAGCAGCGACTGCAGCAGGTCCAGGGTGGAAATCTGCTGCTCGCGATGCGCTGCGCTGGCGTTCAGCCAGGCTTTTTCCAGCCATTTCGGAATCCAGGATGACAGCACGGGGTTGCGTGTATTGCCGGCGCGGAAGGATTCAAGCGCGTTTTCCAGTTCGGAGACAATGCGGGCCTGCGAGGCGCCGAGGGCCGCCAGCGCGCTGAGCGCGGCGTTGCGGTCCTGCTCCAGCAAGGCCAGCAGCACATGTTCAATCTCTACTTCAAAATGGCTGCGCGACAAGGCGCGGCTCGCTGCCTGTTCCAGGCTCTGGCGCGCTACGGGCGTGAGTTTATCCACCAGCGCTTTTACAGAAGTCGACATGAAAGTCCCATTCTTTTCTTATTTCAATAAGGTGTAACGCATTTCATCCGGGTGATTTACGCGCTCGCGGGCGCTTTCAAGCCAGGCACTGGCGCCCAGCGATACGCCCTGCCCGCCACCCAATACAGGAGGGGGCACGTCGCGCTTGTCCAGCACCAGCGTCACATCCACCTCCAGTTCATTGCCCAGCGCATAGCGCACCATCGAAAGCAAAGCGCCGGCCCCGGAACCGCCAGGCTGCATCGCTTCGAAACGCTCGCGCCGCATCGGCCCCAGACACAATCGAATCTTTGTCTGGCGATCCCAGATGCGCGCACCGGCAAAAACCGAGGTGCCCAGTACGCACTGGCCCAGCCGGGTCTGTTCTTCCTCGGGCACCGCGCACCACTGCCCGACATATTGTTCGATGTGGGCATCGACCCCGAAGAATCCCTGAATCAGCGCCGCCAGCGCCTGCGCCGACAACGGCCGCTGACTCAGCAGGCCGGCGTAATAAATGAACAGGTTTTCATCCAGTCGGCCATCCTGCGCCATGTTCTCGCGCAAGCGGCTCTGCCCCAGCCCGGTCAGGTCCAGCAGATTGCGGCTGAAACCGTCTTCGTCGCCGGCTTCGGCGCCGATCCAGAACCGGTATTTGCGCCAGGCGCCAAAAAACAGCGAGGTCGCCCGATGCGTGAAGACATCGAAAAAGGCATGCATCGCATGGTCGCGCGCCCGGTGTTTGCGTTCGAGCAGCAACTCGGTGTACGCCACCGGCAGCACGCCGCTGGGACCGGTCAATCCCATAAAGCTGATCGTCAGCTCATCCACGTCCGCGTCTTCCGGCGCTGCCTCAGCCGCCGGACGATAGGACACCAGTTCGCTGGCAGGGAATGACAGCGAGGCCAGCGAACGGAAACGCAAACGCGCCGGCAGCGGCGTCCCCGGCTGCCGACCGCCCGTCAGGCTCAAGAGCCGCGCAGCCTGGAAAAAACCGAACCGGCTCGCATCCGCGCCCAGCTCGGCAATCAGATCACGAGGGCGGTACCGGCGCGGGCTGGCCATGCGGCGATCTCCTCTCCCCGTCCGGCGGAAAACACCCGCAGCCGGGAAAAACTGTTGGGCGAGCAATAGAGTGCAAAAAACCGTTCCAGCACCGAGGCGAACAAGTACCAGCCGCAGCCGACGTAGTTTTCTTCGTTCAGCGTCAGGCGCACTTCGGTGCCGCGCACGAAGCCGGAATATTCCTTCGAGCACAGCAGCTTTGTCGCCGATCCACTCTCAATATCCACAATGCCCTGGATCTGACGGCGATTCACCAGCGAGTCGCTGCGGTTATACAGCGCCAGCATTTCCTGCAAGGCCTCGCGTCCGGAGTCGACGATGGACAGATAATTGAGTGTCAGATGGGAAATCAGCCGCCATTGCGTACCGCGTTTTAGTGCCGGGCGTTGTGTCGCGCCGGGTTTGCGCAGCAAGCGAACGCGTTTGACGCCGCGAAAGCCGGTCAGCGCGAAATCCGTGCGCTGCAAGGCCTGGCTGCCGCCAAACGGGATGCGCAGCGGCACGTCGCGGTTGCTGCACAGCAGATCGAGACTCAGGGTTTCCCCTTCGGGGCGCACAGGCGTGAATTCGAGATCGACCAGATGCAGCGAAAGATCGGTTCCCTTATCGTTGGGGCGAACCGATTGTTCTCGCGTCGCGTGCCAGTAAAATCGCGGCCGCCCGTCTTCGCTGCCATGGCGCAGCGCATAAAACGGCGGGACCTCCGCATCCTGCACCGACTCGCCCTCCTTACCGACCAGCCGCACGCTGCGCAGGCTGATCACTTCGTAGCGGGTGGGCTGGCTTCCCTTGGCCTGTACCGGATAGGATGCCTGTTGATGTGTCACATTGATCGGCTCACCCGCCTGGGTGAACAGATTGATCATGGGGGTGCAGCCCAGTTTGAAGTGCTCCGCCCGCAGTTGATCGAGCAGGCGATGATGGCGCTCGCTATCCGGGTAGGCGGACAGGAAAAAGCGGATCACCAGTTGCTGGCCTTCGGCCAGCGCAGTGACCTGGCCCAGCTGTTCCAGATCCACAAAGAGAAACTTGTCCGGATAACAGAAAAACTCGCTGAGCAGATGGTAGCCGCTGAAACTGCGCTCATCGTAGTCGAGCATCCCCTCGCTCGCGTCGAATCCAACCGGCTGGATCGCCGAGGCCGGCAAGATCTTGCTGCGCGCGGGATCATCGCTGCCGTCGCACACCTGGACACGCATCACTTTCGAGAGCAGCAGCTCATAGAGCAGGTGCATGGAGGCGGGTTCGCCATCCAGGAAAAAGCGCAACCGGTCCAGGCCGAGCGTACCGATCAGGGCACCGCCCGAAGCGGTCAGCTCCAGCGTCAACACGGCGGCGGCATCGGGTGCGAGGCTGCGCAGATAGGGCGAGCTTCCGGTCAGTTCGAGGCGTGCCGCGCTCAGGGTCACCGGATAGAGGTCAACCGGATAACAGGAGCGGAACTTGCAGATGGTGCCGTCGATTGCCGGGGCCGTTGCCACGGTGCCGCGCTCGATGTGGTAGCGTCCGGAGAGCTCTGTGCTTTCTTCATCGTATTCAAACTGGACGATCGTGCCCGACGGCATCGGCTGCTGATAGTGAGGGTACAGAACATCGAGCAGACTCGTGACCACTTCGGGGTATTCGTCATCGTACTTTTTATGAATGCGCGCCGCGAGGAACGCAAACGATTCGAGCAATCGTTCCGTGTGCGGGTCCGCGCACTGCTCGCCTTCCAGTTGCAGGCGCCCCGCGATTTTCGGGTAGCGCAAAGCGAACTCGCCGGACAATTCGCGCAAATAGCCGAGTTCGCGTTCGTAATACGGTAAGAGCGATTCAAGCATTTTTTTGTATTCATAAAGTGTTATCGAAGCAACGCGTTTCCACGCGCTTTGTCATCGAGTGCAAGCCAAACCTGGAAAAATCCTGAAAACCACCGGGACGAACGACGCGGGCAACCCTCGGGCGGTCATGCGCGCTCCCCCCCGATGTCAGCTACTGAAACTGATACGTACGGCATGAAGCGGCTTGTCGGTATCGATGCGCACTTCGATATACGATTTGTCGATTCCGCCACTGACCAGAAAATCGCGCACCGCCATCGCCCGCGCCCGTGCGGCCTCCTTGGCATTGCCGATATCCTTGCGGTAGCAATATCCCCTCACCACGATCATGTGCGACAGCTTCAGCGCGGGTGCCAGCGCAACCAGTTGCGCTGCGCCCGACGGGGCAAGCTTGACGCTCATCTTGTCGAACGGGATAAAAGTCGGATCCGACTGTACGGCCCCCGGCGTCGTCGATAGCTGAGCGGCCCGTTTCAACGCAAGATTCAGCTGGGAATTCATCTGCTGCACGCCGTTTTGCAGCTGCATCTGGGGATTCCCCGTCAGGTCGCCCGGCAACTGCGGCGCCGTACAAGCGGAAAGCGACGCGATGAACAGCACCGCACCGAGCGATTTCATAGCGAAACAACGATTACCCTCAAACATCTCGAACCTCTTACTCTCATCGGGGTGGTACGGACAGACCCCGGTACCGCCCAGGCGGTACCGGAAGCCTGCTTGACACGGGATCGCTGAGCGGCTTACGCGTAAGTCTTGTTAGCCGTCAGATCCCAACCGGAGCTGACATTACCGCCGCCAGAACCATCGGCGCGTTTCTGCTGCGTGTAGGTCCACTTGATCTTCCCGTAGCTGAAGCTGACGGTTTCGCTGGGGAAGCCCGCGTCGTTGGACGTGCCGGAAGGCGCAACCTCGGAAATCAGCACCTGCTCCATCTTGATTTCCATGTACTTGAGCTTGTCGCCACCCGCACGGCACAATTCCAGGGTCACATCCTTGATGTGCTTACCGGTGCAGCACGCTTCGTAGATCTTCGCGCTGGCCTTGTCGAGTGCATGGTTGATAACGAACATGCCGTGGTTCACGCGTTCTGCCGTCGCCCCGCCCGCCGAGCTGGCGGTGGCTTGTGCAGGCTGCTGCAACGAATGGGAGAACGACTCCACTTCGATCCAGTCGGTGTGTGCGTCGTCGGTGCTCTCACCCGGAATACCATCAATCTTCAGAAATGCATCAAATGCCATAAAAACACCTCATTTAATTATCATCACAACAAGTACAGGCTTGCCGTTGGATTAACCGGCAGGCTGGGGCAATTCGGCGACCAGACGGAGTGAAATCGTCAGTTCGTCGAGCTGGAAATGCGGCCGCAAAAAAGCCACCGCACGATAGACACCCGGTTTCCCCGCGACTTCGACAACATCGACGCGGGCTTCGCGCAACGGGTATTTTGCTTTTGCTTCCTGGCTGGCCGAGTCATCGAGCAGAACGTATTGCGCCATCCATTTATTCAGATAGTCCTGAACGTTCTGGCGTGACGCGAAACTGCCGATCTTGTCGCGCATGATCGACTTCAGATAATGCGCAATGCGCGACACGGCAAAGATATAGGGCAGCTGGGTGGAAAGACGGGCGTTGGCGTTGGCCGCGTCGGTATTGTAGGTTTTGGCCTTCTGCACCGACTGGCCGCCGAAAAATGAGGCGTAGTCGGTATTCTTGCAGTGAACCAGCGCCAGCATGCCCAAATCGGAAATCACTTTTTCCGTACGGTCGGTAATGGCGACTTCGGTCGGACTCTTCAGTGCGACTTCACCGTCGTCGGTCTTGAAGGTGTGCGTCGGCAGCCCTTCGACCAGACCACCGCCTTCCACCCCGCGGATCGCTGCCAGCCAGCCGTACTCGGCAAAGGCGGACGACAGGCGCGTGGCATAGGCGTACGCGGCATTGGTCCACAGATATTTGTTGTGGTCGCTGCCGTCGACATTTTCTTCGAAGTCGAATTCCTCAACCGGCACGTTGTCCTTGCCGTAAGGCAACCGGCCCAGCACATGCGGCAGCACCAGGCCGACATAACGCGCGTCTTCCGACTCGCGGAACGATTTCCACTTGGCGTATTCGACCGTATCGAAAATCTTGGCCAGATCGCGCGGCTTGCCGATATCGGTAAAGCTTTCCAGACCGAACATGCCGGGTGCGACACCGGAGATGAACGGGGCATGCGCCGAAGCGGCCACATGGGAAATCTCGTCCAGCAGATAGAAGTCTTCCGGATGTCGCGTAAATTCGTAGTCGCCCACCAGCGCGGCATAGGGCGCGCCGCCAAACGATCCGTATTCTTCTTCGTAGATCTTCTTGAACAATGCGCTCTGGTCGAATTCGGCCGCCTTCTTGAAGTCCTTGACCAGGTCCTTCTTGGAGACATTCATCACCTTGATCTTGAGCATGGTGCTGGTTTCGGACTCCATCACCAGGTAGCGCAGACCGCGCCACGAAGCCTCAAGCTTCTGAAACTCGGCGTGATGCATCACCTCGTTGAGCTGGCGGGAAATCAGCCTGTCGATTTCGGCAATGCGCGAGTCGATGCTGGCGGACAGGTCGCGCGACAACACCACGCTGCCTTCCAGCACCTGATTCACCAGTTCGCCGATCAGGTCGCGCGCATGGCTTTTCTCCTGCTCGCTGGTGGCGACGCGGCTCTGATCGATGATGCAATCGAGCAGGCTCGGCGCTTCTGCTGCCTGCACCGCAGGCTGGTCGTCCATCATGAGTTCGGTTGTCATCTCGTTTACTCCCCGCCCTCTGCGGCGTGCGACGCCGCGCCGATCTGGCGCAGCCGTTCGGTATCGCGCACGACTTCGTCCAGCAACTCTTCCAGCTTGTCGTTACCCGCCAGTTTGTTGCGCAGGTCGGCCAGGCGTGTACGCACGTCGAGCAGTTGGCGCAACGGTTCGATCTGCTGAACCACTTTCTGCGGCTCGAAGTCTTCAATCGATTCGAAATTGAGTTCCATGCCCAGCTGGGTATCGTCGTCTTTCAGCCGGTTGTCGACGCGGATCGCCAGACGGGGAGACATGCCTTTCAGCACATCGTCGAAGTTGTCGCGGTCGATCTGGACGAATTTCCTGTCTTTCAGTTTGGGCAGGGGGGTCACGGCATGACCCGAATAATCGCCCAGCACGCCCAGCACGAAAGGCAGCTCTTTGGTTTCGATGGCGTCGCCGATTTCCACGTCATAGGTAATCTGCACACGGGGCGGGCGAACGCGAGATAACTTTTTTTGTGTACTGTCTTTTCCCATATCAATTTCTTTTCGAATGAATGTTTAGCCAATGCTATGCAGGATGTTGCGGAGAACCGAGCGCAGTTCCGCGATGCTTAAGGACTGATCCCCCAGCCTTCTGCCCAGGACATAAGATGCTTCCGCATAAGTGCGGTCTCCGCGCCAGGGCGTGGACTCCTCTCTGAAATCGAAAACCGTGCCTGGATTGGGGATGCATCCCCAGCACAAAGTGAAATGCTGATCGGTCAACCGGCCCGGCACCAAAGCCAGATAACGTCGGCCGTTCTGATTCAGCAGAAAGAACTGCTCGGTTCGTACGGTGTCGCTTTCCGTTGCCGCCTGATAAAGCGAAAGCCATAACGCCGCATGCAGCATGTCTTCGCCGTCGCGATCGGGCAGCGGCAGCAAAAACAGCTGGGACGGCAAGCTGTTGGCAAACTTGCGCAACAGCGGTTTGTGAAACACAAACGACATCAGCACCGAGTCCAGGCACCCTGCCTCGGCCTCGTTCAGCAGGGCGTTCAGGTCGGCAACCGTCGTGCACTGCATATGCCGTTCGAGCAATTGCCGTGCGAGATCCAGATCGGCGTCGACCCCCAGATTGAACATCGCCTGCTCTTCCAGAAAATGCCGGCACGCCAGCATTTCCACGGAATTGGAGTGCGCGCTGACCAGTTGCTCGTGCAGCCCGCTGAAAAACAACTCTTTCGCCAGCAGCAGCAAGGCCAGCGGATAGCGCGCCTCGCCCTCGGTCAGAAAAGTGCCTGCCGCGAGCGGATAATGGCGGCCGGCCTGATCCTGGCTGGGCATCAGCGCCCCCAGAAACAGCCCGTCCCCATGGCGCAGGACCACACAGGAGGCCGGCATGGCGCGATAGGCATCGATGGCGGCGGTATCGACCAATCGCTTTTGCAGACTGCGCGCGATCAGGTCGTCCAGATACATTGCTCCGGGGTGGGTCGCATTGACGCGGATAAAATCGCCTCTTTGCGGCAATTTTCCGAAGATGCTGAACTCGGGCAAGGCACCGGCCGCGCGCTTGAAAGGTAACGTCATAGGCATTCCCACTTACATCGTCACTCGCTCGGGGAGCGTCAGATCATGAAGACTGATGAGCTGCAGCGGGTTGAAGCCGCTCACCACACGGAAGTTGAAGCGCACACTCTCCACGCTGGCGCCGGCATCCTTTTTGACTTTCCAGCTCAGTAACGCAGAATCGCTGTTGTTTTGCAGAACGGTGGCGCTGGCCAGCAGGCGCAGAAGGCCCATCTGGCCGGTCTGGTTGGCGATGACCACGGCGGCGCCGTTATAGGTCAGCGCCTGAATCCGCGCGCCGGGCTGATCAGACGTGCCGGGCCAGGTGAACGGTTGCCACATCTGCGCGCCATTGCGGTAATGCAGCTCCTGACCATCCAGTACAAAGCTGATCTCGGCGAGGCCTGGCGTCGGGACAGGCTGCATCTCGAAACGGGTGGAGCCGCCGGTCTGCAGCTGGGACTTGCCCAGCGCGGCCAGACGGGGTGAAGCCGCCAGGAAAGCGGGGTTGAACGCCATGCCCACGCCGCCCCAGGTGCGCGGCACCAGCGTGTCGCCCCGGCGTTCCACCAGGCCGTCCAGGTAGGTATTGACGAACTTGTCGAAGGTCCCGTCGCTGGCACGGACAAAACTGTTGATCTCATCCACCGAGGCGACATTGGCCGAGTTGCTGAACGGATACTTGGCCGCCAACGGGTGCCACTGTGTCATCACTTCGTTTTGCCAGGCCTGATTGATGTCCTGAACCACCGGTCCCACCAGTGACGAATAGGTCTGCATCAACGGACGAACCAGCAACGGACGCACCATACCCTTGGTATCGTCATTGGCCTGCCCCAGCAGCGTGGTGTCGACAAAGGTCAGCGCTTCCGCCATTTCAGAGCCCGACCCGCTCAGCGTGGACTTCAGCGCGGCACGCGCCTGAGCACCGGCGTTGTCGGCGGTCGTGATCGACACAAGGCGGTTTTTCACCTTGGTCAGTTGATCCAGATAACCATTGATCGGCGGCGTATCGCCCTTGGTCAGCCTGGCCACGCCGGCAAAGGCCGCGCCGACCGGACCATACTGAGCTTGCGCGCCGGCGCCATTTTCGCCGCTGCCGGTGCCGATGCGCTGCTCGATCTTGTCCACCAGAGAGGACTGCGCCGAAGCAAAGGTCTGTTGCAGCTCGGACGGGTTATCCCAACCGGTTTCCTGGGTGACACGCGCCAGCAGTACCTTGATCGGCGAGCTTTGCGGGTCGGAAAGACGCGTCATTGCGGACGCGGCCTGTGCGGGGCTGGCGAAATCGCGGATCTGCAGCCCTTGCATGAACTTCTTCCATTGATCGATGTACTGGACGCGGTAGAGCGCGAGCAGGGCCGCCCGGTTCTGATCCACGTTGCCATCCTTGCCCAGATCCTCCGCCATGCTCGAAGCCAGCACCCAGTCGTCGCCCTTGATTTCGCCCTTGCTCGCTTCGTCGATCAGTTTGCTGACATATTCATTCCATGCCTGGCGCGTGAAAGCACCTTCGACCATCTGGCTACCGGTGACAATATCCAGATCGCGGTTCGAGAGAATGCGGCCCACGGTCAGCGGCGCATAGCGCGTATTGGCGCGCGAGCGGATTTCATTGAACACACGCTCCGGACCGGACAGGCGCTTGAACGACACCCGCAGGACATTGCGTGCGTTGGACACGATATTGGGATCGTTATCGATCAGCGGAATATCGGGCTCACCGATCTGACTGACGTAGAACGCAATCATTTGCTCGGCGAGCGGCATGATTTCGTCATCGGTGTACTCGCCCTTGCGCGCTTCCAGCCACGGCCGCCAGTAGCGCGGCAACTGCGCGGTCAATTGCGCTTCTTCCATCAGACGGCTGTCATGCAGCATCAGATAGGTTTTCAGCGCGTTGTAGCCGATATCGAGCTGATTCTGCCGCTGGGCCGCCTGTGCGGCCGCTGCGGGAGACACGGGCGCGGGAGCTGGCGCCTTGATGGCCGCCGTGACTTGCCCGGACGTGCCGGATACCGGGACGACATCCGCCACCCGCATGGCGTGGAAGCCTTCCTGCCCCCCGTCGGTCTGATAGCTGGCCTGAACATAGCCATATCCGTCGGCGCGGCCCGGTCCGACAACTTCGTCCACTTGACGGTACGGCGACGGTACGGCGTGATACTCGCCGAGTTTGATCACCGGAAGCGCATTGCCATTGCCCGTACCCGCACCGGACGAACGATGGTGATGCGCCACGGGTTTGGCACGCACGGCGGCAACGGGCGCCGCCTTGCTTTCTTTGGGTTTGGCCGTTTGCTCAACGACGGGGGCACTCACCGCCGGCTGCGCCGCAGCGGCATCCGCGCGGAGTCCACCCAGCGTGGACTCCAGACTTTCCTTCACCGGCGTCAGCATCAACTCGCGCACGCCGTCGAAGTACTCTCTGCGCAACGATTGTTCGATACCGTTGCCCTGATAAAGGCCCAGCCCGATCTGCCATGGTGCGCCGTGCTTGCGATATTGCTGCAGCATCTCCAGACGTTTTTGCAGCAAGGCCAGTCCGCGCAGGCGGTTGCACAGCTGGGGCGATGCCTCCAGCTGGCGTGCCTGGGCACGGTCGGCAAACGTTTGTTCAAGGAAGTGCTCGTTGCCGATGTAGGACCAGGTCCACAGCCCGGCGAACAGCGACAGGGTCAAGAGCCCGGCCGCCATGCCCGCGATGCGCCAGCGATTCGGCCGGACCTGGGGCTGATTGGAGATCAGGTGTTGATCGGGGAAGATCACCTCGCGGAACAGGTTGCGCAGAAAATAGCTGTACGAAGCGGGGCTGCCGCTGCCCGAGGCCTGACCACCGCCGATGATGCCAAAGCGGCTCTGCACCCGGCGCGCGGCACCGACTTCGGGCAACCCTTGCTGCAAGGCACTGGTGAAATAGAAGCCGCGCACCAGCGGATTCGTATGATAGGGATCTTTCTGGCACAGCAGGCGCGTGAACTTCAGCACCGCCTCCTTCAGATTGCGAAACTCGATGGGAAAGGCATAAAAAGCCGCCTTGGTTTCCCGGCCGCGATATTGCAGCAGACGACTTTCGCCCGCCTGTTGCAGACCACGTGTCAGCCCGTCGAACTGCTGGCTGACCGCCATCTCCAGATCGAATCCGGCGCCCTGATCCGCACTGAAAGTCGCTCCCCATACCTGGGCGCGTTCATTCTCGTCCGCCTCCTGGAAGAACTGGGCAAAGCCCGGCAGCAAGTCGAGCTTGGTGAACACCAGATAGACCGGAACCGGCATTTGAAAAACGCTGGTCATTTCATCGATGCGCGAGCGGACCTTCTGCGCATATTCTTCGAAGGTTTCTCCCTGGTGCTTCAGCAGTTCCTGCAGGCTCAGCGCCACCACGATGCCGTTGGCCGGCGCCTTGGGACGATGCTTTTTCAGCAGCTTCAGAAATTCGGTCCATTCTCCCCGGTCGCTGTCGTTGGACGCATAGCGGCCCGCCGTATCGAGAAGAATCCCCTCGGTTGAGAAAAACCAGTCGCAGTTGCGTGTTCCGCCCACACCCTGCACACCCTGTTTTTCACCAAAAGGAAAGGTCAGACCCGATTGCAGGACCGCGGAGCTTTTCCCGGCGGCAGGGTGGCCGATGATCATGTACCAGGGCAGTTCGTACAATGCGGCGCGCCCACGGGTCTTGCCCAGTTTGGAGGACTTCAGCAGCTCGATCGCCGCGAGCAGGCGCTGGCGTACCAGGGTCACTTCGGAACGCGTATCCGATCCGGAATTGATCACGGCATCGTTGGCCTGCCTGCGCAGCATACCTTCCAGCTGCCCCCCCGCCTTGCGCGCTCTCATGTGCCGGACCAGCAAATAGATGCCGGCAATCAGCAGCACCATCAAAGTAGCGGCAAAGAGGACGACTGGCGTCAGGTCGGCCGCCCAGCCGACCCCCCAAATGATCAAGATCACGACAAGACAGCCGATTGCCGTGGCAACGATGTGGTTCTTTAACCAAGACTTCATATGCAGCATCTACCTACCTGATCAAACCGTTTCCGTTAGGAGCCCCTGCCGGATCGCTCAGTCCGGCCACTCCCGCCTCTTCAAACTTCAATCCGTTCAAGCGCAACATTTTAAATGTTGCTTAAATACAACATAAACAATATCAAAACAACACAGTTTATTTGTTCGCTATGGAGACCGGCGGGCATTCCGTAAAGCCGGCGAGGGGCCACCCGCCCACGCCCGACACACCCAACCCGCCCCCCTGCCTGAACCGCTCAACCCGACGCTTTTAATTAGCCGCAAAATCATAAAGCGTTTGTTATAAACGTATTAATTACAAACCACGCACATCAATCATTCACATTTCAAATCAAACAACGAAAGCACAACTTACAGACGAATTTATTACGTTATTTATTCCAACAATTTCGCGTTTTTATTATTAAAATTCCATTTTTTTGCTTCAAAATGGAATTCACATAATGAAACGGCCAAAACTATGTTTGAACATTATGCAACAAAAGCCCGTCGGTGAACGCTTTTTTTAAATCAACTGTTTTGAAAATTGTCACACAAAAGTCTATATGTTAGAGTTCTATTAAGAAAACATACGCTAATGTTCGATGAGAATCATTCGCCCCCACACAGTAAAACTGCTGATCACCGGCTGCCTTGCCGCGCTTCTGTGCGCCTGCGCAGGTCCCAAGGCCGTGACCTATAGCGGCCGGGCCGTTCCCTTGCTGAACCCGGATGAGAACGGAAACGCACTTTCGCTTGTTATTCATGTGTATCAATTGAAATCAAGCGATGTATTCAATCGATTGACCGTAGACGATCTGACCAGCGGCAAACGCGAATCGGATCTGCTGGGGAGCGACCTGATCAGCATGAGGGAAGTGGTACTGCTGCCAGGGGGAAAACTGACGGACGGCGACATCGTCCAGGAGAAAACCAACTACATCGGCGTGGTGGGCTTCTTCCGGCAACCCGACCCTCACTTCTGGCGACTGCTGTTTTCGGCTGACGCGGTCAGAAGCGATGGACTCAATCTGAAAGTGGACCGCTGCTATCTGCAGGACATTTCGCCGAGCAGGTTGGCGATTCCGGATCAGCCCGGAACATTCCACCCCGACTGCCGGCCAATCGGCAACTGAACGGCCGCAACACTACGACACCCGTATTCGACAAGGTAGAACGCATGCCACAAGCCAGACGCATTCTCTGGGGCGAAGGAATGTTCCTGAGACCTCAGCACTTTCAACAGCAGGTCATGTTTCTGGAACAGGGACTGAGCAATCGCTTAAACCTGACGCAGAGGAATGACTGGGGCGTCGCGCGCTGCCAACTGGATGAAGATGGTCTCAAGGCCGGCGTCATCCGCTTCAACGATCTATCGCTGTTGTTCCGTGACGGCACGCTTTATCAGGCGCCCCTTTCATCGAACCTGCCGCCATCGCGCGAAATTTCCAGCCTGCCGCAACTGGGCATCGAAACAACTCTTTACGCCTGTCTGGCTGAACTACAGCCCTATGGCGGCAACACGCGCGCAGCCGAAACCGGCGTACGCCCGACACGGTTTTTCAGCAGCCAGCAGGCGATTCAGGATCTCTATACACAATCGCTAGAGGCCAGCCTGAGTACGCTTGAGCTCGATGTGCGCCTGATGATCGAGGAAGAAAACCGCGACGGCTATGACGCCATTCCTCTGGCAAAGATTGCCAGGGACGCCACCGGCCAGTGGCAGGTCAATCAGACCTTCCTGCCACCGCTGGTCAATATCGCCGGATCGACGATGTTGCGCCCGATGTTGCGGCGTCTGCTGGAGATCCTGCTGGTGAAAAGCGCGTCGCTGGGCGGCGCCCATCGCGAACGTTCGCAAAGCGTCAAGGACTTCGGGCCTTCGGACGTCGGCACCTTCTGGTTGCACCACACCGTCAACCATAACTTCGCCCGTTTGAGCCATCTGGCGAAAAGCCATCCGGTGACGCCGGAAGAACTCTACCGCGCAATGAGCGAGTTCTGTGGCGAATTACTGACATTTTCGTCGATCTACTCGCTCAGCGACATTCCTGAATACCGGCATGATGCGCTGGGCGAAGTCTTCACCCAGCTTGATCTCCAGATCCGCGACCTGCTCGACACGGTGATATCGGCACGCTACGCCGTCATCCCGCTGAACTCGACAAAACAGTCGTTCTTCATCGGCCACCTGGAAAGCGACCGTTTACTGGAAGATGTCGAATTCTATCTGTCGGTGCACAGCGACTTGCCCGCCAGCCAGGTGATCGACAACGTTCCGCTCAAATTCAAGATCGGCGCACCGGACGATGTGGAGAAAATCCTCAACTCGGCCATGCGCGGCGTTGCCCTGGTGCACGCCCTGCAAACGCCGTCGGCCATTCCGGTGCGCATGGGCAACCACTATTTCGCACTCGATCCGCAAAGTACCATCTACCAGCGCATGCTCCAGTCACGCAGCGTGTGCATTTATGTACCGGAGACGCTGTCCGAGCTGTCGCTCGAACTGATTGCCGTCTTCCACTGATAAACGATACCCATCAGAACCATGACAATGACCGCAACGCTGACCGAGGACAATCCGCTCGGTATCAGTACCCCCGCAGCCCCCAGCCTGCGCGATATGCTGGAAGACGGAATCTATTTGCTATTTCTGCTCAAGGACGGCACCCCGCCCGAGCAGGACGGCGAGTTCAAGCGACTGCTCGAATATTTCCTGCGACAGTTTGAAGCGTCCGCGCGCAACTTCGGTAAAGACAGCGAGGCGGTGCGCCTGTCCCGCTTCGCTTACTGCGCGCTGATTGATGAGATCATTCTGTCATCCAAATTCAAGCTGCGCGACGAATGGGAGCGCACCCCGCTGCAAATGAGTCAGTTCGGCGAGCATCTGGCGGGGGAAAATTTCTTCGACAATCTGGACAAGCTGCGCCTGGACCCGGTGAAAAACCTGGAGGCGCTGGAGGTGTTTTATACCTGCCTGCTGCTGGGATTCCAGGGCAAGTACCTGCTCGAAGGCCAGGAAAAACTCGACTATCTGGTACAAAAACTGGGGCAGGAAATCCAGCAGGCACGGGGTGGAAAGGCGGATTTCGCGCCCAACTGGCGGCTGCCGCAACGGTTTCAGGCGTATATCCGCCACGAGCTGCCGATCTGGATCTATATCGCCTTTCTATTCGTCGTCGGTGCCGGAATTTTCATCACCTACCGCCTGCTCTTGTCGCATGAGCTTGGCCAGCTGATGGGATAGGGTCGATGAATTCTGCCAGCCGTCATACCCTGGTGCAGCCCTCGATCATCGACAGGCTGCTGGATGACGCACCGGATAATCAGCATAGCGAAACCCTGATGCTGTTCGACATGCAGGACTTCAGGCGCGCGCTGGCGCGCGACCTTGAAGCGCTGCTCAATACCCGGCTGATGGAAAATCCGGATCAGGATACTGCCTACCCGCTGGCGGCAAAAACCATGCTGCGCTTCGGCGTCTCTGACCTGAGCGCGATCAACCTGCTCAATCCGGACCATCGGGAATTACTGCGCAAGCGGCTCAAGGACGCAATCGAAACGCACGAGCCGCGACTCACCAGCATCAAGGTGCACCTCGACTCGCCGCGCGACACAGAGCGTCATTTGCGCTTCAAGGTCGATGCAATACTCATCATCCATCCGCAACATCCGCCGGTGACCTTCGACGCCACCCTCCAACTGTCTTCCAGTGCCTATCGCGTACAGGGCTGACAAGAACGGGATTGAACGACGACATGAGCAACTACCTGGAAAATGCCCCGAAGGAAATTCTCAAACTGCACACCATGGCCGAATCATGGTTCAGAGGCGATTTCCGCGTGCCACCGGAGGAGGTGAAAGATTTTCTGGATCAGCTTCATCCAAACTTCACGATGATTCTTCCCAACGGCAGCACCCGGGGCCACAAGGCATTGACGGAAATGATGGAAGGGGCATTCGGCAGCAAGGAAAAACTCGAAATCACGATAGCGAATATCGAGCTACGCTATGCGTCCGAGGAAATTGCCATCTTCTCTTATGAAGCACAACTCCTCGACGGCAATGACATTCAGCGTCGCAGCTCTACGGCCGTGTTCACCCCGGCGGAAAACGGCAGTCCGCAATGGCTGCATCTGAGAGAAACGCTGGTCGAATAAACACGGTTTGCGCGGGGCGGCGCAAGGCTATTGCCCCCCTGCCCCCAGTTTGCGGAAACATTGCTGCAACCAGATCGCCTGAACCAGCGCATCGTCCAGCGCATTGTGTTCGGTCGCGGCAGTGGCATCGACCTCGGGACGCCCGATACCGGTCACGGCCGCGAGCGTGCGCAGGCAGCGCGCATCGCGGTAGGACACAGGAAAAATCAGCCCGAGATGTTCGTAGGCACTCTGCAACCACGGAATATCCGCTGCGGCGCCATAACTCCAGACCTCGCAGCCGGGGGCATGCTCGGCGTACCAGGCGGTAAACTGGCGCAACGCCGCCGACAAAGACACCCGCGGAACGTCGCCAAATATCGCCAGACGCGCTTCGGCGCTCTGGGTCATCCACCATTGAATGGTGGGGAAATCCACATCCAGCCCAAGATTGGCCTGCCCCGAACCATCGGTGACCACATAAAAAGTCGGGCTGGCGCGCAGTGCCTCAAGCGTCAGGTCCCCGTCCGGGTCGAAAACCACGGCGCCGATCGACAAAATCGACGGATTCGTTTTCGTGGACAATGTCTCCATGTCCAGCATGACAACCTTGCGATCTCCCATTTTTTCCTCTCACCTCACCGATTTGTGACCATGATGTCACATCATGGCAATCCAATTAGGATATTTTATTGACTACATGATTCCACGTGAGTAAATTATTATTGTGCGGTGCAGCATCCCATAATGGCCGCTTGTCTAACCTTTTGTCAGGAATAGCCATGTCGTTCAATACCAAAGAATTCTCCGAACTCGGTAAAAACCAGTTCGAACAAGCGTTGCAACTGTCCTCTATCGTTCTGTCCAGCGCCGAACGCCTGGCTTCGCTGCAGCTCGATCTGGCACGTAAAATGCTGACGGATCAGGCCCAGAATTTCAAGGCACTGTCGGAAATCAAGGATCAGAAGGCCCTGGTCGAATTCCAGGCGGGTCTCGCCCAGCCGGCGATCGATCAGGCTTTTGGCGTTGCCCGCTCCGTTTACGATGCTGCGGTGCAAACGCAAACGGATCTGGCGGCGTTTGTCGAACAGCAGGTCGCCCAGAACAAGCAAACCTCGCTGAGCGTGCTGGAATGCATGTCCAAAAATGCACCGGCCGGTTCCGAGACCGCCATCGATACGCTGCGCTCCCTGGTGGCACAATCGAACAGCACCTTCGAAACCGCAGCCAAGGCCGCCAAAAAAGTCGGCGCTGAAATCGCCGAAGCCGGCGAAATCGCCGCAACCAAGGCCGTCAAGGCCGCCTCGGCCGCTGCCGCGCAGGTCAAGGCCAAGGTCAAGACGACCACCGACGCAGCCTGATCCGGTTTTCCTGCCCAAAACAAAACCCGCCATGCGCGGGTTTTGTTTTGATGACACCGGGTTTTGTTTTGATGACACTTAGTCGCAACGCAAAAATCGTCGCCCTCGCGAATGCACACTGCTGTCTGGAATAACGTCCAGGCCCCGAGAGGAATGGCTTGTGGTACGTAGCCAAGCGATGAATTTGCAAAGAAAAGGCAACCCACGTCCCGCTTGATTAGGCCCGATGGGCCCCGGAAAACCCGGAAGTCGCCGGTAAGCAAAGAACAGCGCCTTCGTGCACAGCCTATCGACTTGTCATCCTCGCGAACGCGGGGATCCAGACGATTGGCGAAAGCGATGACTGGGACGAGGACTCCCGTCAGGCGCTGGTTTCGTGCGCCGCATGGGATGCTCGGCCACTGCACCGAACCTGGGCCTTCTGCATCGTTCGGCGACTACGCCCTGCCCATATCACCCCGTCTAGCTCACCTTCACCATGATGCGCACGATGCCCCATTGCTTGCCGCGCACAAAGATGGGGGCCGAGTAGTTTTTCATCAGATCGAAGCGGCCGCCCCCCATATTGCGACGATAGGTTTGCACCAGAAATGCCTTGTTGCTCTTCACCTGATTGAGCGAAGTGCGATCGAGCTGCCGGGTTCGCGCCCGTGAGTGACTGGCATTCCACAGCGGGTCGGACGTCGGCGGTTTGGCGAATTCGCTGTTGATGATCGGGTAATAATTATTCATGTCCCCCATGGTACAAGCGATGATTGCAGGGGAAGAGACCACCACCTGGTCGCACAGCGCAGCAAAACGCCGTGCGCAGAAATCGGTATGCCGGGTCAGATAATGTGGCGGCTCAACGCCGGCCACCTGCTGATACGCCACATCGAACAGATCTTCAAAGCCAACCTCCCCGCCTTGCAGCGCCTGCTCAAAGGTCTGAGAAATCTGCTGGGCAACATTCACGATCTTCTCGATAAACGGCGTATCGATCGTTTCGATCCCGGCTTCCGCGGTGAGGGTGATCAGATCTTCACTCATGTTCAGCAGCGCGGCGGTATGCCCTTTGATGACCTCGATATCCTTGAGAGAGTCCCGGGTGGTCGAGGCAACCTCTTCGACCTCGCTTTCGATCAGGCGGCAATGCTCGCGGTTTTGCACGGCATCTTCAGTAATGGCATCGATGCGCGCCTTGACCTCGCCCAGATCCTGACTGACCTGATCGATGCGGTTGACCGCAGCCCCGATATCGCCGGTGCCCGAACGTGCGGCCTGCGCCACCTCCGACGCCGCCCGGCTATTGGTGATCAGCACATCGACCTGACTGCTCAGCGCGGCAAGCGTCGTCTGAATCAGCGCCACCGCGCTGCCGGTCTGGGTCGACAGATTTTTCACATTATCGGCCACCACGGCGAAGCCACGCCCCGACTCGCCGGCGCGTGCCGCCTCGATACTGGCATTCAACGCCAGCAGATTGGTCTGCTTGGCGATGTCATTGACGGTTTTCGAGATATCGGCGACACGGTTCAGCGACTCAAGAATTTCCGGCAGCTTGGCCTCGATATGCCCGACGCCGTCGACCATATGCAAGATGGCATCCAGCGCCACTTTGACGGTGGAGCGGGTCTCCTCCATCATCCCGGCGACCTGCGCGGTCGTTTGCCGGGTCGATTCTGCCGCGTCGCCGATGCGGACATTAGAGCCGGACATGGAACGAATGGCATTCACCATCGAAGCCATTTTCTCGCTACGACTGACCGCGCGCTGACAAACCGTGTCGACCCGTCCATCGATCTCGACCGACTCGATACCGAGCCGCCCGGCGCGATCGGCGATGGCCACGACCGTCGGCCGCAACACAGCATCGGACACGCCCCCCAGCATCATTGCCGCGGACGGCGTGGACAAGGGCTTGTGCTCAGTGTGGCCCGGCTTGTTGCCGCCAAAAAATCTGGGCAAAAATTTCACCGCTCTCTCCCTTATTGGCATGAATCAAACCAGGGCTTATCGATGGGGTTGTCGCCTTGTTATACGTATAATGTCTAAATACAATATGCCATGTTTATTAAAAAATCTAAGGAATCTGAATAAACTCTTGTCCCGGCCATGGACGTCATCCCCGCGCATGCGGGGATCCAGCAAAGCCGACCCTTCCGCCAGTCATCTGGATTCCCGCTTTCGCGGGAATGACAACTTGTTCAGACATTCCCTAAAGCCGACCTCATCGCGCAAAACAATGGGGGGTATCCTCCCCCGTCATCCCCACGGCAACGCTCAATCCCGCTTGGGCACATCGATGCCGCGAATCACCGCCGGACGCGACAGGAAATCATCCAGCGCACGGAGAACGTTCGAAAAATCCGACAGCGAAACCAGGTCGCCGGCCTGATAAAAATCCCGCAAGGTCCGAATCCACGGGAAAATCGCGATATCGGCGATGGTGTATTCGTTCCCCATGATCCAGTCGCGATGCGCCAGGCGATTGTCCAGTACCGCCAGCAGACGCTTCGCTTCGGCGGCGTAGCGATCGCGCGGTCGCTTGTCCTCGATGTCCTTGCCGGCAAACTTGTGGAAGAAGCCCAACTGACCGAACATCGGTCCGACTCCCCCCATCTGGAACATCAGCCACTGGATGGTCTGATAGCGTGCGGATGAGTCTTCCGGCAGAAACTTTCCGGTTTTTTCCGCCAGATAGAGCAGAATCGCGCCAGACTCGAACAGGGGCAAAGGGCGCCCGTCCGGACCATTCGGATCGAGAATCGCAGGAATCTTGTTATTGGGATTGAGGGAAAGAAACTCGGGCGACATTTGCTCCTGAGTATCGATCCGTACCAGATGGGGTTCGTAAGGCAGTCCGGTTTCTTCCAGCATCACCGAGACCTTGATGCCGTTCGGTGTAGGCAGAGAATAAAGCTGAATCCGGTCGGGATACACGGCGGGCCATTTACCGGTCACGGGAAATACTGACAGATCGATCATTGAGCATCCTTTCGATGAGGGACGGGCTAACTCAAAAAGCATAAACCCGTCCCCAATTTTCAACAACTCGTCATGCCACGATCGCTCGGCAATCAGGCTTCCGGTACGCGATGCTGTTGCAGATAGCGTTCGATCTGCTCGGCAATGCCGCGAATCGGTCCCGGATTGGCCATTTCGGTATGGGCGCAGTCGACGGGGATCACCCGGATTCTGCCCGACACGTGCTCACGCCATACGTGCGCAGAAACATCGCCGGCCCATTCGATGCCCACCGCCTCCGCCCGGGTCGCCTGGAAGAACAACATATCGCCGTCGATGCGCCCGGGACGGTAAGTCGGGACCATGCGTCTGAAAGCCTCGAACAAAGCCATGAAGCGATGCCCCCGGGGTGCGTCCAGGCAACCCAGCACATGCCCGGCCTGCCTTGCGGCGTCCAGAAAGGTCTCGACGGACAAGGGTGCGCCACGCTCGGCATCGATACCGATCTCCAGCGCCCGGGCCAGACCGTGGAGCACCACCGCGACATCCCAGTCCGGCATGGCATCGCCTTCGCCCATCGGGTAGCTGTCCATCAGGGCCAATAGCCCGACCGCAGCCGATTGACGTTGTAGTTGCCGCACCATGGCGTGCGCGACCAGCCCACCGAACGACCAGCCGAGCAGATGGTAAGGCCCCTCGGGCTGCACTTCACGGATGATCCGCACATAGTCGAGGGCCATGGCCTCGATGCTTTCCGGCAGCGCGGCCGCCTCGACGATGCCCTGGGCCTGAATCCCGTAGATCGGCCGTGCAGTATCCAGGCCAGGGACCAGACCGGCATACGCCCAGCTCAGCCCGCCGACCGGATGAATACAAAACAGGGGCGGCAAGGAACCGCGGGCGCGTATCGGCAGAAGCGTATCGAAGCTGGCGGTGGCGGGCTCATCGCCATTCAGGCGCGCCGCCAGTGTACTGACTGTCGGTGCTTCGAACAGGGTGCGGATCGATAGCGAAAGCCCCAGCACCTGTCCGATACGGCCCACCAGGCGCGCAGCGCTCAGCGAATGTCCGCCCAGGGCGAAAAAGTCATCATGGATGCCGACTCGCTCCATCTCCAGCTCACTGGCGAACAATTGGCACAGCAGATGTTCGCGTGGCGTTCCCGGAGGAACGGTCTCATGCACCGGGCGCATCGGGTCGGGCAAGGCCGCCATGTCGACCTTGCCATTGCGCGTCAACGGCCAGCCGCGCAGCACCACAATCGCCGAGGGCATCATGTAGTTCGGCAATTGCCGCGCCAGTTGCTCCCGCAGGGTCTGAACCAGTTCGCGTTCATTCATCCGCCGGTAAGGGGTATTGGCGTCCCGGCCAGGCACGGGCTTCCGGACCGGATCACGCGTCGTGCCGGCGTTCTCCCAACGCGGGTTAAACAGCGCGGCATAGCGCCCCTCCGCACCGAATCCTTGCCAGCACAAGTCGGCATCCAGCCGGTGGGCCAGTTGATACACGACCTCCGGATCCTCTCCGGCCAGACCGGTGCATACGCACGCCAGTTCGCCCGCGCGGCCCTGCCCCGCGTCCGCCCGGCCGAGCCGGCGCACCGCCTCGATATAAGGCAGCGCTCGGCGGTCGGGCATCCCGTCAACGACGACAAAGCAGTCCGGTGACTGGCCGAGGACGACCGTCAACGCTGAGCGCCAACGCCCCTGGCCATCCCAGTCGAGCCGGACATCCGGCGCAGTCAGTTGCTGCGGTTCGCCGGCATGAATCGTCACGTCATAACGGAACCGACTCAGTTCGTTGTCGTAGGCCCCCGGCTTCAGCGCCAGATCGACCCGGGCAACCCCTGGCCAGCGCGGTACCCGCTCAGAGAAAAAGCCGGCGGAGACCGTGAGTTCTTCTTCATGCAGGCAGGCTTGCCGGACCGCGCCGCGCAGCACGTCGAGCGGGGTGTCGTCTGCGGCGCGCGCCCACTGCACCGAAGCGTGATACGCCTCCAGCAGCGCCATACTGCGCACATCCCCGACAAACACCTGTCCGCCGGGGCAGGTGACGCGCAACGCTTCATGCAACACCTTTTGCAAATACTCGATATCCGGGAAGTATTGCACCACCGAATTCAGGATCACCAGATCGACGCTGCCATCCGGCATGAAATCGAGTGCGTCGGCCATTGCCTGCCTGAGCTCGACATTGTGCGCGGCGCCAATACGCTCCAGATAGTCACCAAGCTGCGCCAGCACCGCCGCAGAAAAATCCGTGCCGATGTAGTGTTCGCAGGCAGGCGACAAGCGGGTCAGCAGCAAACCTGTGCCGCAGCCGATTTCCAGTACGCGGCGCGGCGCCAGGGCACGCAGGCGCGCGACGGTGCGCTCGACCCAGATCGTCATCTCCGTCGCGTCGATCGGCTCGCCCGTATAGCTACTGTTCCAGCCGATCAGGTTGAAATCGCCGCCGTAGCCTTCCGCATAGGTCTGATCGAAGGATTGGCGCCAGTGCTCGATATCGCGTTCGCGGGCGCTTGCCTCGTCCAGCACGGCATGCCGCCCGGTCACATAGGCCAGCAACTGCTCGCCCTTGACGACCGCGAGCGCCTCGTCGACCGCCGGATGGTTTTCCAGCTCGCTCTGGATTTCACCCAGCTCGACGCGGAATCCCCTGAGCTTCACCTGACGGTCGCTGCGCCCGAGAAACTCGATCTGCCCGTCCGCCATGCGCCGCGCCCGGTCGCCGGTGGCGTACATGCGCGCCCCGGCTTGCCCGGCATACGGGTCCGGCACA
>Ga0326727_10007308_pt1 | contig 29317 bp, 25 predicted proteins | sample MB2enrmetagenome_FD_207643 | JGI IMG/M metagenome (GOLD analysis project Ga0326727, IMG submission 207643) | Lab enriched peat soil microbial communities from McLean, Ithaca, NY, United States - MB29MY | ecosystem: Environmental > Terrestrial > Soil > Wetlands > Peat | place: USA: New York... | reverse complement strand
CCATTCCGGAGGCGGCCCAGTTGGTTTTGCAGGCTTTCTCGATCGGCAAAGGCGGAGAAGTATTCGTTCTCGAGATGGGCGAGCCCGTCAAGATTGCAGATCTAGCCAAGAATCTGATTCTGCTCTCAGGCCTTCAACCTGATCGAGACATCGAGATTCAATATATCGGCGTTCGTCCAGGCGAGAAGATGTTTGAAGAATTGAATCTGCGAGATGAGAATCTGGTCCCGACATCGCACGCTAAGATTAGAAGCTACATTAGCCATCACAATCTCGACGCGACCCAAATCAAAGCGTGTTTGCATCGTCTGCAAGCAATTGCTGAAGGACACGACGTCGGTAATCTCGTTCTGCTGATGAAGGAAATGATCCCCGATTATAATCCTGGTTCCGAGCTTTTGAGAACGGCCTTGTCCGCTCGGACAGATCATCCAGTCAGGGTTGCTAAGGTTCCGGTGCCTCTTGGGCAGACCGAGACGCCAAGGGAAGCCAAATTGACGCCGGCTTCCTTGTTGAACTAGAGCCGCTCGTAGAGCAGCCTACTATAGCAACGGATGCAGGGGATCAGAGTGTATTTCACTTGATCAAATTGCATGCTGAGCCGCGGGCTGGGAATATGTATTTTCAGTCGAGGCGCAAGATATCTCCGGTCCTGTCGTGCTCCTATAGGAATTGATCCGAGACTCTAATCCGACCTCGGGGCTTCTGAGCGAAGCATGGCTCACGGCAACCAAGCATGCCGGAACCCAGATCGGTCAAGATCCCACAGAGTACAACGAGGGACCGGCAGAGGGCAGGCTGGGGGCTTCAGTCCTGGTCAATCGAAAACCTCTGCAGAGGAACCTCTGCTCGCAGGCCCCGCTTCGTTTTTCCGCTTCATCTATGAAAAGAAAGCGAGACCTGGATTGTGCTGCCTCTCGTCAGGTTGATCTTCAGTCCAAGGACCCCCTGCATAATATGCGCCCAAAGCTTATATCAGTGATTCTGTTGTCCGGCACTTTCTGCGCGGGCCAATCCGTATTGACCACGCCGGTAGTGGAGACCCAGCCGGTCCCAGCAGGGTCGACAGCGCCAGCGGCCGGCACTGCGCAGGTTCCCATGCAAGGGCAAACCCCGATTGGCGGTATTCCAACGCCCGGACAAATGACCCCACTGACACCAGCTGCTCCCCCGGCCGAGGTGCGAAACCCTACCACCAGTCCGACCAGGATTGTTGGGCCGCTCAGAACGAGGTCCGAATTTGAGCAGTTCGCCGAGGATGCGACCGGACGCCGGCTCCCGGTATACGGCCGTCAGCTGTTCGACGAAGCTCCAACCACGTTTGCGCCGGTGGAGAATGTGCCGGTGCCCGCCGATTATGTACTGGGACCGGGAGATCAACTGCTGATCCGGGCGTGGGGGAAGATCGAACTCGATTCCCGGGTGACGGTGGACAGAAACGGTCAGATCAACCTGCCGAAGGTGGGAACCTTGACCGTGGCCGGTTTGCGCTATGCGCAACTTGAAGGCTATCTGCATTCGGCCATCAGTGGGCTGTTCAAGGACTTTGAACTGAATGTCACTTTGGGCCAGCTTCGCTCCATCCAGATTTTCATTTTGGGCGACGCAAGGCGACCGGGCGCCTACACGGTTAGTTCGCTTAGCACGCTCGTGGATGCGCTCTTCACCTCGGGAGGTCCATCGGCAACTGGAACCATGCGCCATATTCAAGTGCGGCGCGAAGACCGGACCGCAACCGACTTCGATATCTACGATCTGATCGAAAGGGGAGACAAATCCCGCGATGTCCGGCTGCTGCCTGGAGATGTGATCTTCTTTCCTGCGATCGGACCGCAGATCGCCATCAGCGGCGATGTAAATCAACCTGGCATCTACGAGCTGAAAGGGGAAACCACGGTCGGAGCCGCTCTCAAGGATGCGGGAGGAATGACTAGCCTGGCCGACGCCGAACGCGCGGTGCTGGAACGGATTGAAAACCACAGCAGCCGCCAGGTTGAAGAATTCGCTCTGGACGCGCCTGGTCAGGGCCGGTTGATCAGGGACGGGGACTTGCTGCGGGTGTTTCCGCTTTCACCGAAGTTTACGAATGCAGTGACCCTGCGAGGCAGTGTTTCCGAGCCCGGCCTTTATCCCTGGAAGAATGGGATGCGCGTGTCGGACCTAATTCCTTCGCGCGCCTTTCTGATTACTCGCGACTATTGGAACCAGCAGAATCATCTTGTTCGGCCCGGACCCGATAATCCTTTTGCAAACCGGGCCACGGACGCGTTGGGCAACACCCTCAGGGATGTGCTGGGCAATCCGCGCACGGATGCATTGAGCAACAACCCGCGTGCCGATCAGTTCGGAGGCACTGGATCCAGGACGGTCGCCTCCATCGGGATGAATAGCGCGGAGATCAACTGGGAATATGCGCTGATCGAGCGTCTCGACGAGCGCGATCTAAGTACCCGCTTGGTTCCATTTAACCTCGGCAACGCGCTCGATCGTCCCGCATCCGCAGACAACCAGCCATTGCAGCCTGGAGACGTGATTACCGTTTTCTCGCGCGCTGACTTGGAATTGCCGATGGAGAAGCACGCATCTTTTGTCCGGGTGGGAGGAGAGGTGAACGCGCCAGGCGTGTACCGGGTCAATTCCGGCGATACCCTGAGAGATGTTGTCGAAAGGGCCGGGGGGCTCACGCAACATTCTTACCTCTACGCCTCGGTATTCACCCGCGTCTCTGCCCGCGTCGCCCAGGAAGCTCAACTCCGGCAGTCCTCTGAACAAATGCAAAGAGAGCTGGTCACCAAATATGCGAATGCGGCACCGCAAGCCGGACAAACCGCGGCGGACCAACAGGCCCAGCTGGCCATGCAGCAAGCTGTCTTGGCGCGGCTCACTGCGATCATGCCCACCGGCCGGGTGGTTCTGGAGATGAAACCTGAAGCCGCGACCGTTGCGGACGTTCCGGGTTTTCCTCTTGAAGATGGTGATACCCTCTACATCCCGCCGCGGCCGAGCACGGTCCAGGTAGCGGGCGCGGTGTACAACGCCAACGCCTTCCGCTACGCGCCTGGAGAGCGGCTCATCACTTATCTGAACGATGCCGGCGGCGCCACCCGTGAGGCTGATCAAAAGCGCATCTTCGTGATCCGCGCGGATGGAACCGTGGTCAGCCGCCAATCCCGCAACATTCACTCTCACGGCAGCTATGCAAACCTGAGATTGCTGCCCGGAGACGCGATTATTGTGCCGGAGAAGCTCCGGGTTTCGTCAGTGTTGAACACTTTCCTGCAGGCAACCCAGCTTGCTTCGCAAACGGCGGTGACTGCGGCCGCACTCGCCGTGATCAAGTAAAGGTGCCATCTATGACAGGGCGGAGCTCTACCATCGAAGAAACGGTTGAGGCAATGGACGACGCCCCTTCATTAGGAACGCCTAGCGATGGCTACGAGGTCAGCCTGATCGACGTGCTCACGCAACTTGCCTACCGGAAATGGCTAATCGCGAAGGTCACAGGCATGGCCATGGTTGCCGGCGTGGTTCTCGCCTTAGTACAGCCCGTCCTGTATACGGCAACCACTAAAATCATGCCGCCACAACAGACTCAGTCCGCATCCTCAATGGTGATGAGTCAACTGACAAGTGCCGGAGGAGGCTCCCTTGCCGCGCTGGCCGGTGGGGGATTGGGTCTGAAGAGTCCCAACGATATCTACATCGGTATGCTGACTTCACGGCCCATAGCCGACGCGATCATACGGAAATTTGGTTTGATGCAGGCGTACCACGCCAAAGACATGACAACAGCCCGCAAGCAGCTGGGGGGGTATACCGAGGTTACTTCTGAGAAGAACGGCTTTATCGCCATCTCTGTCACGGATGAGGACAAGCAACGCGTCGCCGCGATGGCAAACGCCTACACGGATCAACTCCGCATCCTCACCCAGACCCTTGCAGTCACGGAGGCCTCACAGCGGCGGCTCTTCTATGAAGATCAGTTGAAGCAGGCCAGGGAGGCAGTGGTCGCGGCCGAACTTGCCTTCCAGCAGGTTCAACAGCAGAAGGGCATTGTCCAGTTGGACGCGCAGGCCAATGCGATAATTGGAGGCATTGCCGCGCTTCGCGCGCGGGTCGCTGCCAAGCAGGTTGAGGTGCAGGTGCTGCGTTCGTATTCGACTGAGCAAAACCCCGACATGCAATTGGCGGAGAGGGAGCTGGCCTCTCTACAAGCCGAGCAAGCCCGCATGGAGCAGAGCAATCACTCGCCGGGCGTTGCCGGGCTTGGGCTTGGCAATGTTCCTGCCGCCGGGCTGGAATATCTTCGCGCCGCACACGAACTGGCCTATCGGCAGGCACTGTTCGATATGCTGCTGAAGCAATATGACGCTGCCAGGCTGGACGAGGCAAAAGAGGCGGCCATTATTCAGGTAGTGGAACCTGCGATCGAGCCGGACCACAAGTCGCCGCAGAAACGCATTCTGATCTTACTCATTGCATCGTTTTTGGGTTTTTTTGCAGGCTGCTTTGTGGCGCTGGTCATCTGGGCGAAAGAGCGGGCGCAAGCTGACCCGCAGCTTGCAGGGAAGCTTGAGAACCTGAAACTTGCTCTTGCGGCACGGAAGTCTTCAAGAACCAGTCATCAGTGATCTTTCTTGTGAATGATGGAACTAACTGATAGTGGATATTGTACCGCGAACGCATAAGAGAATTCTTGTAACGGGAGCAGATGGCTTCATTGGATCCACTTTACTGAAGATCAGGTTCGGAGCAGGAAAATTGTTTGCCCATTTGTACACTATAACTCCTTCAACTCATGGGGATGGCTTGACCCGGCTCCGAATGAAACACTAGAGCCCGTCTGATAAATACCTGAAGTGCGATTTTGCTTGTGTTTTCAAGTTGATAGCGGCACAACAAAGAACGTGGCGCTGGCGAATCTGCGAAAGCACCAATGTGGGCACGGGGCGAGGTGACGGATGCCGAATGGACAGTGGTGGAGCCGTTGCTGCAGTTTCCTCGCCGGTCCTACGGGCGGGGGCGTTCGCCTGCCGACACGCGGGCGGTGCTGAACGGAGTGCTGTGAATACTGCGCACCGGGCACAGTGGCGGGAGTTGGCGGAAAAAATCCGCCGTACCAGACGGTACACGGGCGCCTCCAGCAATGGGTGCGCAGCGGGCAGTTGGAGCGGGCGTTGCGCGCGCTGGCCGAGAAGTTGCACGAGGAGGGCAAGCTGGACCCGGGCGAAGGCTTCATCGACCGCAGCTTCGCGGCGGCCAAAATAGGGGGCCTTGCCGTGGGAAAAACCAAGAGGGGCGAAGGGACCAAGATCATGGCCATCGCCGCCGGAAACAGCGTTCCTCTGGCTGTCATGATCGACTCGGCCTCGCCGCACGAGTCCAAGCTGGTCGACGAAACTCTCTCGGGGAGCTTCCTCGACGAACTGGCGCGCGGCTGATCGGAGACAAGACGTATGACTCTGACCTGCTGGACCGGCACCTCGGCGAGCAATACGGCATCGAGATGATCGCTCCCAACCGGCAGAACCGCAGCCAGACACAGGACGGCAGAAACTTGCGCCGCTACAAGCGCCGCTGGGTCGTGGAGCGGTTGTTCGCCCGGCTGCAATGGTTTCGCAGATAGATTACGCGCCACGAATTTCATGCCGAAGGAATCCTTGGCATGGTCCGCCTCGGTTGCATGATGATCATGCTGAGGTTTGTATGGTCCGTATTTATCGGACCAGCTCGTGAATCTTGGAGGTCTTCTTTGGTAACGAGGAGGCTCACCAGTTGGTGCAGTCTACGCTTGTTGACACTCTCGGTAGTTCTACGGTGTGACAGAGGATTGATATGACCGAATTCGTATACGCGTTAAAGACATCTCTTTGGAAGCCAGCAAGAGGCTTCTTGAAACGCCTGTACCTAGGCATCTTCGATTTCGCCGATGCCGCTTCACGACGCAAGGACATGATGCCCCCGAGGAATATGCGTCTCATTGGAGACGGCGACTTCAGGGCTATTGGGCTAGCCTTCAGAAGGCTCTTCACAGATTATGGTGGCCTGAAGCCCGATGATCGAGTGTTAGACGTCGGATGCGGGATCGGTAGAATGGCCGTGCCATTGGCGGGATACCTTTCAGCGAATGGGGAATATCAAGGTTTTGACGTTGTGAGGAAAGGGGTCGAGTGGTGTCAAGAAAACATCACACCACGTTATCCAAAGTTCCATTTCCACCACGCCGACATCCACAATAAGGATTACAATCCTCACGGCGCCATTCAAGCTTCGGGCTACGAATTTCCATACGATGACGGCTATTTCGATTTTGTTCTCCTGACTTCGGTATTCACCCACATGCTTCCGCCGGATTTGGAAAACTACCTTTATGAAATATCTCGGGTTTTGAGAAGAGGAGGCACATGTTTTATCACTTTCTTTCTCCTAAACGAGGAATCCGCGGGGTTAATCCGAAGGAAGTTGAGTAAGCAAAACTTTATCCATGAAGTAGGCGGGTGCTTCACTACGACACTTGAGAATCCGGAGGCCGCGGTTGCGTTTCTTGAGCCATATATTCGGGGGTTGTTCGCCAGATCTGGGCTAACCATTTGCGAACCTATCCATTTCGGCTCATGGTGTGGAAGGGCGAGGTTTTTGAGTTATCAGGATATCGTAATCGGCAGAAAAAGCTGACATATGCTGCCGCCTTCTAAGCATCTCCAGTGAAGACGGCGCCAAAAGAGGCCGAAGCCGATTTTGACCATCACCTTGTGTTCAGAGGTCGCGACATTTCCAGGAGTCAGCTTACAGGTATTTGACGCTAGAACGACGCTGAACTGGAATCTCCTTCTTCGACCAAGAGTCTCTGCAAGTGTACCGCTCCTAAGGTAGAGTGCAGCGAGGAAAGAACGCTCGTGCCGAATAGTCAGCGTTTGCCGCAGGAAAGCCCAACGATTCGCTTTTGGGCGGTACTACGCACGCAGCTGCTTCAGGAGCGTGCCTCTCGTTTCCGACAGGACTGCTCTTTCCCCGTTGGTCTGCGACTTCCCCCTGTCGCACGGGTTCCCCTGGCCGCCAGGGGTTCTTAATGTCATAGTCATATTTTAGGGAACCGTCGGGACCTCTTGCCCCCGCCCAATTCATCCCGGGAAACCTAGAGTTCCCTCGCAATCTGAAGGAGAGGACTGGGATGAAGGATAGCCGGCTTGCGGAACGGCAGATCATCGGAATTCTGATGCAGTATGAAGCTGGGCATCAGCGTTTCTCAGCCGCCTACGAGGGACATAACTGCAATGCTTAAGAATTCATCCATTCTTATCACAGGTGGCACCGGGTCCTTTGGACACACATTTGTGCCATTGACCTTGGCCAAGTACGACCCACGTCGTTTGGTCATCTATTCGCGAGATGAGATGAAGCAGTGGGAAATGGCCAAGCTTTATGGCAACGACGAACGGGTTCGGTTTTTCGTCGGCGATGTGCGCGACAAAGAGCGCCTTGCCCGCGCCCTCAATGGGATCGAATATGTCGTTCACGCGGCCGCCACCAAAATCGTGCCCACAGCAGAATACAATCCATTTGAGTGCGTCAAGACGAATGTAATAGGTGCCATGAACCTCATTGACACTTGCATCGACGCGGGGTGCGTCAGGCGCGTTGTTGCGCTCTCAACTGATAAGGCTAGTAGCCCGGTGAATCTTTACGGCGCCACTAAGTTGACCTCGGACAAGCTGTTCATTGCAGGCAACTCGTATGTGGGCAGAGACGACGCTTGTTTTGGCGTCGTTCGTTACGGAAACGTCATGGGCTCGCGCGGCTCAGTGATTCCCTACTTTCTAACTCTCGTCAACGATGGAGTGCTACCGATTACTGACAGCCGAATGACTCGCTTCATGATCACCCTGGAACAGGGTGTAGAACTCGTCTGGCATGCCTTCGCGGACATGGTGGGCGGCGAAATCTATGTGAAGAAAATCCCCTCCATGAAGATTGTCGATATAGCCACGGCAATTGCGCCCAATGCCCGCCAAGATACTGTCGGTATCCGCCCGGGTGAAAAGCTGCATGAGCAAATGATCAGCCCCGAGGACGCGGCCTACACCTACGAATACGCGGATCACTACAAAATCCTTCCAGCGATTAACCACTGGCACAGAGATGTCAAGCGCATCGGCAACGGGAAGTTGGTGCCTGCTAATTTCACTTATTGCTCGAATAACAATGTTGACTGGATGACCATCGATACGTTGCGTGCATGGATCGACGAAAATCGTGAGAAGATCGGAAGGATCTGATGCCAAGATACATTATGGTCGTCAGCATACAGTAAACGGCCGCAGGCCCTAGAGCCTGTTATTAACTTGTTTGCAGGATGCCGCTTCACACACACTTGCCAGCAAATCAGGAATCCGGCCCATCCCATGCAAGTGGTTGATTGTGCATGACTTCGCACAAAATCAAGAGCCGGATCTAGATATCACCTCAATGAGAGGGACGACAACGACGAGATGTGTATGACCATAGTATTACTCGGATCTACTGGCTTATTGGGCAGCACGCTAGGTCCATTTCTCAGCTCGCGGGGCTATCAGGTGATAACACATAGCCGCAGCCAAGACGCGCAATGTCAAGCTGACGTTAGTAGCTTATCAGATACATACACAATGCTAGAAACAATCCGCCCTGAGATTATCCTCAATCTCGTGGGGCTGACAGATGTAGATCTTTGTGAAACAAATCCCAATCTAGCCTACCTTTCAAATGTTCGAACGGTAGAGAACATATCCCATTGGATGAGACACAGCAAGGCGGCTTGTCATCTCATACACATCTCGACCGACCAAGTCTATGATAGCGCTGAGCTGCACCCTGAGGAAAATGTGACGCTGACAAATTACTACGGCTTTTCAAAATATGCGGGTGAACTGGCAGCGGCAAGCGTGCCAAGTACTATCTTCAGAACAAACTTCTTCGGTCGCAGCCGTTGCACAAACAGGTCAAGTTTGACGGATTGGATATTTCGCTCACTATTGAAACTCGATCCCATTGGAGTGTTTGAGGATGTGCTATTCAGCCCGCTAGCCATGTCAACGGTCTCGGAGATGATCGAGTTGAGCATAAGAAAGAAGCCCATCGGTTTATTCAATCTAGGTTCTCGTAATGGAATGAATAAAGCAGAATTTGCTTTTGCCTTTGCGGACAAACTGAGTCTTTTAACCCGCGCGCTGAAACGCACTACGAGCGAGGAGGCGACGTTTCTAAAGGCCTACCGGCCGAAGGATATGCGGATGAACTGCACAAAGTTGGAAAATGCGCTCGGCGTCGAGCTGCCGACGCTAGCAGACGAAATCGCAGCAGTCGCGGAGGAATATTATGAAAACGCCTGATGCTGTTTTGCAAATCGAAGGCAAGAAAATTGGGCGGAACTATCCAACCTATTTCGTTGCAGATATTGCGGCGAATCATGATGGAGATATTGGGCGCGCTAAGGAGCTTATTAATAATGCGGCCGAGGCTGGTGCGAATGCGGCAAAATTCCAGCACTTCACAGCGGAGACTATCGTCAGTGATCGTGGGTTTACTGACCTAAGTGGCCACAAATCACATCAAATGAACTGGACGAAATCGGTATTCGAGGTTTACAAAGATGCAAGTGTGAGTCTTGGCTGGACCGACACATTAAAGACGACCTGCGAGAAGGCTGGTATCGCTTTCTTTACCAGCCCGTATTCCATGGACCTAGTTGATCTTATCGACCCCTTTGTTCCTGCTTACAAAATTGGTTCGGGTGATATCACCTGGATCGAAATGGTGAAGTACATTGCAAGGAAGGAGAAGCCATATATTATGGCGACCGGGGCTTCGACGATGGATGATGTCAATCGTGCTGTGTGCGCCGGCCTTGAAATCAATGGGAAGCTATGCTTAATGCAATGCAACACGAATTATACCGCCAGTTTAGAGAACTTTAAGTATATTCAACTCAACGTGCTAAAGGTTTACCGCGAGATGTACCCAGATTTGGTACTGGGCTTGAGCGATCATACACCGGGCCATTCAACGGTTCTTGGGGCCGTGGCTTTCGGAGCACGAATTATTGAGAAGCACTTTACGGATGATCCAAGTCGAGGTGGCCCTGATCATGCATTTTCGATGGACGCAGTATCTTGGCGAGAAATGATTGACCGCACACGGGAATTAGAAAACGCACTGGGAGTTGGAGTCAAGCAAGTTGAAGATAATGAGCAAGAGACAGTTGTTCTGCAGCGGCGGGCCATTCGAATGGCTGCAGATCGTACCGCCGGTAGCGTATTGACGGGAGACGACTTGGCAGTTCTGCGACCGTGCCCGAAGGACGGGTTGCCACCCTATCGGATAGGTGAAGTAATTGGGAAAAGGCTCAGGCGAGATCTTGACAAGGGGGAGCATCTGCGATGGGTCGACCTAGAGTAGCCATTGTGATTCCGGCAGTGAATGAGGCTAAGACCATTGCGGTTGTGGTTGAAGTTGCAGCTAAATATGGCGTGCCAATTGTTGTCGACGATGGCTCATCAGATAACACTGTGGAGGTAGCTATACGGGCAGGAGCCGTGATAGTGACGCATACAAGGAACCTAGGCTATGACGCAGCACTAAATTCAGGATTTGAAAGAGCTACTGAGTTGGGCAGTGAAATCATTATCACAGCAGACGCAGATGGACAGCATGATTTGTCACTGATTAGCAACTTCGTGGGCGCTATAGATGCCGGTGCCGACGTTGTTGTGGGTTGTCGGCGGCGTCGGCAGCGGTTTGCGGAGTACATATTTGCTTGGTATGCGAATGTACGTTTTGGGATTAAGGACCCTTTGTGCGGGATGAAGGCTTATCGCACGCCGGTTTATAACCTGCTAGGGCACTTTGATTCATACGGATCTGTCGGAACGGAACTCATGATCTTTGCGGCAAGGCATGGCTTTCGGATAAGTCAAGTGGAGTGCGGAGTACGAGAGCGGAGAGGTCAGTCGCGATTTGGCCAAACACTTGTTGGAAATTGCAGAATAATCCGTGCACTCTTGCATACTGCATTGCTTGTTAAATGAACACATCGCCGGACGGCTAACTGGTTCGCACCGGATGGGAAATTGGCGATGCAGGGCTAATTCAAAAAGGAGATCCCCCGGCTCTGCCGGGGTGGCAGTAGAACTTTGAGAATTCCGGGAGTATACCTCCCGCTTTTGCTTTCGTTCTGCCGAAGTCCATGGTTTTGCACGTTGCTGCTGTTGTAGCTGCTTTTGCTTTTCACCGGTTGCGATGAGGCCCCTTTGAGGGGCCAGCAACCGTAAAGCCTCCGGCTCTGCCGGAGGATACTTACGTGGATAACGGTATCGTTCGGCAAAGTGTAAACGGAAGCACGCACAAGGAATCTGCCGGCGGGGTTAAGATCGGGGCGTGAACGAGGGTTGAGTGGCTTACTCCGAGTTGATTTGCTTCCGACCCGAGGGGCGAGAATCACGATGGTGTGGTGTGTTACGCTGCGGGTACCATGCGTCGTGGTTTCTCCTGCCAAGCCAGTATCTGGCAAAAGCGTCCTCGTCGTGGCGCTGTGGGCGCTTCCTCTACCAGTGAGCGCATGAGACTGAATCAATGTCGCGGACAATTGGAGCAAGTACCTTTTTAGTCCGGACTCGGAGCGTCAAAGAAGTTCAAGAGTATTTCGAGCCGTACAATATGGCAGAAGGGATTTGTGGTCGGAGTAAAACAGGGGGGAAGAAATCATGGACAAGAGTGTGGCCATTATCACGGCGCGTGGTGGGAGTAAACGGATTCCCCGCAAAAATATAAGGCATTTCCTTGGGAAGCCGATAATTGCCTATTCAATTGCTGCGGCTCTAGAGGCGGGGCTCTTTGCCGAGGTGATGGTTTCGACCGATGACGAAGAAATTGCCGATATCGCAAGATCGCTAGGTGCACAGGTCCCTTTCATGAGATCTGCTGAGAATTCCAATGACGTTGTCGGTACAGCCGAGGTTATCAGGGAGGTGGTACTGGAATACCGTAATATAGGGAAATCATATGATTTGCTCTGCTGCATTTATCCAACAGCTCCTTTTATTACTGCGGCAAAACTCCTAGAGGGCATGTCGCTCCTGAGAGAAACGGGTGCAGATTGCGTACTCCCCATCGTTGCCTTCAGCTATCCCATACAGCGCTCTTTGAGAATTGAGGCCGGGCGAGTGGTGATGTTCTGGCCTGAGAATTATGCAAGAAGATCGCAAGATCTGGTGCCAGCCTACCACGATTCCGGGCAGTTTTATTGCATGAAGGTGACAAGCCTTCTGGCGCAGATGGCGCTGTTTGCCGAATATACTATTCCGATTGTGGTGCCTGAATCTGAGGTTCAGGATATAGACAACGAGAAGGACTGGGAGATCGCCGAAATGAAATACCGAGTTCTAAGAGGTTTCTGAAAGCTACATGACCAAATACTCCGTGCTTATTATTGGCGCTGGGAAGATAGGTGCGTTTCTCGATACACCTCAAAGTGAAACGGTGTTGACACACGCCAATGCCTTCAATTGCCATCCCGGGTTTATACTAAGAGGGTTTGTAGATGCGGATCGGGAAAAGGCAGAACGCGCGGCACTTCTTTGGGGGACGGAAGCGTTTGACTCGGTTACGGACGCCTTCGCACGTCACGCGATCGATATAGCAGTTGTGGCGGTACCGGACGAGGCACATTACCAGCTATTGCTTGAACTTGCCGATCGTCCATTGAAACTCGTATTCGTTGAGAAGCCTCTGGCAAAGTCACGTGCGGAGGGTGAGTCAATTGTTCGACTTTACCACGAAGGGGGCATAGGGCTTGCGGTGAACTATTCCCGCCGTTTCGTTCATGCATTTGTTGATCTGCGCGATAGAATCGCTCGAGGCGAATTCGGCAGGTATCTCACAGGAGCGGGCTACTACGGAAAGGGGACACTACACAACGGTTCGCACATGGTAGACCTGCTTTGCTTTCTGCTTGGTGAGCCTATCGGTATGAAGGCTCTCGGCGCGATTCGAGACTGGAGCGACGACGACCCAACCTGTTCGGTCCTTTTGGAGATTGCCGAAGGCTGTCAGTTCGTAATGCAGGGTCTTGATTGCAGATGCTACACACTATTTGAAATGGATCTGCTCTTTGAGAAAGCGCGAGTTCGCCTAGTGGATTCTGGATTTGCGCTGGAACTGTACGGCGTGATCGACAGCGGGGTATTCGCCGGCTACCGGGTACTTTCCGCTGGGAAGAGGCATGCAGTCGACTTGAGCACAGCGCTTTATGAGGCGGCGGTAGGTATATACGGACACCTTTCGGCTGGAAGACCGCTTGCCTGCACCGGAGATGACGGTTTGCGTACGCTGGCGATCTGCACCGACATCATAGGTGCATTGGGATGAGCCGAATAGTTATCTTTGCCTGCGACCCGGGAGGAGCCAATACCGTCATTCCCTTGCTAAAGCCACTGATTAGTATGGGACACGAAGTTCGTCTGTACGGCAGACACGTGGCACTTTCGATGTATCGCCGGGAAGGTCTTCATGGTATTGACATAGAAGCCGTTCTTCACCGCGGTGTCACACTGAAGACCGTACGTGACTTTCTAAGAGATGAAAATCCTGATGTCGTGATAACTGGAACGAGCGCTGACGACTTCACGGAAAAATACCTCTGGAATGCATCCGAGGAACTAGGCATTCCCTCAATGGCCATCCAGGATCAGTGGCTTAACTATGGCATACGGTTTTCCGGTCAGACAGCCCAGGAAATTGAAGAATTTGCGCGGGATCCTGATCATCGGTTTCTGCCAACGCGCATTGTGGCACCCGATGAGTACGCAAAAAGGGAGATGATCGAGGTGGGCCTGCCGGAAGAGAGGATTGTGGTCTGCGGTCAGCCATACTTTGAGACCGTGCTTGCATCCAGGCAAGAGCCCATCGCTGTAGCGCGCTTTCACAAAGCCCATCATCTGACGAGTGAAGACTTTGTTGTCGTCTTCGCCTCAGAGCCGATGTCGACAACTTTCGGTGAAGCGTGCTTAAGGTATTGGGGCTATAACGAACTGACCGTACTGTCATCACTGGTGCGCGCTCTGAACGCGGCCGCAGACAAAGCATCACGCCACGTTACGCTTATTGTGAGACCGCATCCGAAGGAAGGGTGCGAGCATTTTCTGGATATCCTTGGAAGGTGCCGGAACATATGCTGGCGTTTTGATACGGACTCTTTACCCCGGGTACTGATGAACAGAGCCGACCTTGTTTGCGGCATGTCGTCCATGTTTCTCATCGAATCTGCTATTCTTGGGCGACCCGTGTTGAGCATTCAGATCGGACTGTGCCGTGAGAACCCTTTCGTTCTTGATCGTAAGAATATATTGAAGAGCGTTCTCACAGAAGACGAGTTGCATGCACAGGTGGAGGCGTTGCTCGTTCGCGGACAAGGCGCTGCCTATTCTTTCGACATCATTTGCGACCCGGTCCAACGCATCGTTTCTGAAATGGAGAAGCTACTTTGCCTAAACTCGCGATAAATGGGGGAGCCCTGGTCAGGACTGTGCCTTTTCCCCGCTATAACACCATCGGGGATGAGGAAAAGAGTGCTGTCATGGACGTGCTAAACACAGGAGTGCTATCCCAATTCTTGGGGACTTGGCACCCGGACTTCTACGGTGGGGAACGGATTAGGAGGCTTGAGCAGGAGTGGGCCGACTATTTTGGCGTGAAACATGCTGTGACAGTGAATTCGGCTACCTCGGGTCTCTATGCGGCGGTTGGTGCGGCTGGAGTCGGCCCCGGGGACGAAGTCATTGTGTCGCCCTACACGATGTCGGCCTCGGCCACTGCTGCTCTGGTCTATGGCGCGATTCCTGTATTCGCCGATATCGACCCGGAGATATTCTGTCTTTCTCCTGAATCCATCCGCAAACGGATTACTCCTTATACAAAGGCGATTATCGTTGTAGATATATTTGGTCACCCGGCGGATCTGGATGAGGTTATGGCTATTTCCAGAGAGTATGGCCTTGTGGTCATAGAAGACAATGCACAAGGACCTGGCACGTTGCATCACGGACGTTATGCAGGATGTCTTGCAGACATGGGAGTCTTTAGCCTTAATTACCACAAGACGATTCATACAGGCGAAGGCGGCGTCGTTGTGACCGATAACGATGAGCTAGCGGAGCGGCTGCAGCTTATCCGGAATCACGCTGAGGTTGTAGTGGGTGGCAAAAAGGTAGAAAACATTGTCAATATGGTGGGCTTCAACTACCGCATGACCGAAATAGGGGCCGCGATTGGCAGCGAACAGCTGAAGAAACTGAAGATGCTGGTGGAGAAGCGGCAGGAGAACGCTGCATATCTAAGCGCACAATTGAGTGAACTGCCCGGGCTGACGACGCCAGTAACCCGGCCGAATGCCACGCACGGCTACTATCTCTATGCAATTCGCTACAATGCACAGGCGACGGGAGTTTCGCGCGAGCGATTCGTGGAGGCCCTGAAGCACGAAGGTCTCACGGTGAATGTGGGCTATGTGCAGCCGCTCTACCTGGAGCCGATGTATCAGCAACGGATAGCCTTTGGTAAGGACGGATTTCCCTTTACCTATGCTGGGTACAAAGGGTCTTTGAGCTATGAGCGGGGCATTTGCCCGATCGCGGAGCGGATGCACTTTGAAGAGTTGATATGCGGCGACTACTGCCATGCGGGGCTGGGCAAGGATGAGCTTGACGATATAGCCGGTATATTTACGAAGGTCTGTAGCCACTTTGAGGAACTCAAATAATGGCTCAGGACCTATTGGATCTGTTACCGCAATACAGCCCCTGGCCTGCAAGGCTGCTTGGGGTGGAACCATGGGAGCCAAAGAAGAAGAGCGCCACAGAGGTGATGCGGGAATTTGAAGACGAAAAGTGGGGACCTTTATGGAGGGCTGTGAGTGAATTTGGCAGACCCGCACGTATCGAAGATATCGAAATGATTGTTTTTGACGACAGCAAAGAGATCATGTGCTGGGCGCAAAATCGCCTGCAGCTTATGTCTACAAAGGATGCGCGGAAGATGCAGCTGTCGCTGATTGCATCGACGCTCAAGACGATGCATTCCAGAGGTAACATCGTAGAAATCGGAGCGGGGTATGGCCAGATTATTCTCAATTTGGCGAAAGATCGGGAGTTTGAAGGTGCCGATCTGATTGCCGCGGAGTATACGCAGAGCGGTGTCAAGCTGATGAATCATCTCGCCCGATCACAGAACAGGAAGCTGACCACAGCCCGCTGCGATCTTCGTGCTACACCCATTATGGAAATTGAGATTCCGGAACAATCAATCATATTTACATCCTATGCGGCATGCTATTTGCCTCAACAGAACTCGTATATTGCCAATATGCTGGCTTTAAGGCCAGCTACGGTTGTTCACTTCGAGCCGTTCTTTGAGCATTGCAATGACCAAACGCTGTTAGGCGTCATGCAGAAATCATACATTCGGAAGAATGATTACAGCCAGAATCTGATGTCCCTCATCCAAAGCGAAGATGCCAGAGGGAGGATCGACATTATCGCGGAAGAAAAGCAAGTGTTTGGCATGAATCCGCTGTTGCCAATGTCTGTCGTTGCATGGAGACCTTCTCGTTGAATGGACAGCACATCTGTGAGCAGCGATAGCAGCACTATCTCTATTAAGAAGCTTCTTGCTGTTTTCGCAGGAGGCAATCTCGTTTGCATGGTTTTAAGAATGGTGGGCGGGTTGCTGGTTGCGCGGGCTACGCGCCCTGAAGTGCTTGGCTTGTTCAACGGTCTCTCTCTGGTGCTGGGGTACGTCCCATTTCTCCAGCTCGGAGTCATCAATGGGCTGAACCGTGAATTGCCTTACTATGTCGGTCTTGCTGATAAGCGGAAGGCCCGTGCTCTGGCTGCATGCGCGCAGGCCTGGGCGCTGATGGTGGGCACGGCCGTGGCCGCTGCGCTCATGGGGGTAGCAGTTTACGAGCTTTGCAACGGGCAATATGAACTTGCATTTGGATGGCTGACGCAGGCGTGGATGGCATTTCAGGTCGTGTTCACTCAGTTGTATCTTATCGTGATTTTTCGCACGGGAGGCAGCTTCCACAAGCTTACGACCTCAAACGTGATCCAGGCTGTAAGTTCGTTCTTATTGATAGGGGTCGTCTGGATTTCTGGTTTTTATGGATTATGTATCAGGGCAGCTCTGGCCAGCCTTGTAGCGCTTTATACGTTGTGGAAGTGGCGGCCACTCAAGGTGAGAGCGGTATGGGATACCGAATCCTTTAAGCATCTGCTCAAGATAGGCGCACCGATAATCTGTGCCGGCCAAATCTATGCCTGGTGGATGGTGCTGGATTCTACGCTGGTACTGCGATATATGGGCGTTCATGGATTAGGCATTTATGCTGTGGCCATTATGGCAACGTCGGTCATTGAACTTGCACCAACATCACTTAGTCAAATATGTTATCCGCGGATGGCTGAGGAGTATGGGCGGACCGGATCGTTGCGTGCCGTGACTCGAATTATGAAAAGGCCAATGGTCTACCTCACCTTGGCTTACATACCCCTTGTATTTGCAGGTTGGTTTATTGCTCCTCCAGCGATCCGCATTCTTTTACCTAAATATGTTGAATCGATCCGGGCCGTGCAATGGTCATGCATTGCAGCCGCACTGCTGGTGCTCCTGCCCATTAATCTGATCTTTCTGGTGATCAAGAGAATACATCTATATTTGGTTGCGACGGTCATAGGAATTGGAGCCTATGCGCTTGCGGTACTGATTCTCTATAAACACAATCACGACCTTTCAATATTTCCCAAATCGCTTATTATCGGACGGATATTATTTTTCATCGTCTGCTTCGGCATCGTCAGGGACTTCAAAGTTGGCGGGAAATACGAAAACCAAGAGCAGGCCCTGAGGGCCATGTGAATTTGTTACTACCGCACATTACGCATAGAAAGGCGAGTGACGTTTGAGGAAATGTCTTCTAGCTGTACAGGGCCCACTTCAGTTTATTGCGGCATTGATTGCGATGGAGTGGTATGGCCAGGTAAAGCACGACTCGTCGGAGTCGGAAGTCGTGCTCTTGCTCTACGACTTCCTGGTGCCGGCTGAGCTCGAGAAGCCGCTGGAGGAGACGATTCGAAGACTGGCAGGCATCAGGCGATGGAAGAGCGTGGTCTTTATAGGCGGCAAGGAAATGTCTCGAATCATGAGGAGGAAATATTCTAAGAGCGTTCATGAAATAGTGTCTGCAATCGGAGAGGCTTCCTTCGATGAAATATTTATAGCACGTGACTTTGTGGGAGCAGGCAGCGCGCTCATCCTGAACGCCTACCCTGACGCAACGAGAATCATTTATGGGGATGGGTTGGGACTTGTGGGCTACGAAAGCGATTTTTTTCATCGCGGGATTTGGTCGTTGACGGCCATGCGGAGCAATTTCCGAGCCTTTTGCCGCCGGGCGGTCCTCGGAGGTCCGAAGAGGTTCAAATTCGATGCTGCAGTGCTTACGATTCCGATTGATTGGTCCGGATCCTATCTGTGGGAGATGCCCTTGCTGGTCCCGGACAGGGTTTATTCCATCTCTGTTCTGAAGGAGTGCATCGATCGGCTACCGGATCTGCAGTCTTATTGCACGGGTCTAGTCGAAGAATCGCACGATCCACATCTTTTTCTGTTGAGTACTTTGTCTGGGGCAGGTCTCATGTCGGTTAAGAACGAAATCGACCTCTATGTGGAAATTGTGAGGCAAGCTGCACCAACAGGATCTACCATATTTCTAAAAACTCACCCTAGGTGCCAAGAGCACATTCTAGCTTCCGTATTGAAAGAGCTTGAGCCGGAGTACCGTGTTAAAGTTATCGACGATCCTCAATTCTCAAGAATACCTATTGAGCTATGGGTCCCACTGGTAACAAAATGCCGGATTGTTACGGTGTTATCTTCGAGTTGCATCTTGCTAAGCTATTTCTATGGCAAAGAGACAGTTTTTTCATTGAACGAAAGCAATATAGGCCGGCGCTTTTCCCCGGAATGGATCTCGTACGTAACCAAACTTAGCACCATAAACCGGGAGTCATCACGCGGCCTAAAGGAATGGGACGGGAAGTCACCTTTGTGGAGAGGGCCGGAGAGCGTACTATAGCTGGTACTACGAGATGCATTGAGTAGCGTCCAGCCGGAGGCTTTCGGTTGCTGGCCCCTCAAAGGGGCTTGGTCGCAACCGGTTAAAGCAAAAGCAACTGCGACAGCAAGAGGCTCGCTCTACAAGGGCTTCCTCAAAACGAAAGCGACAGCCGGAGGCAAGCCTTCGGGATCCTCAAAGTTCGACAGCCTGTCGAGCAGACGCGGAGGAACTCCCGCTTGATTAGACGCTATGCGACTCATGGATGCGGAATTCGGTGTATTCACTCGGGCTTGCATACTGCTCTTTAGTTGGACTGTGCGAATGGGAGTGGGGATGTGGGGACGCGGATCCCGCATTTGGCCTCCTGCCACTATCGTCGGAGGTGACGGAATCGCAATTGGGGATGACGTTAGTATCCGTGAACACGCGTGGCTGAATACCAAGGGACGCCGGGAGGATGGGAAGCCCGCTTTGGTTATCGGCAGCGGATCGTACATTGGCCGCTTTGTGCAGATCAATGCCTGGTTCGAAGTGATCATCGAGTCCGATGTTCTGATTGCAGACCGAGTGTACATCAGCGATGCCGACCATCATTTTGAGGACCGGGAAGTTCCGATCCGATTGCAGGGCGACTTTTACAAAGCTCCGGTGAGACTTCGCACTGGGTGCTGGATCGGGGTCGGCGCCGTTATCATGCCTGGAGTGACGATAGGTCGAAATGCTGTTGTAGCCGCAAATACAGTAATTCATAAGGATGTTCCCGACGGACACATTGTTGGCGGAACAAGAACTCGAATACTGCATGAAATCTGAGGTTAGTAATATCATTGGATATTGCTTCTGTTGTACCCTCGTTTCCGTTTCTCTACCGGTACCTCGCTTCGGCACTCGTGGGCAGTCCCCGGTAGCAAGGCGCAATTCCTACTTTATATCGCAGTCGCTATATTCGAGCTAACTCCCTCATGGTCGATTACTGCCTGCAAGGGTAAATCATCTGCGTCATCAAAATGGTCGCTATGGTACAGACATTCAAGGACTCTGTTCTGAAGAGTGTGGCGCTGCCGGAACCACGGCTGCTGGAAAAGGCGCTCGGTATACGCTTGTTTGAGCAAACGCTGCTTAAGCTTTTCAGTGAAGGAAGACTTTTTGGCACAGTTCATACCTGCATTGGTCAGGAATGGACCGGAGTTGCCCTGGCCGAACATCTTGCTCCGGAAGACGTGGTGTTTAGCAATCACCGCTGCCACGGGCATTATCTAGCTAGGACAGGGAACTATTTCGGTCTGTTTGCGGAGATCATGGGCCGCGAAGCAGGTATCTGCCGGGGACGCGGCGGCAGCCAGCATATCTGCGACGCGAATGTTTTCAGCAACGGTATTCAGGGAGGCATCGTCCCGGTTAGCGCCGGCATTGCTTACAGCATATTACTGCGTGGCAACGATGCAATTGTTGCAGTGTGTGTTGGAGACGGAACGCTTGGAGAGGGGGCTCTTTATGAGAGCCTGAACATCGCCTCTGTCTGGGGATTACCGCTGCTAGTGTTGCTGGAAAACAATCTTTACGCGCAAAGCACCTCGCAGACGCAGACACTGAGCGGCGAAATCGAAGCGCGCGCCAAAGCCTTCGGTATCCCTACCATATGCGCAGACACCTGGCACCCACAGCAGTTGATTGCAACTATGGGCGAGGCCGTGGCTTATGTACGGAGTAAGCGCCGCCCGCTCTTCTTTCGCGTGGATACTTACCGACTAATGGCGCACTCGAAGAGCGACGACAACCGTGACAAGGCGGAGGTGGACACGTACTGGGAGCGCGATTTTTTGCATCAGGCGTTTCGGTTATTCTCGGACGTGATGGAGCCAATTGAGAAAGGTCTGCTTGCCAAGCTGGATGCTACAGTGGAAGAAGCTGAACGGTCGCCACTGGCAGCAGGGCTGGAGCCTTTGCCGGAAGAAGGCCAGGCCGTCTGGAAGGAGACCGTGTTTTCCGGTGGCGAGCGGATGGTGAATCGGATCTATGAGGGGCTACGCAGGGCACTGGAACGGGACGAGCGAGTTCATCTACTGGGCGAAGACATTGAAGGACCGTACGGCGGTGCGTTCAAGGCGACGAAAGACCTCAGTCAGCTCTTTCCGGGCCGGGTGCGTAACACCCCCATCAGTGAGCTGGCGATTACGGGCATTGCCAATGGTATGGCGCTGTCGGGGATGCGTCCGGTATTGGAGATTATGTTTGGCGATTTTGTGATGCTGGCTTCCGATCAGTTTTTGAACCATGCTGCAAAGTTTGAATACATGTACGCCGGGCAGGTGAAAACGCCGCTGGTACTCCGTACCCCCATGGGCGGAAAGCGGGGTTACGGACCCACGCACAGCCAGTCGCTGGAAAAGCACCTATTGGGCATTCCGGGAACGCGAGTGCTGGCACTACATCATCGGTTCGACCCAGCCGAAGTCTATGCGCGGCTGCTGAGTGATGCAGTACCTCCATTCCCGACCGTAGTGATCGAGAATAAGATTCTCTACGGCGAAAAGGCATCTGCCGATGCGGTAGGAGGGTTTAAGTGGTTTCAGAGCGGACACAGTTTTCCTGTCAGCTATATGCGAGCTGAGGGGCGTCCCGACGCGACAATTGTATGCTACGGCGGGATGCTGCCGGACATAGAGAAAGCGGTAGAGCAGCTCTTCACTGAACATGATGTGGTGGCAGAGGTGCTCTGCTTGATGCAGCTATATCCTCTACAGAAGAGGACCATACTTCCTGTGGCGCAGCGTAGCGGAAAGCTGCTTCTGGTGGAAGAGGGGCATGGCTTCTGTGGATTTACAGCAGAACTGATGGCTTCGTTTTGCGAGATGGATTGCACGCTGAAGATGCGCAGGGTCTACTCGCATCCGCAGCATATCCCTTCAGCCAAGCCGCTGGAATTGGTAGTTCTTCCCAACGTGGATCGTATTGTGGAGGAAACCCTGGAGTTGGTGCAATGACTTCTTCCATACCTGTCGTCTTAGAACGCGACAATGTCAATGATGAATCAGTTACCCTTGTCCGTTGGTATGCTCGCCATGGCGACCCTATTGAGGCCAATTCCTTGCTGGCTGAGGTAGAAACCAGCAAGGCCAATCTGGAGGTCTACGCCCCAGCCACCGGCTTCCTGCTGTGGGTGTTTCCCGAAGGCGCGGATGTTAAGGTGACAACTCCAATCGGGTATATTGTGGCGCAGGCTCCCGCAGAAACCCCAGAATTTGAAATGACTCCTGCAACCGCTTCCAACGTCGGCACTTCCGAAAAGCCGGCTTCACCTGGAGCAAAGCCTGCAGAAACGCCAATTCAGGGCAATGTGCAGACTACTCTAAACCCAGAGTTCACAGCGGTGACAGAGTTCCGACAACGGTTCTCTCCGGTAGCTGCGAAGTTGATGGAAGAGCATGGGCTTGCCGCGACAGATTTTGCCGATAAGTCGGCTGTGCGGAAACAAGATATTCTAGACCTGCTGCACCGTACTCCTGCACTTCCTGATGCGCCGATATCCTCGAATGCAGGCATCACGAAGCGTAGGATTCCGCTGACGCAGATAACTCAGCCGTATCAGGAAGTAAAGCTCTCCAAGATGAAGCGGCGGGAGGGCTGCGCGCTGGCCGCAGGTGACCGGAATGCAGTATCTAGTGCGGTTTCTGTCACTTGTTTTACGCGAGGGCTACGGCGAGTAGTGGAAAGCAGAATGGCTGGCGGGAATGCCTCCGCTGTAATCGTATACGAAGTGAGCAGATTGCTGCGCAGGTATCCTGCGCTGAACGCCACCTACAGCAATGGCGCAATGCTGTGCTACGATCAGGTGAATCTTGGCTATGCAATAGATGATGGTCGCGGGTTGAAGGTGGTTACTTTTCAGAACTGCGACACCTTGTCTTTGCAGCAGGTCACGGCCCAACTTCGCGACCTTACTGTGGCTTATCTGGACAACAAGCTGACGCCAGCGCTGATCGCGAACGCGACGTTCACGATCAGCGATCTCTCTGGAATGGGGGTGTCTAACTTCCTTCCTTTGATTAGCGAGAATCAGGGTGGTATTCTAGGCGTGGGCGGTGAACAGTTTCCTCCGAAAAGCACGTATGGTTTCTATACTCTTACCCTGACCTTCGATCATCAATTGAGTGATGGCCGTTATGCGACGCTGTTCCTGAACGACCTAAAAGACCGTCTCCTGAGCTATGAATGCACTATCCAGGAGACGCAACAGGAGATCACCTGTTCCCAGTGCGGACGTACCGCGGCAGAATTGAAAGCATTAGATTATCATTTGCTGAAGTCGGCATGTCCTGATGGTTATCTCTGCACTTACTGCCTGGCTGGATATTGACGAATGACAGAAGAATACTTACGTGAGATTGTTGCCAAACTAGGGCGTATAGATCCTAGACTGCTTAATTCTACTACGCAGCTAACCGGGCCTCTGGGTAGTTCGCTCGGTCGTGCCAGACTTGATGCCGCTCTGCGCGCACAATCGGGCGTTTCTAGCCCCGCAATTTACACGGTTGCTACCTATGGAGAGCTATGCAAGGTACTTGGCATTGGTTCGCTTTCAAGTGCCGAAACGACCATCGATTCACAACCCATGATTGCCCATCTGACTATTCCATGCTCGGAACGCTACATTCGAATTGGCGTAGATATGGAATCGCTGGAAGCTCTGCCCACGACGCTGGATTACTGGGAAGACGAGTTTTACAAGAGAACATTCACGTTGCAGGAAACAGCGTATGCCCTGTTGCAGAGTTCACCAAAGGCTAGTTTTGCTGCGATGTGGTGCGCCAAAGAAGCCTTGCGAAAGGCCCATTCCGAGCTCGCTCAAGTGGACTGGAAGATGATCGAGGTTATTCATGCCGCAGACGGAAAACCGAGTTTTGTTATAGACGGAGATCCGATTGGTGGCGCTCTGAGCATGAGCCACAACGACGATATTGCATTTGCTGCCTATGTGAGCCTAAAGTTGCCACAAGCACAAGCTCACTCCGATACACCTTCTTTACAGAGCATTGTTACCTCGCGCGCTCCTGGCGATAGAAGGCCAGTAGTCATTGCTGTATTTGCTCTCTTGTTTTCAATTCTAGCTATCCTACTCGCATTCTTGCATCGCTGATGTTTTGGTTGTAGTGGTGGGCTCACAGTGAAGTGCAACGGTGGTATCTAGACAATGCCGCAACTGAGCTCGGTGTCTGCGAGAGGATAAGTCTATACGGCAACTTCCAACAATATTGGGAAAACACAGTCGGTGCAGAAGGTTAACAGATTCGCAGGCCAGTAGATCGAGAATTTGGTGTCGATATATTGGAACCCATTTAAATCGTGGCTTCAGCGTCCTACGAATTTACTGCTGGGAATGCTGGGAATCTGACGGCCTTCGGAGACCTGCTTCCGTGGCCAAGATGCTGGGGAAACTCAGGTTTCAGCAGTTGGAGGCAGAATCCCTATTAGTAAGACGTTAGTCCCGAGCTATGGCCATACCTGAGTAGATTTGAGGGGACCGGTCACAATGCTCCAGAATGCGCGATTGCTCGCGTGGCCCAAGCAAATACAGTCCGCGATATCGGAGGTGTGATATGTCCATGTTAACTCGGTTCAGAAAACTTGTCTGGACAGTACAGGATGGCTCCCGGCGGCTGGAGCGCATCCAGGAAGCGCTCGGCCGAATTGAAGGACGACAAGTCGCCGCCAACCCAACTACCAGTTTTAGCGAAGCAGAATTTCGCGTCTTTTCACAATGGGGCGAGGATGGTCTAATACAGTACCTCGTAGCGCGCGTACCGTCGCCAAACAAAGTCTTCGTCGAGTTCGGCGTTGAGAATTATATCGAGTCTAATACACGATTTCTGGCCATGAACAATTGCTGGTCGGGATTGGTCATGGACGGGTGTTCGGCAAATGTCGAGTTCATTCGGCGCGATTCTATCTCTTGGGCGTGTAATCTGAAATCGGTGACCGCGTTCATTACGCGGGAAAACATTAACGAACTGCTGGAATTTAATGGTATCCAAGGCGACATCGGGCTGCTCTCCATTGATATCGATGGCAATGACTATTGGATCTGGGAGGCGATTCACTGCGTTTCGCCGCGCATCGTCATCTGCGAATACAATAGTGTGTTCGGCCCTACGGCTCGTGTTACCGTACCTTACGACCCCGCATTCATACGTGACAAAGCACATCATTCGAAGGTCTACTATGGTGCTTCGATTGCCGCATTGGAGTTGCTGGGACGCAGCAAGGGATACACACTAGTGGGTGGGAACTCGGCTGGAAATAATGCGTTTTTTGTCAGGGACGACTTGATTGCTGCCGCGAAGCCGGTCAACACGATTGATGCCTATAAACATGCACGCTTTCGAGAGTTTCACGATCAGCATGGCCGCCTTACTTTCAATAACTTTGAAAGCCAGTTGGCCACAATCGGCGAGCTGATGGTTGTCGATCTCGATGTACAAGCCTTGGTGAGAATATGTGACATGTTCAGGAGTGACCCTGCAAATGCCTGATGGCAATACAATGCAGGAAAGTAGACAGCCTCTATCGCGCGCGATCGTTACGGGAGGTTCAGGTTTCATCGGACGAGCCCTCGTGCTTCACCTGCTTAGGTGTAATGTTGAAGTGATTGCCTTCGATCGCCGTCCCGCTACGCTGCCATGCGTAAGCCATGTTATCGACCTGAGGGCTAATCGCGTGCTTGATTCTTTCTTGGACGAGCGGAGTGTGGTCTTCCATATGGCAGCCAGGGCCGATGTGGGTGCGTCCGTGAGGGATCCTCGGGGCGACTTTGAGAGCAGTATCGCGGCAACTTTTGAAATACTGGAATCGGCTCGTAGCGCCGGGTGCCGTCTGGTGTACCCCTCAACAGCGTCAATTTTCGATAGCACGAGTGCGTTACCCCTGAGCGAGACGGCCTATGTCAGGCCGGCTTCGCCATATGCGGCTGGCAAGGCAGCGGGTGAGGTCTATTGTGCGGCCTATCATCGTTCGTACAATGTTGATGTCCGCGTAGCCCGTATGTTTAGCGTGTATGGCGTCGGAATGAACCGGTTTGTCATTCACGATTTGATTCGTAGGATTCTAGGTGACCCTAGGCGCATCGAAATGCGTGGCGATGGTGAACAGATTCGCGATTATCTATACATTGACGATGCGGTTCGCGGGCTTGTTCATATTGCAGAGAACGGGGCAGCTGGCCAGGATTACAATCTAGCGTCGGGCGCCCCAGTGCGCCTTTTGGATTTGGCGCGCAAGATTGCTACGTTGATGGGGCATCCGGAGATCGAGATTGTACCGACAGGCGAGCCCTCACCCGGAGATGTTCCTAAGTGGTATGCGGACATCAGCAAGATAGCGACAATAGGATTTAAAGCTCAAGTCAGCTTGGACGAAGGGCTGTTGCGCACGATACGCTACCTTTCAGAGATTCAGCCTCCGATCGGATGCGCGAGATGAAGATACTGTTGCTTGCCCAGAGTTTTCCTCCCCCGTCGGCAGCAGGTTCCGTTCAGTATTTGGCCAATATCTTTTCCGCATTGCCGCCACAAACGGCGGTTATAGTTACCAGCAATACTCAGCCGGTACTGGCAAAGGAGTTTGACGCACGTTTCCCTCAGCGGATTATTCGCTTATCCTTTATTCCGCACGTCACGGATGGATATAGGGCCAGCAGACTCAAGAGAGCGTCTAGATATATACTGTGGCCGCTCACGGCTGGATGGTTCATCTTTCGGGAGAGGCCGCAGGTGGTTCATATCGGTGAGTACAATGCAGCAGCTATAGCAGCACTGTTTGTAGCAAAGCTATTGCGTATCCCATATGTATTGTACACCTATGTAGAAGAGCTCACGTATATTACCCTCCGCCCCATGCATCTACGCCTGCTGAGAAGAGTTGTGCGCAACGCAGATGCCATCATAACCGTCTCTGACTATTCGATCGGTGTCCTGCGGGAACTAGGCGCTGATCTTAGCCGTATTCACAAAGTCTTGCCTGCGGTCGGACGCAGAAAGCTAGTAGTGGCTATTGAAAAGGTGGAAGCGTTACGAACGAGATATTTACTTCGTGATTGCCGCGTTCTCTTGACGGTAGGGCGTCTGATAGAGCGAAAGGGACATGCTACTGTAATCGAAGCGCTCCCCACAATTCAAAAATCGTTTCCGGAAGCACGCTATGTTATCGTCGGTGCCGGACCAGAGGAGAACAAGCTAGTGAAACTGGTCCGGGAGTCCGGGTTGGGGGATTGTGTCCTATTTGCGGGGGGGGTAAACGACGAGGAACTAGCATCATGGTATGAGATTTGCGATATCTTCGTAATGCCTCACCGAAGCCTGCCCGAGATTCGAGATACGGAGGGATGCCCGACTGTATTCCTGGAGGCAAGCGCTCACGGAAAGCCTGTTATTGGAGGCAGAGACGGCGGAGTAGCGGATGCCATCCTGCAGGATCGCACCGGATTTATTATTGACGGGACAGACGCTTCCAAGTTGGCGGAAAGCGTGTGCTACCTGCTCAAGACTCCAGAGCTTGCTGCAAGAATGGGCGCTGCTGGACGTGCCTACGTTGCAACGCTTGGATCTGAATCCAGGGCGGCGAGCATACAGCAGATTAACGTCCGGCTTACAGAGAGCGATAGTTCGGCCGCTAGAAGGTGACGTTTTTGTTGCCGCATGGAGCTATACTCTGATTGTGGAAACGAGAGAAGACAGTGGGAAAGATCGCGTTAATAACCGGCGTTACAGGACAGGATGGGGCCTATCTGGCGGAACTCCTTCTAGGTAAAGGATATGAGGTCCACGGTATCAGACGCCGCAGCTCCCTCTTCAACACAAACCGCATTGACCACATGTATCAGGATCCGCACCTCGGCAGGGGCAATTTTGTGCTGCACTATGGCGACCTGACCGACTCATGCAACCTACTTCATATCACCCAGAAAGTGCAACCAGATGAGATTTACAATCTTGGTGCGCAGAGTCATGTCCATGTGTCGTTCGAGCAACCGGAGTACACAGCAAACGTTGACGGCACGGGGACGCTGAGGATACTCGAGGCCATCCGCATCCTCGGCATGGAAAGGAAGACCCGCTTTTACCAAGCGTCGACTTCGGAGCTGTACGGATTGGTGCAGCAGATTCCCCAGAACGAAAAGACGCCATTTCATCCACGCTCGCCCTATGCAGTGGCCAAGCTGTACGCTTACTGGATCACGGTCAATTACCGCGAAGCCTATGGCATGTATGCCTGCAACGGCATCTTTTTCAACCATGAGTCGCCGACGCGCGGGGAGACATTTGTGACGCGCAAGATCACGCGCGGCTTGGCCCGGATCAAACTCGGGATTCAGGACAGGCTCTACCTCGGCAATCTGGATGCGCTGCGCGACTGGGGCCATGCGCAGGATTACGTAGAGATGGCATGGCTGATGCTCCAACAGGAAGCTGCGGAGGATTTTGTGATCGCCACTGGCGAGCAGCATAGTGTCCGCGAGTTTGTCACCCTTGCTGCCGAGGCTATGGGCATCCATCTTGCTTGGTCTGGTCACGGCATCGGCGAAACCGCCGTGGACCAGAATGGCGCCGTTGTGGTGGCGGTCGACCCCAGATATTTCCGGCCGGCGGAGGTGGAAAGCCTGCTGGGAGACGCCGGCTATGCTCGCAAACGTCTCGGCTGGTCGCCCACTGTGCGCTTCCAGGACTTGGTGAAAGAAATGGCGGAGGCCGACCTGATTGCCGCGGAGAGAGACCTACTCGTCAAGAAGCACGGATACGACGCCTATGGGCACCACGAATAATTTGCGGCGCCCCAAGTCGAAAGTTCCTGTCGCAGGGCATTGCGCCCTTACTGGGTTCGCCATGGTTCGCCCGCTCCAGGGGGACGGTTGCGCCGCACCCAAGATCGGCTCCATCTATTCCCACTGTTCGTCTGTCAGTTCCCAAAGGCCTGCCATCCCAGCCCGCAGAGAAGCCTTAAGCAACTCCAGTTTCGCAGAAATCAGAGCCGATAGTGTTTATGGGATTGGTTCTAGGAGTGTGTCGGGGATAGATTCTCCCGGCGATGAATTTGCTGGAGGATGCATGCGGCTGGTTTTAGGATGCGGTCTATGGGCAAGAGTTTTCTCCCTGACGATGTGAACCAGTCGTTGCTGTT
>Ga0326727_10007307_pt1 | contig 29324 bp, 17 predicted proteins | sample MB2enrmetagenome_FD_207643 | JGI IMG/M metagenome (GOLD analysis project Ga0326727, IMG submission 207643) | Lab enriched peat soil microbial communities from McLean, Ithaca, NY, United States - MB29MY | ecosystem: Environmental > Terrestrial > Soil > Wetlands > Peat | place: USA: New York... | reverse complement strand
TGAGGGTGGCCGCGGTGGCGGCGGCGCCGTTCACGCTCACCGAGACCGTCAGCGTAGAACCGGCGATCGAGGCCGAGTTGGTGTCGCCCACCGTGCCGGTCAGCGTGAAGCCAGTGTTCTTGATGACCTGAGCGGAAGAAGAAATGGAGGTCTCCGTCAACGTCGGCGGATTGAGGTCCACTCCGAAGGTGCCAGTCCCCGAGCTGGCGTTGCCTGCGGCATCGGTAGCTTTGACAGTCACAGTATGAGAGCCCTCGGTGAGCCCGGTCAGTGTGGCGGTCCAATTCCCTGTAGTGTTCTGTCCCGAGGACGTGTCCGTCCACGTCGCACTCGTCCATGTCGTGGCGGCGTCCAGTTTGTACTGAATGGAGGCAACGCCAGATGCCCCGGTTCCACTATCGGCAGCGGTCCCCGAAATGACATAGGAGGTGGAGGAGTTCCAGGTCAGCGTGCTCCCTGGCTGGGTTATAGCGAGAGTCGGCGGCGTCGTGTCGATGTTGACTGTCCGGTTGACGACCGTCGTCTTCCCGGCGATATCGGTGGCGGTCAGGACATAAGTGTAGGACCCGTCGTTCGTGTGCCCCGTCGTGTCGATGGAGCTGACGCCCAGCGGCAGGCTCACGGAGTTGTAGGTCGCGGATTGAACCCCAGAGAGGGCGACCGACGGAGTGAAGCTGACGGACACGGCTGTTCCGCCGTTTTTTGATTCCGTGATCGTCAAGGACGAACCGGAGGTAGCCAGGGCATCGGTGTCACCCACCGTGCCCGAGAGACTATAGGTGGCATTGGTGAAGGACGTAGATGCATGGCTCTCGGTGAGCGTGGGCGGAGCCAGATCCAGACCGAAATTGACCAGGTTGGCGATGGCCTGGGAGGCAGACGTGTGGTTCCCCGCGACATCACGCGACTTCACCCAGAGGCTCTTGTAGCCTTCTCCCGATAGGGCAAGCGAGGCGTTCCAGTTCGTAGTGCCCGTCGCGAGGGTCCAGCCGTTGGCGGCAACCGCAGGATCTTCCTTGCTGTGATCGGTCGAAGAGTTGGCCACATACGGACCATCCGCCTTGACGTACACTGCGGCGACGCCGGTGCCCGTGCCGTCGGTTGCGCTGCCGGCCACCGTGAGCGCGGTGGAGGAGACCCAGGCATTGACCGCGGGCGACGTGACCGTGGTGCTAGGAGCCTTTGTGTCGATGATTATCGATTCACTGACCGTGGTCGTCTTGCCGGCCACATCCGTAGCCGTGAAGGTGAAAGTCCAGGCGCCATCGTCCGTCTGTCCCGCCGTGTCGATCCCCCCCGACGCGAAGGGGTTCCACGTCCAGGTGTTCCCCGGAGAAGCTAAGGCACTCCCCCCGTACACGATAGATGCGGACGAATTGATGTTGGGACCGGTGTAGCTCACTTGGAGGCTAGGCAAGCCCGCGGGGTTCGTATCGTAGACCGCCCCCGAAAAACCGGTGAAGGCCTTGGCGGCGTCGGCGTTGAGCGGACTGGTGACTGCCCCGACCGTCAGAACGGGCGGATTCGAGTCCAGGCCGAAGGAGACAATTTTACCCGTCCCTGTCCAGGCCGTCCCGGTTCCTGAACCGACAGTGCCGGCAGTCGTAGCAATAAAGGAGAGCCCCACGGTATTGCTGGTCGCGCCAAAGGTCCTGAAATCGGTACTGCCTACGGAATCGATGGTGTAGGTTGTTCCTACAACAATCGACGTCGCAGGAACGATGGCCAGTGTCGACGTATTGCCGGCGTTGTCGACGGTTACTACCCACAGTCGCTTATACCCTTCACTTGAGAGAGTCGCGGACCCGGTCCAACTGGTGGGCAAGCCTCCCGTCGCGGTCCAGGCACCGCCAGTCGGGGCCGCAGATCCATTGGTCGCATTCCAGGTGGCGATGTCCGCACTGTGGTCGTTCGCTATCGAATCGACCAGATAATATGATTTTGCCACCCCTGATCCGGCCCCGTCATTTGCGCTGCCGGAAATGGACAAGGACGTGGAACTCGTCCACGTGCCCGGCGTTGGCGACGCAACGCTCAAGGTCGGCGGCGTCGAGTCGAGAAGCACTAAACGATTGACGGTCGTCGTCTTGCCCGCAACGTCCGTCGCCGTGATCGTGTAGCTGTAGGTGCCATCCACCTTGGGCTGTGTGTAGCTCCACGTCGACCCGCTGAGGGTGGCCGCGGTGGCGGCGGCGCCGTTCACGCTCACCGAGACCGTCAGCGTAGAACCGGCGATCGAGGCCGAGTTGGTGTCGCCCACCGTGCCGGTCAGAGTGAAGCCAGTGTTCTTGATGACCTGAGCGGAAGAGGAAATGGAGGTCTCCGTCAACGTCGGCGGATTGAGGTCCACTCCGAAGGAGACTGCGGAGAGCTTCGTACTGTTCCCCGCGGCGTCCGTCGCCTGTACGACGATCGAGTGGTTCCCCTCGGCCAAGCCAGAGAGCGTGGCGTTCCAGGTCCCCGAAGTGTTCGCTCCGCCAGACGTATCCGTCCACGTCGCGGTCGTCCACGTCGTCCCGCCGTCCAATTCGTACTGCACGCTCGCGACGCCGGAGGCCGAGGATGCATTGGGATCCGTACCCGTCCCCGAGATCGTGTACGCAGCAGAGCTCACCCACGCCGGTATGGCGTTGAGCGTCACTGTCGGCGGCGTCGTGTCGATCTTGATTGTCCGATTGACAGTCGCGACTTTCCCCGCCACGTCCGTCGCGGTCAGCACGTAGGCATACGAGCCATCCGCCACTCCGCCCAGCGGCAGACTCACTGTCGTGTATGTCGCGCTCTGCACCCCTGTCAATGAGGTCGGAGTCGACGTAAAGCTCACGGAGCTTGCGGTCCCCCCATTCTTCGACTCAGTGATCGTCAGCGATGCCAGCGCGTTCGTGTCCCCCACCAACCCCGCCAGCGTGTAGCTCGCCTTGGTATACGAGGTCGCAGGGTGGTTCGTCTCCGTCAGCGTCGGCGGATTCTGGTCCACGCCGAAGTTTCGCGAGCCGATCGCCGATAGGTTCCCTGCGTTGTCGTAGGCGGCGGTCCACAGCGTGAACTGACCCTCCCCGATCGTCCCCAAGTTCACCGTCGCCGACCACGTCGTCGTCCCCGCGGCCAGGGCCCAGGTGTTCGTGATCGTCGAACTGGAGTCCGAAGCGTGGCTCGTCGCAAGAGTGTCTACCTTGTAGTACACCTTCGCCACGTCAGAGGCCCCCGATCCCAAGTCCGCGGCCGTCCCGCCCAGCAACGCCGTGGATCCCGACAGCCAGTACTGGCTCTGGCTCGACGTGTAGGTCCCAGGCTGACTGACAGTGACAGTGGGTGGCGTTGTATCTATTGTAATGGTCCTGGATAGTGTAGTGGTCTTGCCGGCAACGTCGGTAGCGGTGAATACATACGTATGCGCGCCATCGTTAGCATGAGTGGTTGCGTTTACTGCAATCGGTACGGACCAGCTGTTGGGAGAGCCAGAAGTGACTGTGACACCAGGATCAGCGACCCCGTCGATAGTTACGGCAAGCTTAAGGGTCGGGGATGAACCGACGACCGATGCGGGATTGGAGTCGGAGATCGAACCAGTGAGGGTAAAGCCAGAGTTGACGAGCGTGCCAACGGAATCGGTAAACGCGATCGATGGAGGAGAAAGATCTAGTCCAAAGTTAACCAACTGGGCGATGGCTTGGGAAGGGGAGGTGTGATTGCCGGCCACATCCCGAGATTTGACCCAGAGGGTCTTATAGCCTTCTCCCGACAGGGTAAGCGAGGCGTTCCAGCTCGTGGTGCCCGTCGCGAGCGTCCAGCCGTTGGCGGCAACCGCAGGATCTTCCTTGCTGTGATCGGTCGAGGAGCCGGCCACATACGGACCGTCCGCCTTGACGTACACTGCGGCGACGCCGGTCCCCGTGCCGTCGGTTGCGCTTCCTGTCACCGTGAGGGCGGTGGAGGAGACCCAGGCGCCGACTGCGGGCGACGTGACCGCGGTGACGGGGGGCTTGGTGTCGATGGTGAACGATTCGCTGACCGTATTCGTCTTGCCGGCCACATCCGTGGCCGTGAAGGTAAAGGTCCAGGCGCCATCGTCCGTATTGTTCACCGTATCGATACCTGACGTGCCGAAGGGGTTCCAGCTCCAAGTATTGCCTGGAGAGGTTAGCGAGGTTCCCGTATACGCAATAGTTGCGGACGATATGACGTTGGGACCAGTGTAACTCACCTGAAGATTGGGCAGGCCCGCAGGGTTGGTATCGAAGATAGTACCCGAGAAGCCGGCGAAGGCCTTGGCGGCCGCAGCGTTGATCGTGCCGGTGACTGCCCCGACCGTCAGGGCCGGCGGGCTTAGGTCCAAGCCGACTTTGACGATGCCAGAGACAGCTTGGGCGGGAGTGGTTACATTGCCCGCGACGTCGGATGCCTTAACCCAAAGCGATTTCCAGCCTTCGCCGGAGATAAGCAGAGAGGCTGCCCAGTTTGTCGTGCCAGTGGCGGGGGTCCAGCCATTGGCGGCGACTGTCGGGTCCTCGCCGCTGTGGTCGGTGGGCGATGATGCGACATATGGCCCATCGATCTTGACATAGACCTTGCTAACTCCAGAACCCGCACCGTCATTCGCGGTACCCGAGAGAGACAAGGAGGCGGCGCTGGTCCAGGATCCAGAAGTGGGCGAGATGACGGTCAGGGTCGGTGGAGTTGAGTCGAGCAGGACCAGTCGGTTGAGCGAGGTGGTTTTCCCCGCCACGTCCGTCGCCGTGATCGTATAGCTGTAGGTGCCGTCCACCTTGGGCTGCGTGTAGCTCCACGTCGAGCCGCTGAGGGTAGCCGCGGTGGCGGCGGCGCCGTTTACGCTGACGGAAACAGTCAGCGTGGAACCGGCGATCGAGGCCGGATTGGTGTCGCCCACCGTACCGGTCAGCGTGAAGCCAGTGTTCTTGATGACCTGAGCGGAAGAGGAAATGGAGGTCTCCGTCAACGTCGGCGGATTGAGGTCCACTCCGAAGGAGACTGCGGAGAGCTTCGTACTGTTCCCCGCGGCGTCCGTCGCCTGTACGACGATCGAGTGGTTCCCCTCGGCCAAGCCAGAGAGCGTGGCGTTCCAGGTCCCCGAAGTGTTCGCTCCGCCAGACGTATCCGTCCACGTCGCGGTCGTCCACGTCGTCCCGCCGTCCAATTCGTACTGCACGCTCGCGACGCCGGAGGCCGAGGATGCATTGGGATCCGTACCCGTCCCCGAGATCGTGTACGCAGCAGAGCTCACCCACGCCGGTATGGCGTTGAGCGTCACTGTCGGCGGCGTCGTGTCGATCTTGATTGTCCGATTGACAGTCGCGACTTTCCCCGCCACGTCCGTCGCGGTCAGCACGTAGGCATACGAGCCATCCGCCACTCCGCCCAGCGGCAGACTCACCGTCGCATACGTCGCGCTCTTCGCGCCAGCGATCGTCGCCGACGGCGTGTAACTCACGCTCTGCGCTGTCCCGCCGTTCTTCGACTCAGTGATCGTCAGCGATGCCAGCGCGTTCGTGTCCCCCGCCGTCCCTGCCAGAGTAAACGTCGACTTAGTATACGAAGTCGCCGGGTGGTTCGTCTCCGTCAGCGTCGGCGGATTCTGGTCTACCCCGAAGTTCCTGCTCGTCGCAGTAGTCGTGGTATTGCCGAGGGTGTCCATGGCGATTATATAGAGCGTGAACTCGCCTTCAGCGGGCGAAAGGCTGCTGAGATTGACCGTACCGTTCCAACTGCCGGTTCCCGCCGTAAGAGTCCAGGCTGAACCGGGGAAGGCAGGCTGAGCGGTTCCTTTAGGTACGATCGTGTAATACACGCTTGCGACGCCGCTCCCGGTCCCGTCATTCGCGGTTCCCGAAATGCTCATCGTCGCGCCAGAGAGCCAGTACTGGCTTTGGCTCGAAGTGTAGCTCCCCGGTACGGAGATCGTCGTAGTCGGCGGAGTCGTGTCGACCGTAAACGTCCGCTGGAGAGCCGGGGACGTCTGGGCATAACTCGAGTTGATTCCCACGAGCGAAAGCGTATATGTGCCGTCCGAGAGGGCGGGAGATGCGGCGTAGCTCCAATCGGCCGTCGAAGGATCGTTCGCCCGTACGGTCACGGTATGCGACGCATTCTTGGTTATGTCGATGATGGTCTGGGCCGTCGGCGAGGTTTCGACCAATCCTATGTCTATTCCTATTGGACCGGATGCATCCACGACGGTACCGGTCACGTTGAGGCCGGTCACGAACGAACCGTCGCCGAGCGAAACGGTGACCTGTGGGTTGCCGTTAGAGACGAAGAGCGAGAAAAAACACGAACCTGTTGAAGCATAGGGCGAGGGGGGAATACTATAAGAAGCGGCAGCGCCGCTTATTTTGTTCGAAGCGAGATCCGCGACATGCACGATGAGCGCGTACTGTCCGACCGTGGTCGGCAGCGAGAAGCTGATATCCGCGCCCTGTGTGATGGCCGTGGTGCTGCCCGACAATTGCAGGGTCGCCGACGGAGTTACGGTCAATCCATTCCCGTCGGTCAGTACTGTGTATTTCCCCGGGCTCGCGGGATTAAAGGCATCCGCGTAATCTGGGCCGCTTGCGCCTGAGGCATAGGCTACATACAGCCCCGCCGTACTTCTGTCGAGCCCGTCCATATCGAAAGCGTGGAACGATAGCGTCGTGCCCGGTTTTATCGAATTGACGCTCCCCATAGCGCTATTGTAGGGATAGTACGCCACTGGATCGAATGATGCGGGGCTTGTGAACGTTACGATCGGCGCCCCGACCCCAGGCTCCACGTAGAGTTTGCCCGATATCGTGGTCGCGTTTCCGGCTAGATCGGTTGCGATCAGCGCATAGGGCACCGCGTAGATCTGCGACGAACCCGAGCCTGAAACCGAGGACGCGCCGTTCTGTGCCGCGTAGGTCGAAGCGTTGAAGAACTGGCTCGCGTCCACTTGGAAGGAAAAGGCCGACTTAGTAGTCTGGCTCTTGACTATGTTCTTGCCAGAGCCCAGGTCTAGCTCGACTGTGTTTAGTCCGAAGGAGTTCACGCTGCCCGTGATAGCCTCGATCTGGCTGATAGCGTAGTCGTAGGTAGTGTTGTCCCCGAGTTGAGCCTGGCTCGGCGTCATCGTCGAGAATACCGGAGGAGTGTTTTCGAAATACACTACGAAGTTCTCGTCGGTCACTTTGCCCGAACTGGCTGTAACCTTGATATCTAGTGTCGCTTGAGTGTCTTTCCCGCCCGATAGAGCTTTAGTATCAAGTGAAGCGCTCCACCCCGTACTCGTTAAGGTAGCGGGAATGGTCCCGACTACAGAATCATTAATGCTCACGACAATCGAGACTGAGCTTATCCCGTTTACGTCCGAGGCTTCTCCCGTGAGCGTGACGGTACCCTTAAGGTAGGCGCCGCTCGCGATGGACTTAACGCTGACCGAAGGGCCTTTCACGTCGATCTGCGGCCCAAGGCCAGCCTTGACCATATCGCAGGTAGTAAGTCCGATGACGATAATTCCAAGGAGCACCATCCAAGCGAATGAGCGAATAAAGCTTGAACGGGAAGAGTTTTTCTCTCCCATAGTTTTTCCCTCCTCGGGACATGAGACGAATTAGTGATTCATTATTTAAATCAACTTTTATGTCAGGCTGGCTTTTCGCCAGCTATTCTTTTACTACATCGGATCAAAAAGCCAAAGTTAATATTCAAATACAATTCCAATAATTGCCCCGTAAGTATTCAGCAAAAACCATGCCAATAATGAGAATATATCACAATTTAATAAGTATATAACATGGAATGAAATATGACTTCCTGCTTTTGTTTCTTCACCTAACACTGTAATGGTTCGACAATCGTGTCGGCTTTTTCGACATTTTGGTCGAATGCCGCGGCATCTTAGTCTTGCTTATTCTGTCGATAGTCTTTTAAGGCAGGATCGGAGGTGCCGCTCGCTGATGCCAAGTTCACGCGCGGCCGCGCTCTGGTTACCGTGGGATCGTTCGAGGGCGCGGGCTATGAGGCTCCGCTCGAAGTCGCGCATCGCGGACTCGTATCCGGAGGCGAGATCGCCCTCGGAGGCATAGGCCGGCCGCGGCTCTCCCTCGTCCTGAGCCGGGAGGTCCTCGGTCCTGATGAGTTCCCCTCGGCAGAGCACGACTGCCCGCTCGATATAGTTCTCGAGCTCTCGCACGTTGCCGGGGAAGGGCCGCTTCACGAGACTGTCGAAGGCCTCCCGCGAGAGCCCTCGGACCACCTTGCCGTCGCGCTCGGAAAAGCGCGAAATGAAGTGGTCCACAAGGAGGCGAATATCCTCTTTCCTCTCGCGCAGGGCGGGTAGACGGATCTCGATCACATTGAGCCTGTAATAGAGATCGCGCCGGAACTGCCCCCGCTCGACGAGCTCGGCGAGGTCGCGGTTGGTCGCCGCCACGATCCGAACGTCGAGCTTGCGTACTACATTTTCGCCGACGCGTTCTATTTGGCCGAACTGCAGCGCGCGCAAGAGCTTCACCTGGATAACCGGGGATATCTCCCCTATCTCGTCGAGGAAGAGCGTGCCGCCCTCCGCCTCCTCGAAGCGGCCCATCCTGTCGCCGCCCGCGCCGGTGAAGGCGCCGCGGCTGTGCCCGAAAAGCTCGCTCTCGGCGAGCGACTCGGGGAGGGCAGAGATGTTGACCGCTACGAAGGGCCCCGTGCGCCCACTGCGATCGTGGATGAAGCGCGCCATGAGATCCTTACCCGTGCCGCTCTCGCCGGAGAGAAGCACAGTCGCCGCGCTCGAGGCAGCGCGGGCGGCCATGCTCATCGCCTCGGCCATGACGCGGCTGCGGTAGATTATGCCGTTCGCCCCAGGCGAGGCAGTGGGCCCCTCGATGGGCGGCAGCAGAGCCTCGTGGAGCAGGGCAGCCCTCTCGTTGACGCGGAGGAGAAGCCTCTCGATGTCTTCTCTGCGCGTCGGCTTGATGAGATAGTCGTCGGCTCCGCCCTTGAGCAGCTCCACCGCCTCGCACGTATCCGCGTAAGCGGTCATCACCGCCACCGTTATCATCGGATTCATAGCCTTGACGCCACGTAGAACATCGAGGCCCGAGCCGTCGGGAAGGCGATAATCGCTCAGGACGAGATCGACGACGTTCCGTCTCGCGATCTCGAGGCCCTCGGCCGCGCCCGAGGCTGAGAGGTACTCGACCGGGGGATACTCGAGGGCTGCGCACAATATGCGCAGCTTCTCAGTCTGTGTCTCGTCGTCGTCGATCGCGAGGAGTGTCATGCGGTCAATCTACTGCACTTAATCGTGAGCGCACAACGCGCCGTACGGAGACTCTCGGGTCCTCCGCTCCATCTCGGCAGCGAGTAAGCCCTCGTATATAATCGAAATATGGACAAAATAACACTCCAAGGGAGTTGGACTCTCAAGCGCCTTTCGAACGGCAGCTCGCGTCCAATGACTGTGCCAGGGGACATCCTATCCTCCCTCGTCTCCTCGGGCGAAGCGCCCGACCCTTACTACGATCGAAACGAGCTTGGCCTTCAGTGGGTAGGCCGGGAGGATTGGCTCATCGAGCGCGACTTCGACGTCCCCGCGAGCCTTCTTGAAGCGGAGCGCCTCTTTGTCGAGCTCGACATGATCGACACATTAGCCGACATCAGCGTGAACGGCGAGGCCCTCGGCTCGAGCGAGAATATGTTCACTTCTTTCCGCGTGGACGCCAAGCGCCTCCTCCGGGCCGGCAAAAACCACATTGCGGTCCTCATTCGCTCGCCCGAGACCGCGGCCATGAAGGCCGCAGAAGAGCTCCCCTATCCGATCCCCGCAACGGGAGCCCCTGTCTTCTCGCCCAACCGCAACCTCGTCCGCAAGGCCCAGTGCATGGCGGGCTGGGACTGGGGTCCCTGCCTCATGACCGGCGGCATCTACGACGGCGCTCGCCTGGTCGCCATCGACGGGCCCCGGATCGAGTACGTCACCACTTGGTCGAAGCGCGAGGGGGACACATGGCGGCTCTGGACCACCGCCTGGCTCGATTGCCCCGCCGACTGCGATGTCGAGATCGAGGCGAGCATAGCGGGCTCATCGGTCTCGGCCCGCGTCCATGCAAGCGCGGGCGAGTCGAGCGCTACGATCGAGATCGGGGGCATCAGTGCCGAGAGCTGGTACCCCGCTGGTTACGGCGAGCAGAAGCTCTATGAGCTCGCCCTGCGCGCGAGGCGTGCGGGGGACGGCGATTCCGGCGATGAGCTGCGCAAGCGCATAGGCCTGCGCGAACTTAAGGTCGTCGCCCTGCCGGACGAAGTCGGCAGGAGCATGACGGTCACGGTGAACGGCCGGGGCGTCTTCTGCAAGGGCGCCAACTGGATCCCCGCCGACGCCCTCCCCTCCCGCTGGAGCCGCGCGCGCTACGCCGAGCTCCTCGATTCGGCCATCGAAGCCAACATGAACTGCATCCGCGTCTGGGGCGGCGGCCGCTACGAGGCCGACGATTTCTACGAGCTCTGCGACGAGAAGGGCATCCTGGTCTGGCAGGACTGCATGTTCGCCTGCTCGATGTATCCCTCGGACCAGGCCTTCCTCGACCGGGTCGAACTCGAGATGCGCCATCAGGTGCGGCGCCTCCAGAGCCACCCTTCGATCGCCCTCTGGTGCGGCAACAATGAGAACCTCGGCGCCATCGGCTGGTACCCCGAAGCCAAGCTGAACCTGATGCGTTACATCGTCGACTACGACAGGCTCAACGAGGGCACCGTCGGCCGCGTCGTGCATAAGCTTGACCCCGGGCGGACTTGGTGGCCAACCTCGCCTTGCGGCGGTCCATCCGACTACGCAGACAATTGGCACAGCGACGGCAAGGGCGATATGCACTTCTGGTCCGTCTGGCACGAGGGCAAAAATTTCTCAGAGTACCTCAAGGTGACGCCGCGCTTTTGCTCCGAGTTTGGCTTCCAGTCTTTCCCCAACCCCGGTACGGTCGCCTCCTTCGCACCGGAGGGCGAGCGCAACGTCACCTGCCCGACCATGGAGCACCACCAGAAGAACAACCGCGGCAACGCGCTTATTATGGAGACTATAGCCCGCTACTTCCGCATGCCCGCGGGGCAGGTGGAGACCCTCTACCTCTCGCAGGTCCAGCAGGCCTGGGCCATCAAGACAGCGGTCGAGTACTGGCGGTCATTGAGGCCCGTCTGCATGGGCACCCTCTACTGGCAGTTGAACGACGTCTGGCCCGTAGCGAGCTGGTCGAGCCTCGATTACGATGGAAGCTGGAAGCTCCTCCACTACGAGGCGCGCCGCTTCTACGAGAGTCTCCATCTCGAGCTTATTATTAAGGATGACTTCGTAGCGGTCGTCGCGATCAATGACAAGAGCAAATCCTACACAGGCCGCCTCGCGCTCAAGCTCCGAAGCCTGGACGGCAAGGTCATCCAAGAGTACAAGGCCGAGTCCCTCCTGCCGCCCGATTCCGCGACCGAGCTCATACGTCTTGAGATAGCCAAGCTACCCGCCGCTGTCGACTCGTCCTTTCTCGAGGCTAAGGTCGACCTCGCCCGCGCCTCCTGCGGGAGCGCAGGGACGGAGCGCGGGGGTACGGGCCTCAGTCGCAAGGCCTTCTGCTTCCTCACCGAGCCCAAACGCTGCTCCCTGTGCGATCCCGAGCTCGACTCGCGTATGGAGGAGGGCCCCAACGGTCCGGAATTGGCCCTTCGAGCAAAAGCCCCTGCCTTCTATGTCGCTCCTTGGCTCGACGGTTCGACGACAATTAAAGGACGCTTCGAGGACTCGGGCTTTCACCTCATGCCCGGCGAGGAGCGGCGGCTACTATTCATCCCAGCCCGTGGCATGCCCATGCCGAGCGCCGAGCGGCTCGAGGCCGCATTACGCCTCCTGCACCTGCGCGCGAGCTACGGGTAATCTCACTTGCGTTGTATAAGACAGGAAAGTGTTTCAAAAGAAAACATTTTCCTGTCTCCTTTTTATGCGGCTGACTCAATTTATCTATAATATAGAAAGCATCCCCCCTCGTATGCATATCATCCTGCGCAGCAAATCACAAATAATACAAAGGTTATACTTTACTTGATATAGAGTTAGTAAAATTGCTGCATATCGAGTGCGATTTGGCACGCATCCTGCTGTATTATTTATGAGCGCCGAAAGGGCTCCGCCTACAGCGTTACAAGGACCGCGTTGCGGCATAGGACGCAGAGGCGAAAAGTCTAGTACGGAGGGTACTGATATGAAAAGCATGACCGTTTACGATTCCTTGGTTCCGGCTTTCACCAATGTTTTAAAGGCTGACCCCTTCGACATTCTCGACTCGGTCTTCGATCGCGATTATTTCCCCGCTCTCGCCGCCCGCAGCCCCGTGGTGGATGTGCGCGAGAAGGACGGGCACTATATCATCGATGCCGAGCTTCCCGGAGTTTCCGAGAAGGACCTCAAGCTCGAGCTGAAGAACGGCTTTCTTACCCTCTCCACCGAAAAAAAGGAAGAGAAGGGCGACAAGGACAAGGATGGCACCTGGATTCGCCGCGAGAGGCGCGAGAGCTACTTCTCGAGGAGCTTCGAGCTTCCCGACGACGCGGACGGCGATAAGATCGAGGCCAAGTTCAAGGACGGGCTCCTGACTATCGAGCTTCCCAAGAAGGCCGAGGCTAGCCCCAAGCTCGTGCAGATCAAGGTAGCATGAGCTGGGCCGGAAAGAAGGCGCCGGGCAAAGCAGCAGGCCGCGTCCCGCGCGGCCTGCTGCTTTTATGCGCCAGGGCGCTCACTAGCTTGAGGACTGCATTCGCCCCTTCTCCTGCGATCGACATCGACGAGCTGCTCCGGCACTTGGGCAAGAGCTCAGGCCCCTCGATGGCTCCAGCCAGGGTAAGATAGAGGCTCCTCCAAGTTCACCGGGTTTGATACGTCGAGTAGCTTTTTGATTTAAGTTGCTTGACGCATCCAACTAACCAGGGGTATGGTGGAACGATGAATTACGGTCACTTCGACGATGAGCGCCGCGAGTATGTGATAACTCGGCCAGACACCCCGCTCCCTTGGCTCAATTACATTGGCCAAGACGATTTCTTCGGCCTATGCACCAACACGGCCGGCGGCTACAGCTTCTGGAAAGACTCGCGCCTGCGTCGCCTGACGCGCTACCGCTACAACAACGTTCCCTATGACCTGGGCGGACGTTATATTTACGTCAACGACGGCGGTTCGGTATGGAATCCCGGCTGGATGCCCGTCAAGGCCAAACTCGACTCCTACGAGTGTCGGCACGGCATGGGCTACTCGCGCATCGTAGGCAGCAAGGACGGCCTCGAGGTCGAGATGCTCTTCTTCGTTCCGCCCGGCCGCAACGAGGAAGTGTGGAAGATCACGGTCCGCAACAAATCCGGCGCCGTCAAGAAGCCCAAGCTCTTCGCCTATCAAGAGTTCTGCTTCTACGAAGCCCTTAACGACATGACCAACTATCAGCGCACTTGGTCGATCGGAGAGGTCGAGGTCGAAGGAAACGCGATCTACCACAAGACCGAGTACCGAGAGCGGCGCGACCACTATTCGCTCTTCGCCTGCACCCGGCCCGTCGCGGGCTTCGACACGGACCGCGACGCCTTCGTTGGCCTTCACAACGGACTGCATGAAGCCGCCGCGCCTTTCGCGGGCAAGTGCTCCGGCTCGATGGCCTTCGGCTGGAACCCGATCGGAGCTCTCCAGGTGGACCTCGAGCTCGCGCCGGGAGCCGAGGAGAGCTTCGCCTTCGTCCTCGCCTACGTCGAGCAGGGAAAGGCGCCCAAGTTCGAAAAGCTCTACGTGATGAACAAAGAAGTCGGCCGCGCGACCGTCGCCCGCTACGCGAAGATCGCCGACGTCGACGCTGCATTCGCTGAACTCAATAAATTCTGGGACGGTCTCCTCGCGAGCTTCCAGGCCGAGCTCCCCGACGAGCATGCAAACCGTATGCTCAACGCCTGGAACCAATATCAGTGCATGGCGACCTTCAACCTCTCTCGCTCGACCTCGATGTACGAGACGGGCATAGGCCGAGGCATGGGCTTCCGCGACTCGAACCAAGACATACTCGGCTTCGTCCATATGATCCCCGAACGCGCTCGCCAGAGGATACTCGACATAGCCTCGACCCAACTCTCCGACGGAACCTGCTACCACCAGTACCAACCCCTCACTAAGAAGGGCAACGCCGAGATCGGCGGCGACTTCTACGACGACCACCTCTGGCTCGTCCTCTCGACCTGCGCCTACATCAAGGAGACGGGCGACCTCTCCATCCTGGACGAGGGTTGCGGCTACGCGGACAAGAAGTACAAGCTGGGCGCAGATGGCAAGAAGGTCAAGGCCGAGAGCCTCCTCCATCACCTTGAGACCTCCATCGCCTACACGATGAAGAAGCGCGGCCCCAACAAGCTGCCCCTCATCGGCCACGCCGATTGGAACGACTGCCTCAACCTCAACTGCTTCTCCACCGAGCCCAACGAGTCCTTCCAGTGCGCGGGCGACGTGAAGGGCTCCAAGGCCGAGTCGGTGATGATCGCCGGCCTCTTCCTCTACGCTAGCCGCGAGATGGCCGAGCTCTACGATTTCATGAAACGCCCTGTGGACTCGAAGCGCATGATGAAATCCCGCGCCGAGATGATGGACGCGGTCGAGAAGGCCGGCTGGGACGGCGAGTGGTATTGCCGCGCATATGATGCAGCCGGCAAGAGCGTCGGCTCGAAAGAGAACGAAGAGGGCAAGATCTTCATCGAGAGCCAGGGCTGGTGCGTCCTTGGCGGCGCGGGCGCCGATGATGCGCCTGAGGCGACCCGCGGCCGCGCGCGCAAGGCCATGGAGAGCGTGGACAAGTACCTGTATACGCCCAAGGGCGTCGTCCTGCAGCAGCCGTCCTACTCGACCTACCATCCCGAGCTCGGCGAGGTGACGAGCTATCCGCCCGGGGTCAAGGAGAACGGGGGCATCTTCAGCCACAACAACACCTGGATCCACCTGGGCTGGTGCCTCCTGGGCGAAGGCGACAAGGCACTCGAGTACTACCTCTCGATCTGCCCCAGCGCCAAGCAGGGCGAGATCGACATCTACCGTTCCGAGCCCTACGTCTACGCGCAGATGACCGCGGGCAAGGACTCGCCCTGCTTCGGAGAGGCCAAAAATTCCTGGCTCACGGGCACGGCGGCCTGGACCTTAGTCGCCCTCACCCAGGGCATACTAGGCGTGAAGCCCGGCTACGAAGGCCTCGTCGTCGATCCCTGCATCGCGAAGAAATGGAAAGGGTTCAAGGCCACGAGGAAATTCCGCGGGGCCGAGTACCATATCGAGGTGAAGAACCCTAAGGGCGTCTGCAAGGGCGTCGCTTCGGTGAAGGTCGACGGCAAGGCCATCGAGAGTGTGCATAAGGCGGCCCTGCTGCCGATCTTCCCCGCCGGCACGAAGCACGAAGTCGAGGTCATACTCGGCTAGCGACGACGGACATCGCCTTAAGCGGCAATGGACAAAAAAATATCGGCCGTGGCATCATATGCCATGGCCGATATTTTTCAGGGACAAGAGCTCGAGTACCCAGTCAGCTTCGACTTGCGGACTATCTACGTCCTCGCCGAGGGCGCGAACATCCGCGAAGACCTCGAGCGCATCCTAGCGGCGCGCGGCGTAAAGTGGACACTCATGCAGGGCGACGCCAAGGGCGGCGCTAAGTACGGCCGCTTCGGTGTGCGACTCACAATGGAGAGCAGGGAGCAGATGTACGGCACCTACGAGGACATCGGCAAGCTGCCCTACATCAAGACTGCGCTCTAGCCCGCGAAATCGGGCTAGGAGGGGTTCCGCTCCATCACGATCCTCGTCGGGAAGGCGAGCGGAAGATGAGCCTCTTCGAGGCGCTTCAGCACTTCGAGGTTGACCGCGTTGAGCGTGCCGAAATAGTCGGCGCCTTTCTTTACAAACACGACGAAGGTGATATCGAAGGACGACTCGCCGAAGCCCATGAGCGAGGCGATCGTGCCTTTCTCGAGGCCCGCGACCGAATCGCCGACTTTCAGCAATATGTCGATGGCGCGCTTCGTGCCCTCATAGCCGACCGCGGTGTCGAGCTGGATGACGCTCGTGACTCTCGTCGCAGGCTCGGAGCTCACGTTCTCTATCGCGCCCGCGGTGAAGACGGAGTTCGGCAGAGTGACTATGTGGTTGTCCAGCGTCTTGAGCCGCGAGGTGCGGATGCCTATTTCGACTATTGTGCCGTCGTAGCCGGCGACCTTGACGCGGTCGTTGATCATGAAGGGCTTGTCGACGAAGATCGCGACCGAGCCGAAGAAGTTGGACAGCGTGTCCTTCGCGGCGAGGGCAATCGCGACGCCACCGATGCCGAGGCCGGCGAGAAGAGCGCCGATATCGTAGCCCGCTTCCCTGATGGCGAAGAGGACGGCGATGGTCCAGACGACGATGCCGACTGTCTTGCGTATGATGGGCAACAGCTGGTCGTCGAGGTTGCCCTCGCTCTTCCGGACATAGGGTACGAGATACTCTTCGATGAGCCCGTCGAAAAGCTTGGCCAAGGCGGCCGCGACCGCGCCGGCGATCGATATCGTGATGACCTTGTTGACCCAAGGCGCTACGCCCCTCGGCGCAACGGTCAGCACGTTGATGCCCTGACGGATGCCGAGGAACACGATGACGGCGACCAGAGGCTTCTCGATAGCGGCGAGGAGTATGCGCACGCCCTTAGTCTTGGTCTTGGAGAAGACGGCCTTGAGGACGTTCTTACTGAGCCAGGAGGCGGCAACACCGACGACGAAACCGCCGACAATGTAGGCGATGGCTTTGAACCATAGGTCCGCGCCTATGCTCAAGAAGGTCGTATTGAGAATATCTTTCATGAGGCTGGGATAATGCCGAAAAAACGGCGCCCTTTTCAAGACCCGTGCGGTCTATCCAGGTCCTAGTCCCTTATCCCGGGTATCCCGAAGTAGGCGCGGGCGTTTCGGTACGACACATCCGCCACAAGGCCTCCCAGTGCGTCGAAATCGGCCGGAGCCTCGCCCGCCTCGATCCATCCGCCGACGAGTCGGCAGAGTATGCGCCTGAAGTACTCGTGCCTAGGGAAGGAAAGGAAGCTCCGCGAATCGGTGAGCATGCCGACGAAGCGCGAGAGGAGGCCGAGGTTCGCAAGGGCTCGAAGTTGCTTCTCCATGCCGTCGATGTGGTCATTGTACCACCAGGCCGAGCCGAGCTGCATCTTGCCGGGGACCGAGCCGTCCTGAAAACAGCCTATCACGCTCGCCATGGCCTCATAGTCGTTCGGATTGAGCGAGTACAGTATCGTCTTCGGCAGGAAACTCTCCCGCTCGAGCTCGTCGAGGAAAGCCGCGAGGCTCGCGGCGCGCAGAGGGTCATTGACCGAATCGTAGCCGGTATCCGGTCCGAGCCTCGCGAACATCCTCGAGTTGAGGTTGCGCATGGAGGCGCAGTGAAGCTGCATAGCCCAGCCCCTGCGGGCATCCATGCGGCCGACCTCGAGGAGTAAGGCGGTCTTGAGTTCCTCGGCCTCGACGCTCGAGAGCTCTTGCCCGGAGAAAAGGCGCTCGAAGAGCTCCTCGGCGCGCGAATCGGAGACGGGCCTGCCAGGTACCTGCACGACCGCGTGGTCCGAGAGCCTGCAGCCCATTTCATGGAAGAAAGCGTGACGTTTCTCGAGGGCCTTGACTAAATTAGCGTACGATCGAATTTCGACGCTCGCAGCCGCGCCCAGGCGAGGCAGATACTCCTTCCATGCGGCGGGGTTTTCGACGGCGAGGGCCTTGTCCGGCCTGAAAGCCGGCAGCATGGCGGGATCGTCGGGTGAGGCGCTCGGTGAAGCGCGGTATGTGGCGTAGGAAGCGTGATGCTCGAGACCGTCCGCGGGATCATCCGTCGTACAGACCGCCTTTACCTTCATGTGCCTGAGCAGCGCCCGGGCGCCGAAGTCCGGGCCGGCGATTAGCTCGTTGCAGGCTTCCCAGATGCGCTCGGCGCTCTTCTCGTCCAGAACCTCGTCGATACCGAAGTAGCGCTTCAGCTCCAGGTGGGTCCAATGGTAGAGAGGATTGCCCACAAGGAAGGGGACTGTCCGTGCCCAGGCGAGGAAGCTCTCCTTGTCGGGCCTATGGCCGGTTATCGACTCCTCGGGGACGCCGTTGGCGCGCATAACGCGCCATTTGTAGTGGTCGCCGCCGAGCCAGGCCTGGGCGATGTTCTCGAAGCGAGCGTCGGAGGCTATGTCCGCCGGGGGCAAGTGGCAGTGATAGTCGATGATGGGCAGGCCCTCGGCATAGTCGTGATAGAGCCTCTTGGAGCTCCGATCGGGCAGAAGAAAATCCTCGTTCATGAACTTCTTCATAGCGTTGCTCCTTAGCTTACCGGCTCACGCGGCCGGAGAGCTCGCCGCCGGCGAGGCGCTCGATCTCCTCGCGCGTCGCGAGGTTGAAGTCGCCGGGGATCGAATGCTTGAGCGCCGACGCCGCGACCGCGAACTCGAGGGCTTTCTCTTCGTCTCCGAGCTCGAGGAGGCCGTAAATAAGTCCTGCCGCGAAGGAATCCCCGCCACCGACGCGGTCGACGATGTCCTGAAGCTCGTACGTCCGCGAATGATAGAAACCAGACGTGTCGAGGAGGACAGCCGACCATCCGTTACGATCGGCAGACTTAGACTCGCGCAGGGTTACGGCGACTATTTTCACGTTCGGATAGCGGGAGATCGCGCTCTCCGCGAGGGCCTTGTATGCCTCGACGCCTACCTTACCCTTGGAAGGATCGACGCCCGGGGAGGAGAAAGCGAGGCCGAGGCCGAGCTGGAGATCCTCCTCGTTGGCGATGAGGACGTCGGCGAGAGCGGCGAGCTTGCCCATCATCGCAGGCGCCTTGACGCCATAGTTCCAAAGCTTCTTCCTATAGTTGAGGTCGACCGACACCTTGGCGCCGACAGCGCGCGCCGCCTGGGCGGCCTCTATCGCCGCCTCGGCGGCGGAGAGCGATAGCGCGGGCGTGATGCCCGTGACGTGGAACCAATCAGCGTCCGCCAAGATATCGGCCCAGGCAAACTCCCCGGGTTTCATGAGGGAAGCGGCGCTGCCTGAGCGGTCATAGACCACTTGAGACGAGCGTTGGTCGGCGCCAGTCTCGAGAAAATAGATGCCGGTGCGCTCGCTCGTGCGCCGGACACGCGAGACGTCGACACCGTAGGAGCGCAGGTTCCTAAGCGCCGCCTCTCCGACGGCGTCCTTGGACAGGGCGCCCACGAAGGCTACCTTCTCTCCGAGGATCGAGAGGGAGACCGCCACGTTCGCCTCGCCGCCGCCGAAGGTCGCTTCGAGGGCGGGCGATTGGAATAGCCGCTCGTGTCCCGGCGACTTGAGACGGAGCATAAGCTCCCCGAAGGTGACGATCTTCTTCATAGCGCGCCTACCTTGATGCCTATCTTAGCACCGTGCGCAGGTCCATGCAATATACAATTTGAAACGTTGTTCCATTCTAGTTTATAGTTCATTATATTGAGCGAAACAAAGACCATCACGGAGGTCATCATGAACAAAGTCTTGGAACGGATCGGCGAGCTCGGCATCGTGCCCGTCGTAAAGATAGAGGACGCGGGCAAAGCTGTGGCCCTCGGCAAGGCCCTCGTCGCCGGGGGCATCCCGGTCGCCGAGGTCACCTTCCGGACAGCGACCGCCTCGGAGGCAATACGGGCGATGACGGCAGGAGTCCCCGCTCTCCTCGTTGGCGCGGGCACCGTGACATCGGCCGCGATCGCGAAGGCGGCCGTCGACGCCGGCGCCGCCTTCGTCGTCTGTCCCGCCTGGGACGAAAGCGTCGTAGACTTCTGCCTCGAACGCGGTGTGCCCGTCCTGCCCGGCGTCTCGGGCCCCGATGGCGTCATGCGCTCCCTCGCCAAGGGCCTCGAGACCCTGAAGTTCTTCCCGGCCGAGGCGGCGGGGGGAATAGCGATGCTCGACTCCCTCTCGGGCCCCTTCGGATCCATGCGTTTTATCCCTACGGGCGGCATCGACGCGGGCAACCTCGGCGCATACGCGAGGCGCAAGCAAGTCCTGGCCGTGGGCGGTTCGTGGATGGTCAAGTCCGACCTCATCGAGGCCGGAGACTGGGCCGACATCGAGAAGCTCTGCCGCGAGGCGGTACTCGCTCTCCACGGCTTCACCTTCGCCCACATGGGCGTAAACGAATCAGGGCCTGAAGACGCGGCCAAGGACGCCGCGGCCTTCGCCTCGCTCTTCGGCCTCGCGACCGAGGAAAAATCGGGTTCTATCTTCGTATCCGACGTCATTGAGCTGCTCAAGTCACCATTTCGTGGCGAGCACGGGCACATCGCTATAAGGTGCAATAGCATCGAGCGCGCCATCCCCTACCTCCGCGCGAAGGGCATCAACGCAGTGCCTGACACGGTGAAGAGCGACAAGGGCGTGATTAAGTCCGGATACTTGGACCTGTCGATCGGCGGCTTCGCGATACATCTACTCAGATCCTAGGTGTTTCGTTCTCCTGCCACACGACAGTAATCCTTGACAATTCTGTTTACTGAAAATAAAATAGCATTATGCCATCGTTGGCATAGATAGGCCATTAATGATGATCACGATCAAAGATATCGCCGCCGAGGCAGGCTGCTCGATCCGCACGGTCTCGCGAGTTCTCAACGAGGCGCACAACGTCAACGCCGAGACGCGGGCCCGCGTCCTCAATGTCGCCAAGCGGCGAAACTACTCCCCGGACCCCCATGCCCAATCACTAAAGACTAAGCGAAAGCGGACTATCGGCGTCATCGTCAACTCGGTGACGAGCGATGTGAACAGTCGACGCATTGAAACCCTTTCACGGCTTTTCAATACCGCGGGATATGCCATTCTCATAAGCTATGCGGACGATATCGAGGTCGAGGAGGAGCTCGTGAGGCGTTTCGCGGTCAGGAGCGACGCCCTCGTCGTGTTTACGAACCTCCAAACTCCTCGCTCCGCAGTGCTCGACGACTTCGCGGGCAGGGGCTTCCCCTTCATACTCGTGGACCCCCCGACGCACGGACCCTACCCTTCCATCGAGATAGACCGGGCCTCGGGCTACCGCGATGCGGTTCGCCACCTCGTCGCGCTTGACCGGCGCGCCATTGTCCTCGTCCTTGAGGAATTCCGCTCGACCGAGCGGCTCGCGGGCTACCGCGCCGGGCTCGAGAACTCAGGCTTAGTTTTCGATGAGGCCATGGTCCTGCGCCGCAGCAAGGGCTTCCGCGGCGGCAGGGAGGCGGGAGAAGCCTTGCTCGCGCTCAGGCGCTCGCGTCAGATCGACGCGGCCCTCTGCCAGAACGACAAGGTCGCGGCGGGAATACTCTCGTTTCTGCACGAGAATGCGGTGCGTGTTCCCGAGGACATCGCGCTTGTCGGCTTCGACAACGACGATTACTCGGCCTACCTCTCGCCGCCGCTCACGACGATCGCCCAACCGGGAAGCGAGGTTGGCGCCTACATATACGAACAGCTCTTCAACCATCTCGAGCTGAAAAGCGAGATCCGAAGCAAGACCTATGGCTCCAGTCTACTCTTGCGCGCGAGCGCGTAACTTGCGGAGCCTTAAGGAGGCAAAAATGTTGCTAGCGAAAGGCGGGCCCCAGCCGCTCCCGAGAGATGCGGCGACCGAGGTATTCGAGCAGGGCATTGCCGCGGAGAAGCTCGAGGGGAAGTCGGTGCTCTTCATCATCCCCGACTCGACGAGATCCTTCCCGACTAATTTCGTCTTCACGACCTTGCACAGGCTTCTCTCGGGCAAGGCGCGGAAGATGGACTTCCTCATCGCCCTCGGGACGCACCGGGCGATGACGGACGAGGCGATCCGCGAGATGCTCAAGGTCTCCAAGGAAGAGATGCAGACGCGCTTCGCCGACGTCCAAATATATAACCACGCCTGGGACGATCCTTCCGCGCTCAGGACGATAGGGACCATCGGCAAGGAGCGCATAGCCGGGCTCATGGAAGGCCGCTTTTCGCAAGACGTCCCGGTGGCGATCAACAAGCTCCTCTTCGAGTACGACAAAGTCATCATCGTCGGACCCGTCTTCCCCCACGAGGTTGTGGGATTCTCGGGAGGCCACAAGTACATCTTCCCCGGAGTCGGCGCCGCCGAGTTCATCAACTTCTTCCACTGGTTCGCCGCGGTGATCACCAACCCGAAGATCATCGGCAACAAGGACACGCCCGTGCGCGCCCTTATCGAGGAGGCCGCGTCGATGCTCCCCTTCAAGGCGAGCGCGTTCTGCCTCTCGGTGCGCGGGAACGACCTCATGGGCGTGGCCTATTCCGACAGCGTGTACAAGGCCTGGGACGCAGCGGCCGAGCTGTCCAAAAAGATCCACGTCGTCTATTGCGATCATCCGTTTACGTCGGTGCTGGCCTGCGCTCCGCGCATGTACGACGAGCTGTGGACCGGCGGCAAATGCGCCTACAAGACCGAGAGCGTTGTGGCCGACGGCGGCGAGATCATCATCTACGCGCCCCACATCAAGGAAGTGTCCTTTGTCCACGGCAAGGTTCTCGACGAGATCGGCTATCACACGCGCGACTTCTTCCTCGCCCAATGGGACAAGTACAAGGACTACCCCTGGGGCACCGTGGCGCACTCGACCCATGTGAAAGGCATCGGGACTTACGAGAACGGCGTCGAGAGACCGCGGATCACGGTCAGGCTCGCGACGGGCATAAGCCGGGAGCGATGCGAGAGAATCAATCTCGACTACGTCGACTACAAGACCATTGATCCCGCGAAATGGCAGGGGAAAGCCGACAGGCTCTACCTGGATCACGCGGGAGAGATGCTCTATAAGCTCAAGAACCCGCCGGCGTGGCAGACTCTATGAAGACTAAGGACCATAAAAGGAGGAGCGACCAATGAACAAAGCGGACATCGGGCTCATAGGGCTCGCGGTGATGGGCGAGAACCTCGTCCTCAACATGGAGAGCAAGGGCTTCACGGTCGCGGTGTACAACCGCACCGTGTCGAAGGTCGACGACTTCGTGGTCGGCGGCAGGGGCAAAGGGAAGAAAATCATAGGCTGCCATTCGATCAAGGACCTGGTCGGCGAGCTGAAGGCCCCTCGCAAGGTGATGATGATGGTAAAGGCGGGCGAGGCCGTTGACGAGACGATCGAGCAGCTCATTCCCGCCCTCTCCAACGGGGACATCATCATCGACGGCGGCAACTCGAACTACGAGGACACGACCCGCAGGACTCAATATGTCGAGTCGAAGGGCCTTCTGTACATCGGCACCGGGGTCTCCGGCGGAGAGGAGGGCGCTCTCCTCGGACCGTCGATCATGCCCGGCGGCTCCCCCAAGGCCTGGCCCTTCGTCAAGCCGATCTTCCAGGCGATAGCCGCCAAAGCCCCGGACGGCTCGCCCTGTTGCGAGTGGGTGGGCGAGAATGGCGCCGGCCATTTCGTGAAGATGGTCCACAACGGCATCGAATACGGCGACATGCAGCTCATCTGCGAGGTCTACCAGATCATGCGCGACCTCCTCGGGATGAAGAGCGACGAGATGCACGAGACCTTCGCAGAGTGGAACAAAGGCGATCTCGGGAGCTACCTCATCGAGATCACCGGCGACATCCTCGCTTTCAAGGACGAGGATGGCTCGGCCCTGGTCGACAGGATCCTCGACGCCGCGGGACAGAAGGGTACGGGCAAGTGGACAGGCATCTCGGCCCTCAACCAGGCCGTGCCTCTCACACTGATCACCGAAGCCGTCTTCGCTCGCTGCCTCTCCGCCCAAAAGGAAGAGCGCGTCGTCGCGGCCAAAGTCTACGGCGGCCCCAAGCGCGCCTTCACGGGCGACAGAGGAGCCTTCCTGGGCGACCTCCGCGACGCGCTCTACGCAGCAAAGATAGTCTCCTATGCGCAGGGTTTCGTTCTCATGCGCCAGGCAGCCGCCGAGTACGGCTGGAACCTCAATTACGGCGGCATCGCCCTCATGTGGCGCGGCGGCTGTATTATCCGCTCGGTCTTCCTCGGCAAAATCAAGGAAGCCTTCGATGCCGATCAAAAGCTCCCGAACCTGCTGCTCGACCCTTTCTTCAAGGGCAAGGTGCAGAAGGCCGAGGCTGGCTGGCGCGACGTGGTCGCGACGGCGGTCAAGAACGCCATCCCTACTCCCTCAATGTCCGCGGCCCTGAGCTACTTCGACGGCTACCGCTGCGAGAAGCTCCCGCAGAACCTCTTGCAGGCCCAGCGCGACTACTTCGGCGCTCATACCTATGAGCGCATCGACCAGAGCCGCGGCAAATGGTTCCACACGAACTGGACGGGCCGTGGCGGAACCACGGCCTCTACGACCTACACCGCATAGATCGAAAGGAGCAAGGGCATGTCCGCACTTATCATCCCGCCGCCTGAGGGCAAGAAACATGATTTCCTCGCGTTAGGCGCGCTCGTCACCAGGCTCGACCCGGGCGTCGTGCCCTTTTCGATGGCGAACCACTACGACCTCCATGTCTCCGGCGGCGAGTACAATGTCGCGGCCAACCTCTCGCGCTGCTTCGGCATGCGCACGGCCCTCGCGAGCGCGATGGTCGACGGCCTGCCTACGGGCCTCAAAATCCAGAACTCCGTCCGCGAGGCCGGCGTCGAGACCTACTACGTACACTTCAAGCACGACGGAGTGCGCGGGCCCAACATGGCCCAGGTCTGGAGCGACCGCGGCAAGGGCGTGCGCGCGCCCGTCGTGTTCTACAATCGTGCCAACGAGGCTGCAGGCCTGCTCAAGGCCGGCAGCTTCGACTGGAAGGCCATCTTCGGGCAGGGCGTCCGCTGGTTCCACTCCGGCGGCATCTTCTCGGCCCTCTCTCCGACCACGCCCGAGCTCGTCATCGAGGCGATGAAGGCGGCCAAGGCCGCGGGGGCCGTGACCTCCTTCGACCTCAACTATCGCGCCAAGCTCTGGGCGGTCGCTGGCGTGAGCGCGCCCGAGCTTCTCGAACGCATCGTCCTGCTCACCGACGTCCTCGTCGGCAACGAAGAGGACCTGCAAATGGGCCTCGGCCTCCAAGGCCCCAAACTAGAGAAGGCTGCGTCGAAGCTCGACCCTGCGGCTTTCCTCGGTATGATGGACGAGGTAAAGAAGCGCTTCCCCAACGTCAAGGCGGTCGCCACCACGCTGCGCGAAGTGCATTCCACCGACCGCCACAGCTGGAGCGCCGTGCTCTGGCTGGACGGCAAGAGTTACGTCGCGCCGACCTGCGAGCTCGACGTCTACGACCGCGTGGGCGGCGGCGACGGCTTCGCCGCCGGCCTCTTCTATGGCCTCATGGCCGGCAAGTCCCCCGAGGACGCGCTGCGCCTCGGCTGGGCCCACGGCGCGCTGCTCACCACCTTCCCCGGCGACACCACGATGGCCACCCTTGAGCAGGTTGAAGCCTTCGCGAAGGGCGGCTCGGCGAGGATACAGCGATGAAGCTTAACGCTCGTTCACTCAAGAACACGAAGGCGTGGGAGGACGCAGGTTTCGAGCTGCCCTCCTTCGACCGCGCGGCCGTGATCGCGCAAACGAAGAAAGCGCCGGAGTGGCTGCACTTTGGCGCCGGCAACATCTTCCGCGCCTTTCCCGCAGCGGTACAACAGACATTGCTCAATCAGGGCAAGAGCATGACGGGCATCATCGTCGCCGAGGGCTTCGATTACGAAATCATCGACAAGGCCTATCGCCCCTTCGACAACCTCTCCGTGCTCGTGGTCCTCAAGGCCGACGGCACCATACAGAAGAGGGTGATCGGCTCCGTGGTCGAGTCCCTCGTCGCGGACTCCGCCAAAGCCGATTGGAAGCGGCTAGTCGAGGTCTTCACAGCTAAGTCGCTCAAGATGGCGAGCTTCACGATCACAGAGAAGGGCTACAGCCTGGTGAACGCGCAGGGGGCCTTCATCCCCGACGTCGAGTTCGACCTCGCGAACGGGCCCGCCCTTCCCCGGAGCATCATGGGCAAGGTCACGGCCCTCTGCTACGCGCGCTTCAAGAACGGAGCAACGCCCCTCGCCCTGGTGAGCATGGACAACTGCTCGCACAACGGATCCAAACTCTACGACGCAGTGCATGCCATCGCCAAGAAATGGGACGACTCAGGCTTAACAGACAGAGACTTCCTCGCGTACATCGAAAACCCGGCCTCGGTCTCCTTCCCCTGGAGCATGATCGACAAGATCACGCCAAGACCGGACGAGACGGTCCACGCGCAGCTGGCGAAGGCCGGCTACGAGAGCACCGACATCATCGTCACCGCGAAGAAGACCTATACCGCGTCCTTCGTCAACGCCGAGGAGAAGGAATACCTCGTCATCGAGGACCTCTTCCCGAACGGGCGCCCGAGCCTCGACGCCGCGGGGATCATCTTCACGAAGCGCGAGACCGTCGATCGCGTGGAAAAGATGAAGGTCTGCACCTGCCTCAACCCGTTGCACACCAGTCTAGCCATCTACGGCTGCCTTCTCGGCTACACCACGATACACGACGAGATGCACGACCGCGAACTCGTCGCCCTCATCGAAAAGGTCGGCTACAGGGAAGGCCTCCCCGTCGTCGTCAATCCCGGCATCATGAACCCGAAAAGCTTCATCGATGACGTCGTCAAGGTACGCCTGCCCAATCCCTTCATGCCGGACGCCCCGCAGCGCATCGCCACGGACACTTCCGCGAAGCTGGCGATTCGCTTCGGCGAGACCATCAAGGCTTACATGGCCGATCCCAAGCTCTCGGTGCGGGACCTGAAGTTCATCCCCCTCGTGTTCGCCGGCTGGTGCAGGTATCTCATGGGCGTCGACGACGAGGGCAAGGCCTTCGAACCGAGCCCCGACCCGCTACTCGAGAGTGCTCGCAAGCACGTCGCGGCCATAACACTCGGCGCGAATGGCCCCTTCCACAAGGAGCTCGAAGGCCTGCTCTCCGACGCCAAGATTTTCGGCGTCGACCTCTACGAGGCAGGTCTCGGCGAATTGGTCGAAAGCTACTTCGCCGAGCTCGTCGCCGGGAAAGGCGCGGTGCGCGCTACACTGAAGAAGCACCTCGGATAAAACAGCCTCAAGTTACTTGGCGACGAAAAGCGGCAGGAGATGCCGCTCCCAGAGATTGGCCGTGACGTTGCGCGACACGGCCTCCTCGTTGCGATCGAGGGCGGTCAGGTAGCGGTCGCCCATCTTGGCCGCGACAGGGAAGGCGACGTGCACGAGCTGCCTCATACTGGCGTTGAAGCGCGGGTCGGACTGCACGTGGCGCAAGGCGCCTATGAGGGCGGGGCCGTCCCAGGTGTCGACCTCTGCGGGTGCGGGCAGCTTCTTGCGATCGATGTCGACAACGGCCGTGTAGGGGGCGACGCACTCGTCGATGTTCTCATAGGCGGCGCGGTAGACTTCCTTGGCCATCTTGAGCCCGTCTCCTCCCGCGTCAGCGAGGCCGACGATCTCCTCGAGCCAGGTCGTGCCGGCGGTCTTTAGGTGGAGGCCGGCGTCCTCCCTGCGGACGATGTCGCCGATGCCTTTGTAGAGGCTGAACTTGTCCGATCCGGAATGCACCGAAAGCTTGAGGCTCGGAGGCAGGTCCAGGGCCTTCGAGGCCCATTTGGTGACGCGTACGTCGGCCTCGAACTCCTTCATGAAAGCCCCGACGTCGCCGACGTAGTCGACGCCCTTGTTGAAGCGGCCGGAAAATTTTGGCGCGATCGTCTGCACGGGCACATGCTCGTCGGAGAGGGCCGCGAGGATCACGGCGAGTTCGGCCGGGCTTTGCGGGGTCTCGGTCTCGTCCATCGAGACTTCGGTGACAAAGTCGTCCTTGCCGCGCAACTCGACCACGCGACGGTAGGTCTTCGCGGCCTCGCCGACAGCGCAGAGGTAGCGCTCGGCTGCGGCGCGCATCGAAGGAGAGTCAAGCTTGGCGGGAAGGCCGGCCGAAGAGGGTAAGCCATCATGTTTCTTCAAAAAGGCTTCCACGGCGGCGGGATCTGCGCTCTTGCCGATAAAATCCGCAACGTCGAGGGTGAAGAAGTCGCAGTAGGGCGCGAAGCGGTCCACCGTGGCGAGGCCGACGTGGTCGGCGTCGACATAGTATGAGCCCTTCCAGCCGGTCTTCTTGATCGCGGCATCGGCCGCGGCGCGCTGATCGGCAGGCTGTGTGCCTATGAGGTTGTGCTCGCGGTTCGACTTGTTCCAAACGATTGCCACGGAGATGCCCTCGTCCTTGGCCTTCTTGAACGCGGCTATCTGGGCAGCGCCTTGCCGGCCAAACCGGTCGCCGGTCCCTATCGAATACTTCTCGATCGCCTTCATGCGGCTTCCCCCTCGCCCGATCCGAGGTCGGGCATCTGACAAAATCGCTTACTTGTCGTCCTTGTACCCGAGAGCCTCCGAGATTTTACGGGCGACCGCCATGACGGACCCGGCCCGCTCCGGCTCCTTGCCCGCCTCGTAGCGGAAAAGCGGCCAGGATACCGACAAAGCGGCGACGACCGAGCCCTCGCGATCGAAGACAGGTGCGCTAAGGCATTCTATCCCTTCCTCATGCTCCTCGGCGTCCCGGGCGTAACCCTGCGCGGCCACACGCTTGAGCTCGGCATCGAGAGCTGCCCGCGTCGTGATGGTCTTGGGAGTAAAGGCCATGAGCCGCACTCCGTCGAGGGCGGCCGCGCGCTCCTCGGTGCCCGAGTAGGCGAGGAGCACTTTGCCGATGGCAGTACAGTACAAGGGTATGCGTCTACCCACGCGAGAGTACATCCTGATCGTGTACTTAGACTCGATTTTAAGCACGTAGACCGCCGAGTCGCCCTCGAGGACGCCCATGTGCACCGTCTCGCCCAGCTCCGCTGCGAGCTCCTCGGCTATAGGCCGGGCCACCTGATAGAGATCCAGGTGGTCGAGGGCGCGGGAACCTACGTTGAAGGTCTTGAAGGTCATGGCCCAGCGCTCGTTCTCGTCACGGCGCGCGTAGCCGAGCTCCTGCAGCGTCAGGAGGAAGCGATAGACCGTGGGCTTGGCCATGCCCAGATCGCGCGACAACTCCTCGAGGCCCATCGAACTCTCGGCCGAAAGGCTCTCGAGCACAGCGAAGGCGCGGGCGGCCGCGCTCACCACGGGCACCGCTGCTTGTTTAACTTTCTTAGCTTTTACCAAATCGGACTCCCATTCCATTTTCTCCTGTATCGGGAGGCCGAGTCAATGGCGAGGCGGAGGCGGCCGACTACACTGCAGCGAAGGACGTGCTATACTTTCGGCAATGAAACGATCAAGCGCCATCATTCTATCTTTCGTGGTCGTCGCCGCCGGAGCCTGGGCCCAGAGCCA
>Ga0326727_10007305_pt1 | contig 29330 bp, 23 predicted proteins | sample MB2enrmetagenome_FD_207643 | JGI IMG/M metagenome (GOLD analysis project Ga0326727, IMG submission 207643) | Lab enriched peat soil microbial communities from McLean, Ithaca, NY, United States - MB29MY | ecosystem: Environmental > Terrestrial > Soil > Wetlands > Peat | place: USA: New York... | reverse complement strand
AAGGTGGCGAAGAAGGCCGCCGCCAAGAAGGCCGTTGCGAAGAAGAAGAAGGTGGCCAAGAAGGCCGTTGCGAAGAAGAAGGTGGCGAAGAAGGCTGCTGCGAAGAAGGCTGCTGCGAAGAAGGCCGTTGCGAAGAAGAAGAAGGTGGCGAAGAAGAAGGCCACCAAGAAGGGCGCAAAGAAGACGACATTGAGATCTGCCGCGAAAAAAGTGAGTGCTCCGCGCGGCGGTAAGGCCGCTTTGAAAAAAGCGGCCGGCAACAAGGGCACTTCAAGAAACAAAAAACCAACAACGAGAGGTAATACCTTGGCAACTAAGAAAGCAGCGAAGAAGGTTGTAAAGAAGGCCGCAAAGAAGCCAGCGAAGAAGGCCGCAAAGAAGGTTGCAAAGAAGAAGTAGTCAACAAGCAGGACTAACCAGGCAAGCAAAAGGGCCCGGACTCCTCTCGAGAGGTCCGGGCCTTTTTGCGTCTGCTTGCAGGCTCACTTCTTTTGGGCGGCGATCTCGGCGAGGACATCATCGCTGTGGGTGTTTGGGTTGACACCGGTCCAGACCTTAACGATCAGGCCTGCGGGCGAGATGAGGAAGGTGTCGCGCTGGGCGAACTTGTTGTCGCCGCGCGCGGTAATGGGCACTCCGTAGGTGTCGATGACCTTGTGCTCGGGATCGGCGAGCAGCTTGAAGGTGAGCGAGTCTTTGGAGCAGAAGGTCTTGTGGCTCTCGACGGTATCGAGCGAGACGCCGAGGACGACTGCGTTGAGTGCGTCGTACTTGGGCAGGTCGCGCTGGAAGTTGTGGGCCTCGATGGTGCAGCCGGTGGTCATGTCCTTGGGGTAGAAGTAGAGGACGACCCACTTGCCCTTGAACTGCGAGAGCGAAACCTGCGCGTCCTCCTGCGAGGGCAGGCTGAAGTTGGGCGCGGCGGCTCCGGGCGGGAGCGGGTCGGCGGCGCGTGCCTTCAGGGTGAAGCCGCACGCCGCGACGATTACGATGAGGGCGGTGATCCAAACACTGTTGCGAAGCATTGTCTTCTCCTTGGCGGATGATTGCGGCCGGTCGATTTCGATGGATGGCGAAGCGGAGGTGGGCCCGTGCAGCCGCATCGCTTACGGAGATTGGATGCTGCGGCGGCGGCGGCGGATTGTCTTTCTTGCTCCACGGCGAGCGCGCTTACTCTGCGATGAGCGCGATGCCTGCGCGGTCGGCGGCGGCGAGGATGGCGGCGGCGTCGAAGAGCAGGGTCCGGCCGGCGTCGACGGCGAGGCAGGTGGCGCCGGCGCGGGCCATGGCTTCGATGGTGGCGAGGCCGATGACGGGGACGTCGAAGCGCATGTCCTGGGCGGGCTTGGCGACCTTGACGACAGTCAGCGCGCGGCTGAGGGTGGAGGCCGCGTCGTCGAGGCGGCGCATCAGGGAGCCGGCGAGCTCGATGGCGGCGTCAGTGCCCTCCATGGCTTCGACGGCGACGCAGGCCTGCGCGGCGATGACGACGGTCTGGCCGAGGTCGAAGGCGGCGAGGCCGCGGGCGAGGGTGCGTCCGTAGGCGATGTCCTTGCGCTCGTCGTCGGAGGGGGCGCGCTGGGTGAGGACGCCGGGCTTGGCGAGCAGCGGTTCGAGGTACTGGGTGGAGGAGACGAGCTCGATGCCCTCGTCGGCAAGGACCTGGGCGACCGCGCCGAGGAGCATGTCGGTGTTCCGGGTGCGCAGGTTGAGGAGCAGCTTGGCGAGACGCCAGTCGGGACGGATGCCGGAGAATATCTGGGTGTGGCGGACCTGGCCGGCCATGACGGCGCGGGTGACGCCGGCGGCGCGGAAGGTGTCGATGAGTCGGGAGAGCTCGCCGAGCGAGAGCCAGTGGACGCGGATGGCGGGGTCGGCGGCGGCGCGCGCATCGATCTCGGGCGAGGTCTCTTCCTTGATGGCGGCGACGACGACCGAGAGGCCGTGGGCGCGCGCGGCATCGAGCAGCACGAACGGGAAGCGTCCGTTACCGGCGATGAGTCCGAGGATGGAATTGCTCGCGTTCATCCGGATTCCATTCTCCTTCTCACCGTTGGGAACAACGACCAAACAATGCCATTATGAGCGCACCACCGCGCAGAGGGAAGGCCTGCATGGGGTGTGAGGCGCGCTACTTGCTGTTGAAGGCGTCGGACTGTTGGTTGAGGGCTTCGGGGGAGACGGACCCGCTGATGAGGAGGATGCGGTAGCGGAAGGTGGCGGAGTTGCCCTTATCGAGGGTGAAGTTGAGGGCCGGGGCTTTGGGGTCGAAGCCGTGCGCGCCGAGGGGGTTGACGGCGAAGAGGCCGTAGTCGCGGGCGTGCCAGTAGGTGGGGTAGTTGGGGTTACTGGGGTGGTCGAAGACGGCGATGGTCTCGGGTTTGCCGTCGGGCGTGGTGCCGGAGAGCTCGCACCAGCGGGCGCGCGTGCCCCATGCGGCGTCGCCGACCTTGCCTTCGCTGGTGCGGTAGACGCCAGTAGCGCCGGCGGTGGGAGCAGCGACGGGGGTTGCGATGCCGTTGGCGTCGCGGAGGGTCTCCGGCTTTGCGGTGGGGGATTCCAGGAAGTGGGCGACACGAATGCCGAGCAGGCCGTCCTTGTCGTCTTGAAAGACGGCGGTTAGCAGGGCCTTGAGCGTGACGGTGAGGTCGATGGCGCGGGCGGGATGGCCGTCGATGGTGAGTTTGGAGAAGACGTAGCGGGTAGTCTGGTGGATGATGGGCGGCAGCCGGTTGCTGCCGACGGAGGGGACGTCGGAGGCGGGGAACCAGGTGGATTCGGTGACGAGCTCACCGGAGTCGGGGCCACTCTTTGTGGAGACGATGCGGTCGTGGTCGATGGAGCCGTAGCGGGTGCGGGCCTCGGGCTTGATGGCGTCGGAGTTGTTCCAGAAGTCGAAGCCGTTGACGTTGGAGTAGTTGAACCAGAGGCCGGCGTGGTGGGGATGGTCGGTGCGCTCGCCGGGCAGGGGCGGATTGCCGCGGGTGAGCGTGGTGCCGTCCGGAGCAAGGAGCGGGTAGAGGATGGGCTTGCGCTGGTTGGTCTGCCAGAGGTAGGAGGTGAAGGGCGCGCCGTCGATGGTGATGTCGACGCGGTGGGCTGCGGCGTTGACGGTGACGGCGACGCCTTTTGCTGGTGGTGCGGCGTGGAGCATGGGGGTGAGGGCGAGGAGAACAAGCAGGAGCAAAGACAAATACAGGGGTCCTTCGACTCGCTGCGCTTGCTCAGGATGACGGCGTATGGAGGGCTTATCCGTGGACATAGGGTTTGCCTCCGACCATTACCTGCTGGGTCTTGTCGTCGAAGGTGACCTTCTGGCCGGTCTGGATGGCGGCGACGTTCATGCAGAGGGCGATGGAGTGGGCGTATCCGGCGCGGATGCTGGCGTTGGGAGTCTTGCGCGAGCGGACGCACTCCATCCAGTTGCGCATGTTGGCGTTGGTCTGGGGGTCGCCGCGACCGCCGCCGGAGGTGTCGGCGTCGTTGGAGACCTTTTCGACATTCTGCATCAGAGAAACACTAGGCAGTAGGTTGGCGGGCAGCTTCATCTCGGCGGCCGACCTTGCGTTGAGTCCGCCGGTTGGGGTGACGGTCTGCCGGTCCATGTCGATCATGCCGCCGTTGGAGTAGTAGAGTTCCTTGGTGCCGCCGGCGGAGTTGGTGAAGCGCGAGGTGTACTGGACCTGGAAACCCTTGGTGGGGTCGTCGAGCGGGCCGTAGTCGAAGACGGCGGTCATGGTGTCCCAGTTGGTGCGGCCGTCCTTCCAGAGATAGATGCCGCCGTTGGCGACGACCGAGCGCGGATGCGGCAGGCCGGTGAACCAGTGGACGGTGTCGATCTGGTGGACGAGCCACTGGTCGGGAATGCCGGAGGAGTAGGGCCAGAAGAGGCGGAACTCGAGATACTTGCGCGCGTCGAACTTGTCCTTGATCTCGCCCATGCAGTAGCGGGTCCAGTCGGTGTCGGCCTCCTTGAGCAGGGGCACAACGTCGGGGCGACGCCAGCGTCCGGGCTGGTTGACGTTCCATGTCATCTCGACCATGACGATGTCGCCGAACTTGCCGGACTGGATGTATTCGGCGGCCTTGATGTAGGCGGGCGTGGAGCGGCGCTGGGTGCCGACGGCGATGACCTGTTTGGAGCTTTCAACTGCTTTCAGGAAATCGCGCGCGTCCTTCATGGTGTGGGCGGTGGGCTTTTCGACGTAGGCGTCTCGGCCCGCCTGGACGGCCTGGATGCCGTGCTGGGCATGCTGGAAGTCGGCGGTGGCGATGAGGACGGCGTCGATGTCGTTGCGGGCGTACAGGGCTTCGTTGTTGACGACAGCGTCGATGGGGTCGCCGGTGAGCTTCTGAATGAAGGCTGCGCCATCTTCGCGGCGCATCTTCCAGATGTCGGAGACGGCGACGATCTGGAAGTTGAGCTCCTTGGCGGAGACCAGGAAGGCGGGGATGTCGCCGCCGCGCATACGGTCGCCGCATCCGACGATGCCGACGCGGACGCGGTCGTTTGCGCCGACGATTTTGCTGTAGCTCGCTGCGCTCGACGCGTAGCTGCGCGCGGACTGCGTGGCGGCGACGGCGAAGGCGGCGGAGCTGAGCTTGACGAAGTCGCGGCGGGTGGTTTCGGGGGTTGGCATGGCGGGGTCTCCTGGTGCTAGGGACGATGCTCTGTATACGATACGGCGGCGCGCAGAGTTGCCGGAGAGCGAAGTGTACAGGGTTTGGGGGGAGTTGGGCGAGTGAAGGTGCGCGGCAAGGAGAAGGCCCGGGGCTGAAGCCCCTTGTTGCCTCGGGCTTATTCGTGGGGCTGAAGCCCCACGCTCCCTCCGAAGTACAAGAACAAAAGCAGATTTCTTTCCGGAAGGACGAACAGCAACGGGTGAGGCGATGGGGTTTGCTTCCCACCCATTCCGCATAGAACGCGGAATGGATGGGGCACCCGGAAAAAGCTAATACGGAGATTCTGGCTGCGCCAGAATGACGAACGGATACTCATCGCTCATTACTAGCTACCGCAGGGTGACGTCCCAGATTTTGGAGAGGCGGGACTTGCCGGCGGGGCCTTCGACGTAGAGGACGACGACGTACTCGCCGGCCTTCGCATACTGGTGGATGGGGTTCTGGTCGCTGGAGTCGGTTCCGTCGCCGAAGTCCCACCGCCAGGTGGTGATCTGGCCCTCGGACTCGTCCTGAAAGGCGACCAGGCGGCGATTCATGTCGATGACCTTGAAGCTCCATTTGGCGTCGATGGGCTTGCGGAACTGGGGTTCGAGCGGCATGAGGCGGAAGGTGCGCAGGTAGGTTGAGTTGCCGTACATGGTGTGCTCGGGCGAGAGGTTCCAGAAGCCGTTGTTCTTGCCGTCGGGCGTGCCTTCGTAGTTGATGACCGCCCAGGAGAGGCCGATGAGCTTGTTCTCGGTGAGCTTCGATTCGACGGCGCGGTCGGGGCCGTCGCAACTGGCGTAGTCGAAGGGCGTGATGTAGAACTCGAGGATGTAGTGGCCGGACTGGCCGGGGCGGAAGTTGTAGGTCTGGGCGTGGTTGGCCCAGGGGAGTTCCTTGTCCCAGGGCTGGCAGCCCCAGGCCATGGCCCAGTCCTTGCCCTCGTATGGCGTCATGATGTGGTAGTTCTGCGCCTGGACTCCGTGCATGGAGAAGTGCGCGTCCCACTCGTCCTGGTCCATGTTGTTGCGGAAGCGCGGGATGAGCGGGCCGCCGGAGCGGTCGCCATCGACGACGACCTCGAAGGTGTCGTTGTGCAGGCCGGGGTCGGCGAAGTCCCAGTAGTTTTTATAGGCCTCGTAGAGGAAGTAGAGGCGGTTGAGGCCCTTGACCCAGCCGACCTTGACGTGGATGTCGAGGTCCTTGGGATCGGGCGCGGCGTGCTTCTTCTCGTCGTCGTGCATGTCGGCCAGCGTGATGGTGTAACTGTCGGGGACGATGGCCCAGTCGTCGTCCTTGCCGTCGATGCGGGGAATCATGTTGGGCGGGAACTGGAAGACTTTGAGGATGGGGAGAGCAGGCGCGGTCGCGGGCGTCATCTGGTCGGCGGGCGCGGCAGCTGTGGGCGCGCTGGTTGCGGCGGGAGCTGCGGGAGCGGGGGTTGCAGCAGGTGCGGGCGGTTGCTGCGCATGGAGCGACGAGCCTGCAAGCGCAAGCGCGGAGACCATCATTGCCAGATGAATTGTTCTCATGAGATGGAGACTGCCTTTCCAAGGGATGCGTGTGCGGCTTCGCCTTTGAGGCCTTCGATCCTGAGGCCGGTGGTGTCGACGGCCTCGACGGCGTAGGAGAAGGCCTCGGGCGGGTTGGCGCCCCATGCGACCGAGCAGTTGCGCAGGATGACGGCGTCGGCGTGCTCGATGGAGAAGCCGGGGGTGTCGTGCGGCTGGATGGCGGGAATGGCGGTGGTGGGACGGTTGTCGAAGAGCGCGCCGGGGAACTGCGTGATGCGGGCGAGCGTGACGGCGACGCGGTCGAGGGTGACGTCGTGGATGGTGGACTGTGCGCTGCCTGCGCCCGCGGCCCGGAATCCACAGACGCGGACGGAGTTTTCGGCGTGACCGGTAACGTTCTGCACAATAATGTCGTGCAATGACCCGACTTTGGTCGTCGCCGTGCGTGGGATTGCGGTGAAGGAGATGGCCTCGCCGCGTCCCCACCACGGGTCTCCATAGAAGCGCGAGGCGAAGGCGATGTCGCGGAAGATGATGTCGTGGATGTTGCCCTCGTCGCGCAACTGGATGCAGAGGCCGCGCGAGGCGGTCTTGATGTGGCAGCGCTCGAAGAGGATGTCGTGGATGTCGGAGGTTGTCTCGGTGCCGATCTTGAGGCCGGCGTCCTGGGTCTCGATGACGCAGTCGTGGACGTGGATGTTGGCAGCGGGGCCGAAGTCGATGGGCTGGCGGCTGCACTTGATGACCACGCCGTCGTCGCCGGCGACGATGTCGCAGTTGCGAATCTCGACGTTGCGCGAGTGGTCGGGGTCGATGCCGTCGCAGTTGGGCACGTCGAGCAGGTTGCGGACCTTGACGTTGTCGACCAGGACGCCGTCGCAGCCGAGCATGTGCAGGCCCCAGTTGGGCGCCTCGGCGAAGGTGATGTCGCGGACTTGCAAATCCTTGCAGCCAGTGAGGACGAACATCTTGGGACGGAACGGGCCGGGCATCCAGATGCCGCCGGCGTCGTCGTAGCGCGTCATGAACTCTTTGGCGCGGCCCTGGATGTTGCCGGTGCCGCTGATAGTGAGGCCCTGCGCGCCGGTGGCCGTGATGACCGCGCCGAGAGCTGCGGCCATGGTGTCACCGTTCTGCGAACCGGGCAGACCACCGCGATAGTCTTCGCGATTTGTGCTGACGAGGAGTTCGGCGTCGTCGGCTAGATGGAAGTCGATGGAGCCTTTAAGTTCGATGGTGCCGACGAGGTACTTGCGGCCGCCGCGGACGAGAACCTGCGCCTTGCCCGCGTAGGCCGCGGCCTCGTCGATGGCGTGCTGGAAGGCGGCGCTGTCCAGCGTCTTGCCATCGCCCGCCGCGCCGTACTTGAGCACGTCGAAGATCTTGATCTGTGGGGCGGAGCTGCGCGGGGCGGGTTGCGGGCGGGTGGGAGTCTGCGACGCGAATGCATGGAGTGGAGAGAGAGCGGCCGCTCCGGCGAAGGCTGCGCCTGTCTTGAGAACTTTGCGGCGCGACGGCAGCAGTGCTGCTTTATCTTGAGGCTGATTCAACGGAGGTCCCCCGTGGCGAATTGGTTCCGGCCACAACTCTACTATAGGAGGCACGCTGTGCGTAGCGGGTCATCTTGCAGACCATCTTTCTCGCACTTTCCCGATCGCGAAGCGATCAAGGGAACGCGAGTCTTCAAAAAGAGTGCACTTTCTGGCATCCATTCGACTGCGCTCAGGACAGGCCCTGAAGCCGTGTCCTTCCGTTGGTGGCCATGTCGAGGATGGGACACCCGACTTACGCGAGGGGAAGGTGGTTGCGGCGTGTGGCGCGGAGCGACTCGGCGATGCGGGCGGCGAGCACAGGCAGGCCGAAGAGCGCACCGGCGGTGAGCGCGGTGGAGACCAGATCGTTGCGATAGAAGGGAAGGCCGGCGGCGTAGCAGGCGCCGAGGCCGGCGAGCGAGCGGGGGTACATGGCGATGGAGCCGCCGACCCAGACCATGAAGTTGCTGAGCAGGAAGAACGAGGTGGAGGAGGCCAGGACACCGGCGGCGACGCGCAGCAGGGTGGGCCTTTGCAGGATGCCCATGCCAAGCAGGCAGACGGCGGCGTACCAGATCCAGGTGACGGCGTACTCGCGCAGCTGGAAGGGATATTGATAGGCGAAGACAGTGAGGTAGTAGTCGGTGGCCATGAGGACGGCGACGGCGGAGGGGAGCATCCATGCGGCGCGCTTTGAGCTGCCCATGCGGGAGCCGAAGAAGAGCAGGCCTCCGCCGAGCGCGGTGAAGTTCCAACTGACGGCGTGGAAGGCATGGGGAAGGATGCGGCTGAGCACGGCGACGAGAAGGACGAGATAGGCGAGCATGGAAGACCTCAGGCAGGAATCTGGAGAGCAGGCCCGGAGCGGGATGGAACGGGAGTGGCTGTCAGGTTCGATTCTCAGTCTTCACGACGATGCGGTCAACTATGAGGAGGTGCGAGGTTCAAGGTTCGAGGTGCGAGGTGCGAGGGGATGTGCCCATCAGGCGAGGCCGGAGCCGGAGGCGAGCAGGGAGTGGATGGTGATGTCGTCGAGGAAGCTGATCTCCAGGCGGATGGCGACGATCTGGCCGAGTTCGGCGGCGAGGCGGAGATGTTTGCGGCGGGTGCAGAGTTCGGTGAGGGCTTCGTGACCCGCGCGGGTGAGTTCGACTCCGGTGGCGACGATGGCGGCGTAGAGATCGAGGACCGCGAGCAGTTGAATCTCGATGCGGAACTCCATGTTGGTTGGAGAAAGCGTCTTGCGTTCGAGGACCCATCCTCCGCAGTTGCTGAAGGCGGCCGTGAGGTCGGGGAGCAGGCCGTGGCGCTGTTCGTAGGTGAAGCCCTGGATGTCGAGCGATTGCATGGTTCGATGTGCCGCCGCGACTTGTAGGTACATGCCGCTGCTGTGTTCATCGGAGTCATCGCACCGGCGCGTGATGGGGCGGGAGGGTACGGGGGTCACGTGACCAGGAGAGGTTCGAGGTACAAGGTTCGAGGTATAAGCTGGGGTCCTCGAACCTCGAACCTAGTGCCTCGAACCTAATCCTCCATGACGACGACGGCGAGGGCGATGTCTTTGCTGTGGGTGAGGCTGAGCGAGGATTTTGCGATGCCAAGCTGGCGGGCGCGTTGGGCGGCGCGTCCGGAGAGCGAGAGCGAGGGCTTGCCGGAGGGCTCGCGGGCGACCTCCAGCTCGAGCCAACTGACGCCGCGGCTGATTCCGGTGCCGAGGGCCTTGGCGCCGGCCTCCTTGGCGGCGAAGCGGGCGGCGAAGCTCTCGGCGGCATTCTTCCTGCGCCGGCAGTAGGCGATCTCTCGCGGGGTGAAGACGCGGCGCAGGAAGCGGTCGCCGAAGCGGCCGATGCTCTGGGAAATGCGCGCGATCTCGATTACATCCGTGCCCACGCCAATGACCATTGCGCCTCTCTGTGTTTCGGCTCTAGTGTAGCGTGGGCGGGGGGTGGTACCCTCAGATCAAGCTCCGATGCGGCCTGCGGTGCGGCTTGAAGCAGGTTGCATGCGCATGGTTCGCCGCGAGGATTGAGGAGGTTTATGCCCAGCCAGCAGGAGGTCCGATGGTCGCAACTGAAGATCGGGGCGATTGTGCTGGTGTCTGTAGTGATTCTGACGACGCTGTTGTTCCTGATGACGAGTGCGTCGGGGCTGGGGTTGTTCTCTCGCAAGCTGACGGTGACGACGTACTTTGAGAACTCGGCCGGGCTGAAGATAGGCGCGGTGGTGAACCTGGAAGGGGTGACGATTGGTAATGTGAAGAGCATCACCGTGGTGACGTCGCCGGAGCGCAAGCTGACGCCGGTGCAGGTGGTGATGAAGCTGGACAGCAAGTACCAGAGCAGCATCCGCACCGACTCGATCGCCACGCTGACCACCGTGGGGCCGCTGGGCGATCCCGTCATCGACATCAACAGCCAGAACGCGACTGGACCGACGATCAATGACGGCGACGAGCTGAAGACGCAGGAGACGCCCAGCATTCAGGACGTGATGAAGGCCAGCCAGAACACAATCGAGAACCTGAACGTGGTGCTGGCGAAGTTGAACACGGTGGTCGATAACATGCAGTCGGGCAAGGGCTCGTTCGGACAGTTGCTGACCAACCCCGACCTGTACAACAAGTTCACCGCGGCCGCCGACGAGGTGCATAAGCTGAGCGTGAAGATGAACAGCAACGACAACACGGTGGGCAAGTTCTTCAACGACAACGCCGAGATGTACAACCGGATGAACGACGCCATCGGCAGGGTGGACGACATTACCAAGAACCTGCAAAGCGGGAAGGGTTCAGCCGGCAAGATGCTGACCGACGAGACGATGTACAACAATCTCAACCAGTCGCTAGCGAGCCTGAACGCCATTCTGGCGGACGCGGAGGCGGGCAAGGGGAGCGCTGGAATGCTGTTGAAGGACCCGACGTTTGCCAAGACGCTGAACGATGCCGTGACCAAGACGGACGCATTGGTGACAGCCATCAACGAGGGCAAGGGGACGCTGGGCAAGCTGGCGACCGACGATGCGGCGTATACCAACCTGAACAAGCTGCTGACCGAGAGCACGACGCTGGTGACGACCATCCGCCAGGACCCGAAGAAGTATATGACGATCCATATGAAGATCTTTTAGAGGCGGATGAGCGTTGACTGTTGTCCGTTGTTCGTTGACCGTTGCCGGGGATGCGACAGTGCAGCAGTGCCGCAAAGTCGCTGCACGAAGAACGGACAACGGAGCACGGACAACTGGCAGTGGGGAACTGTTTGCCGGGGGAAGTGGCGCAAAGTCGCCGCAGCTTCTACAATAAGCGGTAGGAATTTGCATCCCCAGAGAGTTGCTCGCATCTGAGGCGCGTCGCAGTCGGGCGGCCGGCGAGGATTAAGGAAACGCATGACGTTGAGCAGAATTGGCCGGATTACACGGGCCCTGGTTGTATCCATGGCGGTAGTGCTGGGCATGTCGGCGTGCGGCGGCTACACGGTCGGTTTCATGTGGGTTGCGGGCACGCAGTACAACCAGATTGCCGGCTTCAAGATCGACGACTATACGGGAAACCTGACCGCGATGGTGAACTCTCCGTACCCATCGGGGGGCGCGAACCCGGTGACGGTCGCGGTGCGTGTGGGGGGGGACTACGTCTTTGTGGTGAACAAGGGCACCTACAACGCCAACGGGACCAGCAACGGCGATGGCAACATCGCGGTCTTCGCGGTCGGCGAGGACGGGGTGCTGACCTTCCAGAACACCTACACCACGGCGGGCAACTCGCCGGTATGGGCGTCGACGAACGGGACGGGGAACTATCTATACGTACTGGACTCGCAGGCCCCGGATTATGCAACGACGGGCAATGGGGACATTACGGTCTTCGGGATCGACGGCAGCACGGGACGGTTGCAACTGGTGCCGAACCAGTTGATCCGGAATGCCGCGGGGCAGCAGTTGAACTACTTTGAGGTTGGCAAAGCGCCCACGACGTTCCGTGTTGGCGGCTCGTGCCTGTACACGCTGGATTCGGGCGACCAGACGATCTTCCCGTATGGGCTGGGGAGCAATGGCCAACTGACGATCGAGATCAATTCGACGATTCCGCTGGGCACGGTCAACGCGACCTCGATCAACGCATATGGAAACAGCATCTACATCACGGATGCGGGATCGAAGTTGTCCTCCGGAGGGGCGATCATCCCCTATACGCCGGGGTCGAGCTGCTCGCTGAGCGTACAGGCCGACGGCGCGGTGGCGAACCTGCCGCTGACCGCCGACCCGGTGTACAGCATGACTGACACCAAGAACAAGTTTCTGTATGTGCTAAACCACGGCGGCACCAACCCGAACTACGCCAACAGCACGATCTCGGCGTATGTGATCGAGTCGACGGGCCAGTTGCAGCCGATCTCGGACGCCAACAACCCCTATCCGGTTGGCAGTGGGCCGGCATGCATGGTGGAAGATCCGTCGAACCAGTATGTGTATACGTCCAACAGCAACGATGGGACGGTGACCGGGAAGTACATCAACCAGAACACGGGCCAGCTCTCCGACCTGACGCGCGGATCGTCCTTCTCTGCCTTTGCGGCACAGGCGACGTGTCTTGCGGTAAGCGGGAACGTCGATTAGCGCCTGCGGCAGAGATTCAGCCTGCGGCAGAGATTCAGCCTGCGGCGCGGGTTCGGGCGGCGAATTCGGTTCAACCTGCGGCATAGGTTCGGCAGACGGCACAGGTTGGGCAGGCAGCATGGGTTGTGCTGGCGCGCGCAGCCGGAAGCGTCAGGAAGCAGACGGGCGGGAGGAAGGCGATGCTGGCCTCTTCCGGACGGGATGGGGGCGGAGACGATCTGCCCCGGAGCTATGGAATCGCATGATGTTGAGACCGATGGGCCGTGCGGTAACGGCTTCGATGTTGTCCCTGGCGATGGCGCTCGGCGTCACGGCGTGCAGCAATGACTACACCGTGTCGTACCTGTACATGACGACGTCGAAGACGCTGCCACATGGGCTGATCAACGGCTACCAGATCGACTACCAGTCGGGCTCGCTTCTGCCGTTGGCGGATTCGCCGATCGACGCCGGGGGGCGGGACACGGTGGGGCTGGTGGTGGCGCCCAACAACCTGTTCCTATATACGGTCAATAACTTCGACTCTGATGTGACGGCGTTCGCCATTGGGACGGACGGCAAGCTGTATCCCCAGCACACCTATAACATCTCGGGCAGCCTGCCGACGGCGGCGGCGATCGATGCGGCGGGCAAGTTCCTGTATGTGGCCTTTACCTACCAGAACACGCCGATCTCGTATACGCCGGCGAATCCCGGGCCGGGCGGCGTGTCGATCTTCCCCATCAACCCGGACAATACACTGGGCACGCCGGCCACAGTGAACGTGGGGCGGAACCCGGTGGGGATTGCGACCAGCGCGGTGGGCAACTTCGTGTATGTGATCGAGCAGGACCCGGCTAGCATGAACAACCTGCTGGGATTTGCGGAGAATGCGGCGACCGGCGCGCTGACGCCGCTGGCCGGGGTAACGATCAACGCGGGCAACGTGCCGTCGACCGGCTTTGCGAGCGGGACGGCGCCGAACGGGATTCTGGAGGACCGAACGGCGAGCCATCTGTATATCACCGACCAGACGGCAGACCAGGTGGCCTCTTACTCGGTGGGGGCAAATGGCATTCCCACGCCGATCGCGGGCGGCGTGGCGCCGACCGAAGCAGGGCCGATGGGCATGGCGTTCGACCTCAGCGGCAAGTATCTTTATGTGGTGGCCTACACCGCCAACACGATCGACGGCTATACGCTGGGCGCAAGCGGACAGCCGGTGCGGTCGAGCGTGGCGGGGAGCGTGCAGGCCGGGACGGGGCCGACGTGCGTGACCATTAGCGGCGCTCCGAGCAACGCCAACCCAAGCCACGCGGTTTATCTGTACACGTCGAATGCGCTGAGCGGTAACATCACGGGCGAGCAACTGAACCCGCAGGACGGAAGTCTGTACCAGATCCTGGGAGAGCCGTTTGGCGGCAGCGCTCTGCCCACCTGCGCGGTGACGGTTCCGGCGTTTCCGCTGAGGAATTACTAGGGGCGAGGGGCAGGCTTTGGATGCGGCTGGAGAACGAACGGGCAGGAGAAGATTATCAGCAGGCGGCGCAAGCAGCCGGGATGAAGGAAGCAGATGAATTTGCATAAGATCAGACGAACGGCGAAGGTTTCGGCGGTCTCTGTGGCGATGGTTCTGGGGCTCGCGTCGTGCAGCCTCGACTACACGGTCGGGTACGTCTACATGACGACGAACAAGAGCAATCCGGGCCTGATCGATCAGTACGCGATCGACTTCGACTCGGGCGCGCTGAGCGTGGTCGGCTCGCCGGTTGCCGCGGGCAACGACCCGGTGACGCTGGTTGCCGCGCCGAACGGCCAGTTCGTCTATGTGATCAACCAAGGGGACTCGACGGTGCAGGAGTTCGCGGTCGAGGGCGATGGATCGCTTGCCTCGAAGAACGTGTACAAGACCACCGGCATGCGTCCGACGGCGGTGGCGATCGACCCGCAGGGAGCTTTTCTGTACGTAACGTTCACCTACCAGACGGGCTACTCGGCGACGACGCCGGGGCCGGGCGGGGTGTCGATCTTCCCGGTGAATGCGGACAACTCGCTGGGCACGCCGTTGACGCAGAACGTGGGCAACAATCCGGTGGGCGTTACGGTGAGCTACTTCAACCACTTTGTGTATGTGCTGGACCAGGAGGCTTCGCCCAAGGCGACCATTCTGGGCTTCTCGCAGAACACCTCGACGGGCGCGCTGACGCCTGTGCCGGGGACCACGATTGCGACCGTGGGGGGCAAGACGGTGGCGACCGGATTTGCGGCGGGCGTGGTGCCCAACGCCATCGCGGAGGAGCCGACCTCGCGCTACGTCTATGTGACCGACCAGGCGGCGAACCAGTTGATCGGGTATACGGTGCTGGCTTCGGGCGGACTGCTACCGATGGTCAATGGGCCGTTCGCGACCGGACTGTTCCCTGCCGACCTGACCATCGACCCGACCGGCAAGCTGATCTATGTGGTGAACTTCAACGGCAACACGGTGCAGGGCTACATGATCGATGGGGCGACCGGGACACCTTCGGGCGCGGCCGGCGCATTTGCGACCGGTACCGGGACGGGCCCGACCTGCGTGGCCATCGATCCCGCGCTGGGCGACTTCCTGTATACCTCGAACAGCCTGGACAACACGGTCACGGGCGAGCGGCTGAACCCGAACACGGGCGGGCTGCAGGGGGTGCAGAACTCTCCGTTCAACGGCTCGGGACAACCGAGCTGCCTGACCGTGGTGCCAAACGGGCCGCACGCAGCGCAGGCCGTCATTCCGTAGAGGCTGCATCCGGCCGGATTCCACAACGCAAAAGGGCCCCCGCGACGGGGGCTTTTCTGCGTTGCGGGAATCACCGGGCGGAGGACGGACGACGGCGCAGAAGGGCCTTGCGGGCGGGCTCTTCCACCAGATAATACGCAGCGAAGGCGAGCAGAACCGTGGCGGCGTAGGTGATCCACGGATCGAGCGCGGCGAGGTGCATCCGTTCGGTCACATGGTAGAGGCGGACCATGTTGATGAAGTTGAAGTGCAGCAGAAAGAGGCAGTAGCTGGCCTGGCCGAGCAGCACCAGCGGCCTCCAGGTGAAGATTGAGGCGATGGGGTTCGGTCCGCTGAGGCCGACGATGAGCGCGGCAAAGAGCGGCATCAGCAGTCCGCCGTGCATCAGGATGAAGGGCACGTGGGAGACGGCCTTGGCGTAGAACGCGGCCAGGGCGATGAGGCTGGCAGCGGCGACCAGGGTGCGCCGGCGCGTGGGCAGCGTGAGGACAGTCTGGAGCTTGCCCAGGCCGACCCCAACCAGGAAGGTGGTTGCGTAGGCAAGCGGCGTGTACTTGAGCGCGCGCAGCCAGTAGCCGGAACTGTAGCGGTTGATTGGCGCGGCGAGATGGTCCGGATTGAGAAGGACGTAGAGCGACTGCGGGACAAGTCCGAGCGCCCAGATGGCGACGAGAAGCGCGATCAGGCGGGCGGGAGATTTTGGCCACGGCAGGCGGATGAGCCAGGGGAAGGTGGCGTAGAGGAGGAGTTCGGCCGAGAGCGTCCAGGCGACGGTGTTCCAGAAGGTGGCGAGTGCCGGGCTCCAGCCCTGAAGCAGCAGCGGAGTGAGAACGAGGCCGGTGAAGAAGTCCGCGTGAGTGCGCGCGTGCCACTCGGCCTGGAGCATGGTGAAGGAGATGGCCAGCGAGAGCAGGTAGATGGGGTAGAGGCGGGCGAAACGGGCGCGCCAGAACTCGCGCTTGACCAGCGGCGTGGGCCGGCCGGCGTAGTTATACGCAAGCACGAAGCCGGAGAGAAGGAAGAAGAAGCCGACAAAGACGTAGCCGCTATCGATGACCGGATAGAGAAGCTGCATGTGAGGCGGCGTGTAGTGGAAGAACATGATGGTGAGGGCAAGCAGGGAGCGGAGGCCGGTGAGCGCAGGGAGGTTCGGCCTGCGCGCGGCGGCGCGCGATTGCGCTACGGCTGGGGCTGAAGCGATGGAGGGTTTCAGGGTGGGGTTCACTGGATTCAAGTGTAGCTGACGATGGATGAGGCCGAGGCGACGCATGAGGGAGTTTTCCCTCCGGGGCTGAAGCCCAATTCCTTTGACGTCGATGTTGGATGGACTAAAGTCCATCCCTATCAAAACCCCGCGCGATGAGTTCTCTTACGGTGTGACGAGGGAGCCGAGGGGTTCGCCCTGGATGACGCGCGCGATATTGCCCGGCTCCTTCATGCTGAAGACCATCATGGGCATGTTGTTGTCGCGGCAGAGCGAGACGGCAGCGGTGTCCATCACCTTGAGGTTGAGGCGGAGGATGTCGGCGTAGGAGATATGAGAGAACTTGGTGGCGCCGGGGTGGGTCTTGGGGTCGGCGGTATAGATGCCGTCGACCGAGGTGGCCTTGAGCAGGATGTCTGCCTTCATCTCCATGGCGCGCAGGCTGGCGGCAGTGTCTGTGGAGAAGAAGGGATTGCCGGTGCCGGCGGCGAAGATGAGGATGCGTCCTTTCTCCAGGTGGCGCATGGCGCGGCGGCGGATGTATGGCTCGGCGACCTGGCGAATTTCAATGGCGGACATGACGCGGCATACCAGGCCCAGCTTCTCGATGGCGTCCTGCAGCGCGATGGCGTTGATGACGGTGGAGAGCATGCCCATGTGGTCGGCGGCCACGCGGTCCATGTCGATGGCCTGCTGGGCGACGCCGCGGAAGAAGTTGCCTCCTCCGACGACGATTCCGATCTCGCATCCGAGAGCGTGGACGGCGGCGATCTCGGCAGCCACTTGGTGAATGAAAACTGCGTCGATGCCGAAGCCCGTACCTGCGGCGAGGGCTTCTCCGGAGAGTTTGAGGAGAATTCTCTTGTACATGTCAGGACTAAGTATCGCACGGCGCCGGAAGGGCGGTCTGCCCGTTCGGCGGGCGGCAGCCGAACTCGACCCATGGAGACGGTTGTGGGCGTCTCTGGAATCCAGAGACGCCCTCAAAGTCGTTCACAGCGCAGTTCGGAGTTGCGTCCAGCCGGTTTATTTCTTCAGTACGTTTCCGACGGTTATGCTATCCGGAGCGAATATCTTTATATCGTCCCGGGTGGACTTGATATCGATCCGCGTGAAGCTGCCCGGTTTGCCAGGCGCATTCACGGTGAGGACTGCCTCGCTCTCCAGTGTCTTGTACAGCCTGTTGAGCAGAGGAGCGAGCGATCCCGGAGCGAAGAGGCCCTCTTCGAGGGCTGCGCCGCCGGTCTCCGAGGCCAGGTCGGAGAAGTTCTGCTGTCCCTCGAGCTGACCGCCCTCGCTGCGGTTTGGGTCCGGAACGATGGGGTCCTGCCAGAAGAAGGGATAGGGGACGACTCCCTCACGCTGTAAGAGCTGCGAAGCCCCAGAGACATCGGGATTCATTTGTTCGCCATTAGCCCCACCAACCATAATCTGGCCGTTGCTGCGAGTGATGCCGTCGGTGAACATCAGCACGGCGCGCAGTTTCGCTGGATCCGGAGTGGGCCATTTGGCTGCCAGGTCTCTGAGGCACTGAAATGGATTCCCATTGTCGTTCTTCGGGTTTGCCGCTTCTGCCCTCGTCTTTGCGATGAGTGCCTTGCCGGCGAGTTCGCGGTCCGTGGTGAACGGCTGGACCACGACGGCACGACCTTGCAGCAGCCAGCCCACGCCGATCTCGACATTGGGCGGCATGTCTTTAAAGAACTGCTTAATGTCTACAAATTGACCATTGGCGCCGAGCATCTGCTCGGAGTCCAGCAATACCATCAATTGCAGGACAGGCGAGTGAGGATCATGAAACAGAGGCACAAAGCCTGTGATTGGAGCGGTCTTTCCGCCGATCTTGACTTCGCCGATGTCGGAGTTCGTGAGCGGCGGTTGAGGGGGAAAGACCTCCGACTTTTTGGCCTTTGCGGGCATGGCGCGCACCACGACCAAGGTGGGGGTCTGCGCGAAGGCGCGCGTGGCCGGTGCAATCCCACAGAAGAGCAGCAGGGCGCATACGACTGTGGCCAAGATGCGGGCGGCGAGGCCCAGGAAACGGGATTTGGTGTGCATCGGCAATGTGGGGGTGAATTCCGGGGTCATGGCAGGCTCTCCTGTAGCCTCAGGGTACTTCGAAGACAATCTGTTGAGACGCTCCTATGAGCGGAAACGATGTCCCACCAAATATAACCGATTGCGGCAATCGCAGGCCAAACGGCACGGGCCTGCTTGCCAAACAGCCCGGCCCGATTGCCATGGGTCCGTTTGTAGTCAACATTCCCTCAGGGGTTAAATCCCAGCTATTGATTGTGCTGTTTCCGGACTTGAGACCCATGGCTAAAGCCTTGGGCTACCAGCCCGTCCCTTTCAAACACATGCAAACTGACCCGCCACATGCACGACTGCTCTGGTCAGATGCCCTCGCCCATGCTCACACTGTCCGACCGCGAAGACTGCTCGCTGCGGTACTGCGCGCGTTCTTCCTCCTCCACGGTGAGCGTGCCGGCCGGTTCCTGGCGTACGGTTTGCAACTCGCCGTCCAGCCGCTCCACGCGCGTCATCAGCCGCTTCACCTCGTCGGCCAGCGCGATGATGACATCGGAGAGCGGGTCGTTGACATCATGCGGGTCGGTAATGAGCACCCGCTTGCCGTTCTGGTAGACGATGTGCGCGGGGACGCCGACGACGGTGGAGTCCGGAGGCACATCGCGCACCACCACCGAGCCAGCGCCCACGCGGGAGTTTTCGCCGATGGTGATATTGCCCAGGATGTTGGCGTTGTTGCCGACAAAGACGCCATTACGCAGGGTGGGGTGCCGTTTGCCGACACCCTTCCCGGTGCCGCCAAGGGTTACGCCCTGGTACATGGTTACGTCGTCGCCGACGATCGCAGTTTCGCCGATGACGACGCCCATTCCGTGGTCGATGAAGACACGCCGCCCGATGCGCGCCCCGGGATGGATCTCCACGCCCGTCCAGAAGCGCGTGACCTGCGAGAGGACACGCGCGGGCAGGCGCAGATGCCTGCGCCAGAGCCAATGATGCAAGCGATGCGCCCATACCGCGTGCAGGCCGGGATAGCAGAAGAGCACCATCGCCCGCGACGAGGCGGCCGGGTCGCGCTCGAAGACGCAGCGGATGTCTTCGCGAATGGATTTAATCAGGTTCATGGCGCGAGAGTCGCCGTCGGCGTAGCAAGCGCCTGTTGCCGCAGCTCGTCGAAGAGCCCGGTGGAGAGATAGCGTTCCCCGAAGTCGGGCAGGACGGCGACGATCAATTTGCCCGCATGCTTCGGGTCGCGCGCAAGCTGCACCGCCGCGTGGACCGCCGCGCCAGAGGAGATGCCGACCAAAAGGCCCTCCTCGCGAGGCAGGCGGCGCGCCATGGCGAAGGCTTCGTCGTTGGTCACCTGGATGATCTCGTCGATCAGCCCGGTTTGCAGTACGGTGGGCACAAATCCAGCGCCGATGCCCTGAATCTTGTGCGGGCCGGGCGCGCCGCCGGAGAGCACTGGGCTGTCTGTCGGCTCGACGGCGACGGTCCAGAAGCCGGGCTTGCGCGGCTTGATGTACTGGCTGACACCGGTGAGCGTGCCGCCGGTGCCGACGCCGGAGACCAGAATATCGGCCTTGCCATCGGTGTCGTTCCAAATCTCCGGGCCGGTGGTGTCGAAGTGAATCTTCGGATTTGCGGGATTGTTGAACTGCTGCGGGATGAAGCTGTTGGGCGTCTCGCGCTGCAGCTCCTCGGCCTTGGCGATGGCGCCCTTCATGCCGTTTGGCCCGGGCGTCAGAACGATCTTAGCGCCATAGGCGAGCAGAAGAATGCGGCGTTCGATGCTCATGGTCTCGGGCATGGTAAGGATGATGCTGTAGCCTTTGACCGCGGCCACAAACGCCAGTCCGATGCCGGTGTTGCCGCTGGTGGGCTCGATGAGGACCGTTTCGCCGGGCTTGATCTTGCCATCGCGCTCGGCGGCCTCGATCATGGCGAGGCCGATGCGGTCCTTCACGCTGCTGGCCGGGTTGCGGCTCTCCAGCTTGACGACTACGGTGGCGGTGGCTCCCTCGGTGACCCGGTTCAGTTGAACCAGCGGTGTGCTGCCAATCAGATCTGTGATTGTCTTTGCGATGTTCATTTTTTCCCCTTTGACTCATAACCCGGCGCGATGCCGGGGTTGCGCTCCTGGGTGCGCACTGCCGCGGATGAAGCAGCGCCCAACGCGGTGGCAGTACGAGGTGGGGTCAACAGAAAAATGCGCGGGGAGATGCTGCGATGCGGTCGTGGAACTTGCACACGACCTGCATGCCGCTGAGCTTGACCGAAGCTGGCCCGCGAGGTTCCGAACGGTTCTGATTGGGATCGCTCATCACTCTACCTGAGATTATATGAACGGCGCGGGTAAATGTCTAACCACCAGTTGTTTGGTTAGTGGGTCAGTTTGTCTTTTGAAAAAGCGCTCATTTCGGCATCCATTCGACTGCGCTCAGAACAGGCTCTGAAGCCGTGTCCTTGTATCTTCCGGTTTGGTGGCTGGGACGAGAAAGACGGTCGAGCTGCGCTCGATACCCCACGCTCCACCCCAGCGGGGGTCTGCTCAGTGGACCTCGGTGAGTTTTTCGGTTTGGGGGGACATGGTGGCGGTGCGGTCGAGCTTGTCCCAGGCGAAGGGCTTGCCGTCGATGGCGCGCTTGAGCGTCTTGAAAAGCACGATGGAGAAGACCTGGCGGTAGGTGAAGCGCTGGATCCAGATGTGGCCGAGCAGCCATGCGTCGCCGTGGCAGGCCGGATGCTTGCGCTCCAGCGAGAAGGCCAGCGCGGAGGTGACGAAGTCGATGATGAGGAAGGCGAGGAAGAAGGCCAACAGCTTCTCGAAGCTGGCCGCCGAGGCGGCCTCGGGATGGAAGTGCTTGTCGTAGAAATAATTGGCGACGCCGGCGAAGAACATGAGGTCGATAAACGGCGAGAAGAGGGGAAGCAGGATCTGGAAGATGAGGGTGTTGGGCAGGGCGAAGAGGCCCATGGCGCGGCGATTGCGGATGGCGCCGCGATGCTTGAAGATGGCCTGCAGGATGCCGAAGGACCAGCGGAAACGCTGGCGCATGAGGCCATTCATGTTGACGGGGGCCTCGGTGAAGGCGAGGGCCTGGTCCTCGTAGATGACCTCGTAGCCCTGTTCGAGGAGGTTCATGGTGAGGTCGGCGTCTTCGGCGACGGTGTTGGTGTGGTATCCGCCGCCGGCCTTGACGGCTGCGGTGCGCCACGCGCCGATGGCCCCGGGGACAACCATGACGACGTCGAAGAGGTCGAGGGCGCGGCGCTCGAAGTTCTGGCTGGTGATGTACTCCAGCGCTTGCCAGCGGGTCCAGAGGTTGACGCGGTTGCCGACCTTGGCGTTGCCCGCGACCGCGCCGATCTTCGGATTGGCGAAGTGGCAGACCAGGTTGGCGATGGCGTCGTGCGCGATGACGCCGTCGGCGTCGATGCCGATGTATATCTCCTCGCGGGTCTGGGCCAGGGCGAAGTTGAGGGCGTCGGCCTTGCCTCCGTTGGGCTTGGTGAGCACGGTCAGCCGGCCGGAGGCGATCTCCGCGGGGTAGGCGTCGATGGCGACGTTATAGGTATTGTCGCGGGAGCCGTCGTCGATGACGATGATGCGGATGTTCTTGTAGTTGGACATGAGCACCGAGCGGATGGTGCGCACGATGACCTTCTCCTCGTTGAATGCGGGGATGAGGACGGCGACGCGCGGGGCGTAGTTTGGCCCGGCGAAGTTCTTCCGTTTGCGGAAGCGGTCGATGACGGCGAAGACGCCGATGATGATGAGGCGAGCGCTCATCAGGATGTCGCCGACGAAGAAGACCGCGATGACGAAGTGGTTGAAGAAGGCCCAGACGAAGAAGGCGATGGAGTCGACGCGCGCCTGCCAGAGCTGATGGTGGTTGAGCGGGGGCATGACCTGGGCGCGGGTCTTGCCCATCAACTGCGAGACGGGAACGATGGTGTATCCGCGGTCGCGCAGGGCCTGGATGAGCACGGGGAGCGCGGCCACGGTGGCCGCGCGGTCGCCGCCGCCATCGTGCAGCAGGATGATGGAGCCCTGCATCCAGGGGCGGGTCTGCATGTCGTGCATCTGCTGGAAGACGCTGTCGGTAATCTCCTGCGGGGTCTTGCGCGGGTGCTCATCCCAGTCGCTGGTGTCGATCTTGTCGCCGACGATCACATAGCCGAGGTCCTGAATGCGGTCGGCGGGGGCGGCCTGGTCGTTGGTGTCTGGCTCCTGATCGATGGAGTAGGGAGGGCGGAAGTAGAGAGGCTGCACGCCGAGCTCGGCGTCGAAGAGGCGCTCGGTGAGGTTCAGTTCCAGGTCCGCGCTGGGGACCGAGATTTCGCTGATGTCCGGGTGCGTAAAGGTGTGATTGCCGATCTCGTGGCCTTCGTTGTAGACGCGCCGCATCAAGCCGATATTGTTCTGCGCCTCCTCGCCGATCATAAAAAACGCCCCGACGACGCGGTATTTCTTCAGGATGTCGAGGATGAGCGGGGTCCACTTCGGGTCCGGCCCGTCGTCGAAGCTGAGGGCTACCTCATTGGGGCGATAGCCAGTCTGCTGGATGGTGTAGGAGAGCGGGTAGGAGGTCATCGACTCGGCGGTGACAGAGCGGAAGGGCAGCGGCACCGAATCGTCGTCGTCCAGGGTGACGGCGCGGCGGCCGGTCTGCATCTTGCGCGTGATGCGCAGAATGTCGCCTTCGCCCTCGGTGTCGACGTCGAAGCCGGGCTCCACATGGGCCAGGTCGAGTACCGGATCGGCGTGGATGGGACGGTCCCAGATCTTCCACAGCGAGTTGTCCTCGGAGCCGAGCCGCCACAGCGCGAAGGTCTCGATGCCCAGGGCGCGGGCCGCGCGCATCTGGTTGAGCACGGTGACCGCGTCCAGGAACCAGACCTGGTGGCGGACATGCTGGTCATCGTCATCGTAGGCGAAGTGGACGTTGAGGGAGTCGGGATCGAGCTGGATCTGCGCCTCCGCGTCGTCCGCGTCCTGCCAGGCCTCCTGGGTCGATTTCTCCTCGGCGGCCAGAACCTTGGGCACAAAGTGCCTGGGCTGTGCGCCGTGCTTCGGATTCACGGGCGGAAGCGACATCGTCCAGTCGTAGCCATAGCTGCCCAGAGCGCAGATCACCTTTTCCTTGGGCACGATCTTCAGCACGGCCTTGAGGTTGTCGAGGAACCAGTCCTGTGCGGCGATCGGCCCGGGCTCGCTCTCCCTCTGGTGCTGGTCGTAGTTCATCAGGAGCAGGCCGTCGGAGTGGAGTGCCATGTACTTGAGATCGTATGCGTCGTCGTTCACCGGCGCGTTGAGATAGAGCTTGAGGTTGCGCGGGTGGAAGTCCTGGTAGAGCGCGGCGAGCAGCGCCATGTATCCCGGCTGCGCCTCGTCGGGGAAGTTCTCGAAGTCCAGCGAGATGCCATGGTAGCTTGGGTTCGCGGCGAGGAACTGGTCGATCTGTTGGACAAAATGGGCACGCGATGCGGCGCTGGAAAGAAAATCGCCGATGGACGGAAGAAAGACGCCCTTGGTGGGATCGTAGTTGTTGACCAACGGAAAAACTTCCGTGTCCTCGCCCGCGGCTGCAATGGTGTGGGCAACCCTTCGCTCGTGGTCCACGCCATGGACTCCAGCCGCGTCCACCACGGCGAAGGCGCGGTTGTCCAGGCTGTAGGAGGTCAGAGCGCCGTCCGGAGTCACCACATGGAGCCACTCCGGAAAGAGCAGGTCGATCTGGTGGATGTGCTGCTTGAGCGAAGAGTAGCTGGCCGGATCGTCCTCGACGTAGTAGGCCGCGCGCAGGCCTTCGCCGGAGTTCAACGGCACCTGGGAGGGCTTGAGGTCGGTCTTGCGATGGGGGGAGCGGCGCAGCTTCTGGCCCGGCCTGGCGGGCTCGACCTTCAGGGCGCTGATGTTGCGCTTGGGCGTTGCCAGCAGCAGCTCGGGCAGCGGCGTCATGTGCAGCAGGCCAATGACGAACAGGACCCCGACGACGACGCCAAGCACTGCCAGGCCGTCGAAGATTCGCCGCAGCCGCCGCCAGCGCTTGCGTTGAGGATCGAAGAAGACTTGCTGGCTCATGGTTCCCTAATGGCCAATTTCTGACTTAAACTGCTGGACTGCAATTGAACGAAGTGCTTGACCGCGAATCTCCGGCCCTGATGCCGGGCCAGGTACACGCGGTCGCGAACCGGGCCCGAATGCGAGGGCCGCACGGTGGAGGGCCGCATTCTCATGCGCAAGTTTGAAGCATCTGCATAGCCGCTCCTGCGCAATCGTATGCAGCCCTCCAGACATAGTCAACGCGCCGGCCGAAACGCCCCACACGGTACCCGGTATGATGCTGATAGATGAACAGAGAGCGACTCAGGTTCTGGCTCTGGGCGGCCGCGGCTCTGCTGGCCGGTCTGCTCCTGCGTCTGTGGTTTGTCGCCCACATGGCGAGGGTCGCCGGCGACAGCCTCTTTTATGGAGAAATCGCCAAGACCTGGCTGCAGCACGGAGTCTATGGCGTCTCCGCGGCCAGCCCAACCGGCTCTCTCGTTCTCCGCCCCACCCTGGCTCGCCTTCCCGGCTACCCCCTCTTTCTGGCCGCCTGCTTCCGCCTCTTTGGCGTGGAGCACTACCGCGCCGTACTCAACGCTCAGGTCGTCGCCGATCTCGTCACCTGCTGGTTGGCCGGTGCGCTGGCCGGACGACTCTTCGGCCGCCGCGCGCAGATGATCGTCCTGTGGATTGCGGCGCTGTGTCCCTTCACCGCCAACTACGTCGCCACGGCGCTCGCCGAGACGCTTGTGTTCACCACGATCGCGCTGGCCTTTTACGCCTTCGCGCGCTGGCAGGACGCAGGCCTGGGCACCAACCGCTGGCTGTGGACCGTCGCCGCCGCCCTCGCCTACTCCATCCTGCTGAGGCCAGAACAGGGCCTGCTCGCAGCCGCTGTCCTCCCGGCAATGCTCTGGCGGTCGTTGGCAACCCGCAAACCAAGCCTCCGCCCGCTCCGTGCAGCTCTGCCGGTTCTGGCCGCCGCGTTCTGCGTCGCCCTTCCGCTGCTCTTCTGGACGGCACGCAACGAACGCGTCTTCCACGTCTTTCAGCCGCTCTCCCCGCGCAACGCCAACGACCCCGGAGATCCGGTGGTCCTGCAAGGTTTCGGCCGCTGGTACCGCAGCTGGGCCATCGACTTCGCTTCGGTCGACGAGGTCTGCTGGCCCATGGACGGCGAGCGCATCGAGTTCGCCAGCCTGCCGCCGCGCGTCTTCAGCGCCACCTCGCGATCAACCTCGGCAGAGGTGCGCAACCGCACCGCCGCGCTGATTGCCGATTACAACGCCACCCTCGAGCTGACCCCGGACCTCGATGCGCGCTTCGACGCGCTGGCCGCCGAACGCATCCACGACCAGCTGGCGCTCTACTACCTCGGCCTGCCCATCGCGCGCGTCTTCGACATGGCCCTGCGCCCGCGCACCGAACTGATGCAGGTCTCCGATGAATGGTGGAGGTGGAGGGAGCACCGCGCTCAGTCCGCCTTTGCCGCATCCTACGCCGCGCTCAATCTCGCCTTCTACGTGGTTGCCTTCACGGGATTTTCCGTCTGGAGGCGCCGCGCATGGCTCTCGCCCAATCCGCCTGCGGCCGATCCGCAGAAGGTAGCCGCGCCCAATCCGCCCGGCCCCGGTCTGCGCGCCACCCGCGAATTGGCCTACGCCATGGCCGCCAGCCTGCTGTTGCGCGCGGCCATGCTGCTCTTCATCGACAACGCAGAGCCCCGCTACACGCTGGAGTTCTTCCCCGTCTTCTTCGTCTGGATCGGCGCGTTGTTTGCCGAACCGCTGCTGGTCGCCCCGCGCAAAGCCCCGCGCGAGATCTAGCTGCACTTGCCTTTGCACTTGATCGCGAACGCCTTGAGGTCGATCGGCTGGTTCAGGCGGATGTTGGTGTAGATTGCCGTCTGCGTGTCTCCCGAGGGGGTAAAGAACTCCTGCTTCAGCAAGACATCGCGCACCGGGTCTACCCAGATCGTGATGTGGGTGAAGCTGCCGCGCACACTTTCTTCCTTCGGCACCAGGTCGAGCTTCTCCACCTCCACCTTCCGGGTGCCATCGCTCATCTGCTCCGTGCCCTGGTCGGTGATCATCCACGCCTTCGCCAGATCGCTTCCGCTGCCTCCGAAGCCAAGCGTAAGGAACGCATCCGCCCGCGCCTGGTTTGCGCCCGAGGTCGAAATGGTATCGATGTGGTTGGTTCCCGCCGAGTACAAACGTCCCAGGCCGTTCTTGTACTCCAGCGTCTGCTCATTGGGAGCACTGAATTTGGCTCCCATCTGGATGGAGTTGCCGTTGCGCAGAAAATAGATCGTCCCCGACTCGGTTGTCGTGTCGTTGACGATCTTCTCGAACTGCTGCTTCTCAATCTTCGCCTCGGCGGAGTGGAACTTCACGCTGCCGGCGTCCATCTGGGCCAAAACGGTCTTCAGGCGGTCGGGTTTGGCCTGCGCGTTTGTTGTATATACCGGAGCGAGGCTGGCGAAGATCAGCGAGCCTGCTGCGGCTACTGCTGCGAGGAGCGGAGGCCGCATCAGCGCACCACCCAGGCGTTGTAGGCGACGACTTTGCCGTGCGCGTCCAGCACCGGCTCATAGCGCTCCAGCGTCACCGCGCCGGAGATCGGCTCGACCGCTCGCAGGATCGCCGCGCGGCGTTGGTCGTCGGTCTGGCTGGCCGTCGGGCCGCCCGCCTGGTCGCTGCGGATCTGGAAGACGAAGCGGCTGCTGGTGCCCTCGCGCCCCGCCTCCTTCACCAGCACCTCGCTGCCGTGCAGCGCGACCGTCTCCACCGGGCGGTCCTTGAAGTCGATCACATGCGGGGAGACGAAGAGAAAGATCAGGATCAGCGTCACCATCACGTCAAAGTGAAAGCTGCCCCTTTCGTAAGCCCAGAAAAAATAGCTGCGTAGAAGTTTGCCCATGGATTCGCTCCTGCCTAGCTCCTGCCCGTGTGCTTTTGCGGCGCGATCAGCGTCTCCCACTCCGCGCGCGGTTTGCTTGGATCGTTCATGTACGGCAGCAGCGCCTCGGGAATGCGCACCGTTCCATCGGCCTGCTGATAGTTCTCCAGCACGGCAAGGTAGGTCCGCCCCACGGCCAGGCCGCTGCCGTTCAGTGTATGCACAAACTCGGATTTTCTGGTCTTGCCCTGCGCGCTGCCGGACGGCCGGAAGCGGATGTTCGCGCGCCGCGCCTGAAACGCCTCGAAGTTGGAGCACGAGCTGATCTCGCGGTAGAGGCCCTGCCCTGGAAGCCAGACCTCCAGATCGTAGGTCCTGGCCGAGGCGAAGCCCATGTCGCCGGTGCAGAGCAGCACGCGGCGATAGGGCAGACCAAGGAGTTCGAGGACGCGCTCGGCGTCGCGGGTGAGGCGCTCGTGCTCGGTGTTGGAATCGGCGGGGCGGCAGAACTTGACCAGCTCGACCTTCTGGAACTGGTGCTGGCGAATCATGCCGCGCACGTCCTTGCCGTAGCTTCCCGCCTCGGAGCGGAAGCACGGCGTGTAGGCGCAGAAGCTGATGGTGAGCTGCGACTCGTCGAGCGTCTCGTCGCGGAAGAGGTTGGTGACGGGGACCTCGGCGGTGGGAATCAGCCAGTGGTCGCTGTCCTGAACTTTGCCCGCCTCGTACGGGCCCTTGTCGTCGCAGTGGAAGAGGTCCTCGGCGAACTTGGGGAGCTGGCCGGTTCCGAAGAGCGACCGGGAGTTGACCATGTAGGGCGGCAGGACTTCGGTGTAGCCGTGCTCGCGGATGTGCAGGTCGAGCATGAAGTTGGCGAGGGCGCGCTCGAGGTGGGCTCCCTGGCCGAAGTGGACGACGAAGCGCGAGCCGGAGATTTTGGCGGCGCGTTCGAAGTCGAGGATGCCGAGGCGCTCGCCGATCTCCCAGTGGGGTTGGGCGGGGAAGGCGAGGGCGGGCGGCGTGTAGCTTGCGGGCTTCTCGGCGCCGTGCCAGACTTTCTCGACGCGGTTGTCGAGCTCGGATTTGCCGATGGGGACGGAGTCCTGCGGCAGATTGGGGATGCCAGAGAGAGCGTTTCTTTGTCGCTCGTCGAGGGATGTTGCTTGATCTTCGAGTTCGGCGATCTGCTTCTTGATTGCCGCTACAAAGCCAGTCTCAAGTTCAATGTTTGCCCCGATTTTTCTTCTTTGACCAATTTCTACAGAGAGTTGGTTACGCTTAGCTTGCAGGCCCTCAAGTTGTGTGATCGTAGCCCGTCGCAGTTCATCATTCTCAGAGAAGCCGCCAAGAAAGATTCCCGGATCAACGCCGCGCGTCGCAAGCCGTTTGCGAACTTCGTCCAGATTCGCGCGCACATATCCAAGATCAAGCATCTCTACAATTCTACCCTTCCGGGCAAGGTGGATGCGCTGCCGGGCCGTTGGCCGTTACACTGGGAGGGATGCGAACGGCGGTGACAAGCTGAGCAAGGCAGACATGCACGTGAATATCGCCGGGGTGGTGCTGCGCTCGCCGGTGATTGCGGCCAGCGGTACCTTTGGCTACGGGCTGGAGTTCGAGGAGATCATCTCGCTGGAGCGCATCGGGGCGTTCGTCACCAAGGGCCTGTCGAGGGAGCCGATGGCGGGCAACGCAAGCCCGCGCATCATCGAGAGCCCCGCCGGAATGATGAACGCGGTGGGCCTGCAGAACATCGGCGTTCATGCGTTCGTCGAACAAAAGCTGCCCAAACTGCGCAAGATTCCCGGCGTGGTGGTGCTCGCCAACGTCTTCGGGTACACCATCGAGGACTGCGTGGAGGTGATCCACGTGCTGAACGACGCGCCCGGCATTGCGATCTACGAGCTGAACGCCAGTTGCCCCAACACCAGCCACGGAGGCATGGTCTTCGGCACCGACCCGGACTCGCTCTTTCAACTGGCCACGCGCTGTTGCCAGGCCGCGAAGCGTCCGCTGATGGTGAAGCTGTCGCCCAACGTCACCAGCATCGGCCAGATGGCGAAGG
>Ga0326727_10007304_pt1 | contig 29332 bp, 31 predicted proteins | sample MB2enrmetagenome_FD_207643 | JGI IMG/M metagenome (GOLD analysis project Ga0326727, IMG submission 207643) | Lab enriched peat soil microbial communities from McLean, Ithaca, NY, United States - MB29MY | ecosystem: Environmental > Terrestrial > Soil > Wetlands > Peat | place: USA: New York... | reverse complement strand
CTAGAAGTTGCTCCAGAACCAGAAAAAACTCCATTCCCAAGTTGACCGGTCCAAGTCCCTGAAATGCTTATGGTATCTCCTGATACGGTTACTGTTCCTTGCCAATTAAACATAAAAGTTGTTGTGCCTAATACAAAACTAGAAGTGCCACTAATATTACCATTTGGGTCGACATGCAAAGAACTTACGGCATTGCCAACCGCACCTTTTGTGCCAGTAATAGAACTGGTAACATTGCCATTTGCGTCGATTGACACCGTTAGAGTACCGCCTACATCTCTTTCTACATTGTTATATAATACTGTGCCTGACCAAACGCCAGTACCCGTCCCCTGGAAAGCAAACGTTGCCGGACTTGTCGTCGTGGATGTTAAGGCAGACGTAGTTGGCGACGTTGTCACATTGGATATAGGTGTTGACGTCGGTACGGGTGAAGGCGCTATCACTGCTAAGAGTGCAGGCGCGCTCGTTACTCCAGATAACGCCGCCGTAATGGTAGCAGTCCCAGTCGCTACGCCGGTGGCTAAACCAGTGGAGTCGATAGTGGCTACCCCGGTATCTTTGCTTGTCCACGTCACCTCAGCAGTAATGTCTGCAGACGTGCCATCCGAATATGTCCCGGTAGCAGTAAATACCTGGGTGGAACCCACCGCCACACTATGCAAAGTTGGTTCTACCACAATGGAAGATAGTTTCGATTCTGGTGTCGATGTTGGTGTGGTTGTGGCTATCGAAGCAGAAACCGACGTAGATGTAGCAGATGTAGAGGAAGATTTTGTTGAACAGGAACAACCTGGCATCATCATGGTTAATGTGACCATTAACCCCATTACCAGACAGTAGCACACAAATCGCAGCTGATTTCTTTTCATGCTTACTTTACCTCTCGATTTCTATTCCGTTGTAGCAGTAACTATACAGCAGCCAAAGAGTACATTCTGTCGAGGGTGTAGAATTGTCCTCCCTGTTTGTTTATTAAATTGCCAATTGGTAACGGCTATAACGCAACCTAACTTGCTGGCGTAATCACGGAAATGGTATTGACGGAAGGCCCCTCCGGGTTCGTGTTTATGATGAACAGCTTACCAATGTTGGTATCACATGCCATTGGGCCGGAGGTTGAACTCAGGTTTGTAACGACCGTCGTGCCACTATCACTTCTTTTTTACGTCTCATAACGAAACCCTCCTCATGACATTCCTGATGTGCATTAATTGCAACACCGTGCAAAATGGGATTTTATATGTATGAATTTTCAAAAGTATTCAAAATACTATCACTGGTCTTTGGATTTGTCAATATACCTTTGCAGATTGTGCAGATTGGAACAACAAGGTAAATTATGCTTAAAAAGTAGTCTACTTTCAGTGTTGATACGATAATAGGCATAGTTCCATGTGGATATCGGCATCACCGTTTCGCTGTAGATATAGTTATACAGAGGCGAATGGGTATGTTTTGTCGAGGGTTTAATTCAATCTCCACCAGTTTCATCGCCAACCTCTTCCTTTAGCTGGTCACAATTGGAGTTAGGTGTAGGGACCGAAATGATTCCTCCACCTCTCCCGGTACGGAAAACCTGGCCGCCGCATTCATTACATATCCCTTTTATCGCGGGCGCACCATTTTGCATCTGTACCAGCTTGCCCTCTTTTAATTCTTTTTTAGAACGGCAATGAAAACAATATGCCTCCATCAAGTTACCTCCCCTTTAAATTGCGCTGTTCTATTTTATAATTGAGATAATTATTTATGCAAATAGCCGTTTTTATAATTTAAACGTGAAATTCCGAAAGGGATTGTGTGGCTATACCTCTGGCTGGACATACTTCGGGATGTTGACCAATCATGCGTACAAATTATCGTCTGGCTGTTTGCTATTCCATGTGTACAGACCAAGTACTTAAGGCGATGTGGTTGTCGGCGCAGTAGTTGTAGTATTATTATCCTAATATCTATGAGTTGATTACCTTAATCAAAGTGGGGTGCACCCCTGTGGTTAGACAGAAGAGGTTAGGAGGGTTCGGGGGGTTACTCCCTATTCCGGTAGTCTAGTACTTAGTTGCATAAATCAGCGTAATTATGATCACGCTCAATAAGTCAGTCTTTATGTGTGAATAATATAATGCGTATTCTCGCAATTAGGTACTAGTGCCAGTTGCTCAAAGTCCCCCGGTGATAGGGAACCTAATGCCGAATGCAGTCTTTTTCGATTATACACCTCCTCAATGAAATACGGTAGCCTTTTGCGCACATCCCCAGTCGTCTCATAGTCGAAGAGGTAAACCTCTTCATATTTCAGTGTCTTGAAGAAATTTCCATGGTGGCGTTATCGTAGGGATTACCTCTCCGTGACATGCTAATCATAAAACCATGCCGGTGGAGTTCCTCGACATACTCCACCGATGCGTACTGCACGCCTTGGTCAGAATGATGGATGATACCGGGTGCGGGGTGTCGTGTAGCCGTGCAATCACTGGTATACTCGAGTGTATCCGACAACTTCTTCGCTACACATTTCAAGATATGAAATAACATCACCAGATTTCATCGTATGTCCAAAAACAATTAATTAAAGCGAATAATATCACTAATTAACTTATTGAGCAATGAAACGTTCTCGAATAACAATTTAATTGTTATTGAAACTGCATCAAATAAAAAAATAACGCGATGAATTTAATGTCTCCAAGATAATAGTGTTTTAAACAAATGAACCGTTATTCTTACATTAAAACGATTAATTGTGTTAAGACTAGTACTTAGTTGCAGAAATCAGCGTAATTATGTTCACGCTCAATAAGTCAGTCTTTATGTGTGAATAATATAATGCATATTCTCGCAATTAGGTACTAGATATCAATCAGGATATCATCTGCTTCAACTTTAATAGTATATGTGTTTAGGTCTTTAGCTCCATGACCAGTCGCCATCTTTACCAGCGTATCAACATTCTTAACAAGCTTTCCAGTGGTTATATCATATCTGGCACGATGTACCGGGCACACAACCTCTTTATTTTCTAGTTTACCACTTGGTAAATAGCCATTCATGTGTGGGCATAACGCATCAATCGCAAAAAACTTACCATCGACGTTTGTCACGAGAATCTGTTTTCCCTTTACCGTAAATCCTTTCATTGTATTTTTTGTTACGTCTGATGTCTTGCATACCTTTTCCATGTTTATTTCCTCCCCGATATTTAATTATTCGTTGAAAGAGTACATCTGCGACATTATACACCCGAACCTAGAGTAGACACAAAGACTAATTATACGTAATTGAATATCGGTATCGGCAATATCGGCCGGACAGAATTAAACGATATTTCTTTCTGAAATTTGTATTGGCGTAAGAGCCTAATATTATGCTAAATCTATTGTTTTTGTGAATCGATTGCGGACAAAAATCGCTTAATTTCAGGATTGATTTTTTCAACAATTTTAATGACAATGTGAACTGTCAGTGCGGTCCTACGAGTAGCTTCTCTCTCAACAAATCTTATCCTCTCGGTTTTACCGGAAAGTCAATTAGGGAATCATTTTAGTAAAAACCTATAATTCAGTCTGCCATATAAATATTTTTGTCATTATCAATTGAACATGCTGGCAAACTGCTTCAAATGCAAGAATAAAACGATAAAATTATTAGACGACAGATTGTATCGTCTGAAATAAATGGGTAGCAGAATTTAACGTTTGAAACAATATTTTTGTGTTATACTTCTGGAAAAATTGTGATGCCTAGAGTTAGCTCGGAATTGCAATTTTCAACTTTCTTATAAATTCCTGACGTTTTTGGGCGTCCGCAATACCAAGCTTGATTTCCTTCCAAGTCTCTGGACAATTTTTGTAGGAAACATTGACAATTTTGTGAATCGTTTTGTCTATTTCTTTTTTGTTGGATTCAGTTACCTTGATTCCAGCTTCATCAAATATATCCTTCATATGTCTAAAATAACACGACATAATTACCTCCTATGACAGGAATATATTGTTTGTAAAAGCATCTCCCGCGTCTAAAGCGGGAGATGCTGTATCTCTGATTTTCGTGGACTTAAAAATAAGAAGAAAAAGGACGAGTCTGTTAAAGACTCATTTTGCAGGCTTATAAAACGCTCTTATGGCAGCAATGACTAACAATACGACACCTATTACAATTAAGGCGGTGCCTAGACCTGAACCTCGCAGATGTGTACCCTTGATAGTTGCGATGCATATTCCAGCGATAAATGCGATTACCCCTATTACCGCAAGAATAATAGCATGCATGTTGCGATTGTTCTTAGTCTTTTCCGGTTGTTTTCCCTTGTCTTCCATTTCAAAAACCTCCTTTTTATAAAACCATCATTTCACATGATGGTTGAATACTAAATTTATTACCATTGTGCAAAAGTCCACACGTTTACTTTTTTACAGGTAAGAGAAGGTTTTTTACTACGTTTTAGAGATATGATTTGCTTGCTTCTCAGCGAAGTCGCCGACCCATGGCAATTTATACATTTTACCCTGGTAGGCTTGAAGCATTAGTATTATCCACAATACAAGAGAGAAAGCAAATATAATTAAAGAGAGTATTAGCCCAGCTTTGGGGATTTGATCAAAAATTATCATGACTACAGTGACAACCCCAAACACTATCATTGACTGAATCGCATGGAAACGCACGAAGCGATTCTTACTTTCCAGGAAAAAAAATACAATTCCACTTATCCAACCCAAAACATAACATAACAATCCCTCTATGTTCTCTTGAATACCTATGCTAGTTTTATTTCCAGGTTGATCAGTCATGTTCGCCTCCTAACCTATTTTGGTATCCAATATGTTTTGTTTAGATTGAAAAAGTAAACCGCCTTTTCTTACTTATAAATTTACCAACGTATGATTATCGTTTGGCAGACTATTTAGCTATAAATTCATTACCATTGCACAAACATCGGCATTACCACGTGTAAATAATTGTCTGTTCCGACCGGTTTGATGACACCGGGGCTGGAGGGATTGGTCGTTTCCAGCGTGACTTTCTGCTCTTTGACGACTCCGAGCACATCGGTTAGGTATTTGCCGTTAAAAGCGATTTTGGCTTCTTGCCCTTCCACGGCGGCGTCGATTTCACCGATATCCTCGCCCAGTTCTTCCGATTTGGAGGAAATAACAATTTTACCCGGTGCCAGTTCGCCGCCCGGGGTCATGATGAGACGGACAATCCCACTGCCGTCGCGGGCAAAGATGGAAGCCATTTTACAGGCCCTGAGAAAATCCGCCACGGAGACAGTGGCGCGTCCCGCAAAACTCTGCGGAATCAGCTGCGAATACTTGGGGAAAGTGCCCTGCACCAGCTGCGAAACGAGCTGGGTTTTCTTCAAATGGAACATTACCTGGCTCTTGTTGGGATTGACCGTGATATCCACAGTTTCTTCATCGTCGGCGATGAGCCGGTTAAGTTCATTCAAAGTCCGGGAAGGGATAATGACTTCGGCTTTTTCTTTAACGTTGGCGGCTAGTGGCATCCGGTAAACAGCTAGGCGGAAACCATCGGCAGCGGCCAGCGTGACTGCATTCCCTTCGAATTGTGCATCCACACCGGTGAGTACCGGGCGTGATTCTTCGGTGGCGGCAGCGAAGACAACCTGGTTGATGGCCTGTCTCAATGTAGCCGTGTCAACTTTGGTTTTAATGCCTTCGTCAACTTTCGGGATGGGCGGGAAATCGGCGGCATCAACACCGCTGATGCGCGCTTCGAAGCGGGCGCATCTTAATTCCAGCGTTTTACCGACTAATTTCATGTCCACTTTTTCCCCGGCGGGCAGCGAGTTGACGAACTCGGTGAGCAGACGGGCCGGGACGGTGATGGAACCCTCTTCCTCTACCTTGGCGCCAATCCAGTGGCTGATGGCCATTTCCAGATTGGTGGCGGCCAGTTTCAGACGCGATTCGTCGGTGGAAAGTAATACATTATTGGTAATCGGCAAAGTAGTGCGGGTGGCGACAGCCCGGCCAACAATGCCCAATCCCTTGCTCAGGTTTTCCTGCAGACATGATAATTTCATCTTATTTCCCCCCAAAGTAGTGTCGGTAGTTAGGTAGTATATAACAAATAAGAATTATGTACAAGAGGGTGTAAGGAAAAGCTTACAGCTGTCAGCATTCAGCTTTAAAGGGCTGTGAAAAAATTGTTCACAAAGTACGCGTTATTCAGGCAGTTTGAGCCATTTTAAGTAGTAAAGTCTTCGCTTTTTGAGCAGCTCTGGCGCGGTGACTGATTTTGTTTTTGACGTCGGCGGGTAATTCTGCCATTGTTTTACTGAATTCAGGAAGATAAAAAACCGGGTCGTAGCCGAAACCCTGCTGACCGAACGGTGTGAAAGCTATCAATCCCCGGCATTCGCCGTCGCAAAACTGCACTGTACCTTCAGGTTTGGCGATGGCAATCACACAATAAAAACGGGCAGTGCGGTTTTCCTGCGGAACATCTATCAATTTGGAAAGCAGGTAAGCGATGCGTTCGTCATTTGAAGCATTTTCGCCGGCGTAGCGCGCGGACATGACACCCGGTGCTCCGTGAAGCGCCGCCACTTCAAGGCCGGAGTCATCTGCCAGCGTAAGCAACCCGCTTTGCGCAGCCAGAACGCAAGCTTTTAATTGAGCATTTTCTTTGTAGGTGGCGCCGGTCTCCTCGATTGCCATAGCGATGCCCATTTCTTTCAATGTCACCAGGTCGAAAGGAATGCCTGCCAGCAGACTGCGGAACTCTTTGACCTTACCGGCGTTATTTGTGGCTAACAGTAATTTGGGGCGCAAGGTTTAACCTCAACCGTTATTAACCGTTATTATTCGATGCTTTTCTTCGATTATACAGGGAGTTGCGGAACGTGACAATAAACCGCCGATTTTCAGGCCGGAAATTGTTTGGCGGAGTTTCCAAGCGGAATCAAATATGATAAACTCAAGGCAGTCGGTTAGGAGTAAATGAAATGGTGGAATCAGAACAGCCCGAAGTCGGGGTAATTATTGTCGCTGCGGGGAAAAGCCAGCGGATGTCCGGCACGGACAAAATCTTTGCGTCGTTAGCCGGTCAGCCGGTTTTGCTGCGCGTGCTGCAGCCGTTCATTGACTGCGAAAACGTTGACCGTATTGTGGTCGTGTTGAATAACCGGAATTACGATGAGGGCAAAGCGCTGATTATCGAACAGAACTGGGAAAAAGAAGTGGCCGTGTGCATCGGCGGCAGAAGGCGGCAGGATTCCGTGCTGGCCGGATTGAAGTTGCTGGGTGACTGCGACCTTGTGGTGATTCAGGACGGCGCCCGCCCGATGGTAACGGTGGGACTGATTGAAGACGGTTTGGCCGCGGCCAAAGAAACCGGCGCCGCGGTGGCGGCGTTACCGGCGACAGATACGATTAAGACGGCGGATAAAGAAATGATTGCTAAACAGACGCTGCCGCGGGACAGTTTATGGCTTTGCCAGACCCCGCAGGTATTTAACTATGATGTGCTGATAAAAGCCTACCGTAAAGCCATTGCCGAGGTTACCGACGACGCTCAAATTATTGAATTGACCGGCGGCAGAGTTAAGCTCTACATGGGGAGCTATGATAATATTAAAATAACCACCCCGGCAGATTTAGCGATGGCGGAAATGCTATGGAAGAGGCGGAAAGCATAACATGCAATTCGGCATCGGTTTTGATATTCATCCGCTGGTTGCAGGGCGCAAGCTGGTTCTCGGCGGCGTCGAAATCCCTTTCGACCGCGGCCTGGACGGCTGGAGCGACGCCGATGTTTTAACCCATGCTATCATTGACGCTTTACTGGGCGCGGCGGCGATGGGCGATATCGGGATGTACTTCCCGCCGGGTAAGCCGGAATATAAAAACATCAGCAGTTTAAAATTATTAGCGGAAATTAAGGTGAAATTGGCGGCCAACGGCTGGCAAATCAATAATATTGATGCCACGGTCATCGCCGAAAAACCGCACCTCAGGGAATACATTGATACGATGCGGGAACGGCTGCAGCAGACGCTTGGAATCCTGCTCGGACAGGTGAGCGTCAAAGCCAGCACCGCCAATCAGGTCGGAGCGCTGGGTAACGAAGAAGGAATCGCGGCGATGGCGATTGCTTCGATTCAGAAAACAAAGTAAAGGATTATCCGATGAATATTTACAATACTTTATCCCGTCAGAAAGAGGAATTCCAGCCGCAGGGCGAGGCGGTGACAATTTATTCCTGCGGGGTTACGCCGTACGCGGAATCACACCTCGGGCACGCGATGAACGCGGTTATTTTCGATACCGTGCGCCGGTATCTCCTGTTCCGCGGTTATAAAGTGAAATTTGTGCAGAACATCACCGATGTCGAGGATAAAATCATTGACCGGGCGAATAAACTGGGCATCCCGCCGCGGGAACTGGCGGAGAAATTTGCCGGCCGCTATTTTGAAGACATGGCGGCACTCAATGTGATGAAACCGGACATCACCCCTTATGCAACCGAAGAAATCCCGAAAATGCTGGAAGTAATCAAGGGGCTAGTGGACAAAGGTCACGCCTATGAGGTGAATGGGAGCGTTTATTTCCGCGTGCGCAGCATGCCGGATTACGGTAAGCTTTCCCACCGTACGCTGGATTCAATGCAGGCCGGCGCACGCATCGAACCGGGGGAAGATAAAGAGCACCCGATGGATTTTGCCTTGTGGAAGGCCGCCAAACCCGGCGAGCCGTTCTGGGACAGTCCTTGGGGCCAAGGGCGGCCCGGCTGGCATATCGAGTGTAGCGCGATGTCTCTCAAATACCTGGGGGAGACAATTGACATTCACTGCGGCGGTCAGGATTTGATTTTCCCGCATCACGAAAACGAAATCGCGCAATCGGAATGCTTCACCGGTAAAAAACCATTTGCCCGCATCTGGATGCACAACGGACTTTTCCAGCTCGGCGACGAAAAGATGAGTAAATCCATCGGCAATATTGTCGGTATAAAACAGATTTTGGAGAAACACAGCTCCGACGGATTCCGGATGTTCGTCCTCAGCTCGCATTACCGCAATCCGCTGACTTTCTCCGACGAGGCAATCGAAGCGGCGGAAAAAGGTCTGGACAGATTAATTCAGGCCGCCAACAGCGAACCGGCTGCGGTCAAAGTTGAGGCCGGGAAAATTGATGCCCGCGATGCCCGCCAGAAATTTACGGAAGTAATGGACGACGATTTCAATACACCGCAGGCGCTGGCGGTGCTCTTTGATTTAGCGCGGGACATCAACCGCGGCACCGAACAGGGATCCGATACCGCTGAGGCGCGCCATGCCCTGAAAGAACTCGCCGGCGTACTGGGTTTAACCTTAAAGACGGCGGAACAGTCTTTCACCGATGCCGCGCCGTTTATCGAATTATTGATCAAAACACGTAAACAACTACGTGATGCCAAACAATTCAAACTCGCCGACGAAATCCGGGATAAACTGCTGGAAATGGGCATAACGATCGAGGATGCGGCGCAGGGCACCACCTGGAAAAGAAAGAAATGAGTTGATGATAGTGGAAAATGGCAAATAATCAACTCTCAACATCAACCGCTCGATTTGCCGGCTGGGTCACGCGCCGCGAAGGCAGAAAATTCCTGCAGCTGCGGTCGGATGTGCCGGCACCGGCCGTCCCGCCGGGCAAAAAAGGCCACGACGACTGGGCTTCGCTCTATATCCACATCCCGTTTTGTCGCACTCTCTGTCCTTTTTGTTGTTTTAACCGGTATTTATTTGATGAAACAAAGGCCCACCGGTATTTCGCTAATCTGAAAAAAGAAGTTGGGTTTTACATCGACCGCGGCTTCCGCTTTTCCGACTTTTATTTCGGCGGCGGTACACCTACTGTATTGATGGATGAATTGCTGGACTTTATCGGTTTCCTGAAACAGAATTTTAAAGTCCGGCAAATTTCCATGGAAACCACACAGCGCGAAATCAATCCTGAAGTCATCGCGGCGCTGAAAAAGGCCGGTGTTAACCGGCTCTCCATCGGCGTGCAGAGTTTCGATAACGACCTGCTCCAGGCTATGGGCCGGCTGGTAGGCAGCGGTGAACAGGCAATCGAAAAATTGAAAATGGCGCAGGGGCAGTTCGATACGGTCAACACCGATTTCATCTTTAATTTCCCGGCACAGACCGTAGAACGGTTTAAACAAGACGTTATCACCTTCAAGGAACTGGGGATCGACCAGGCAACATTTTATCCCCTGATGCCTTCGCCGCACAAGAAAAGCCGGCTAGAAAGGCGCTTCCACAAAGTGGATACGTCCCGGGAGAAAGAATTTTACGATGTGATTTTGAAAGAGCTTTATCAGGGCGGCTACAAAGCGTCTACCGCCTGGTGCTTTTCCCGCGGCAACCGGCTGATTGACGAATACATCATCGATTACGACGATTATGTCGGGGTCGGGGCCGGTTCGGTGGGATTTTTGAACGGCGATTTCTTTGTGAATACTTTTTCGCTGGAAAAATACGACGAAATGATTGCCGGCGGAAAACTACCGATTGTCAGTTGGCGGAGACTGTCGGAGCGGGAGCACTTACGATATTACATGCTGACCAAACTCTTCGGCATGTCGCTGGACCCGGAGAAATTCCGGCAGCGTTTTAAAGCAGATGTCAAACGCAAACTGTTCTGGGAAATGACATTTTTCAAAATGTCCGGTCTGGTTAAAGAAAATAAAAATATCATCGTCACGCCGAAGGGCATGTATACGCTGTGCGTGATGCAGAAGGAATTTTTTGCCGCGCTGAACACCTTGAGGGAAAGTTACATTGACGGGCAGATTTAAAAGATGTCATTTTTGTACTTGAAATCTGTTTTGAAATCAGGTAGTATGTGAAATAATTAGCGGGAGGTGAATTTATGGAATACAACAAAATTGTAGTCCCACTGGACGGCTCTAATCTGGCGGAAAGTGTTATGCCGCATGTCATTAAGATTGCCAAAGGATGCGCGATGCCGCAGGTGATTCTGGTGACGGTAACCGAACCGGTTCGCGTCAAGACGCCCCGTGCTTTGCGTATCGAACAACTGCCCGGAATACATCAGGGTCCGGTACTTTATTACGGCGGTGTTACCGGCGCCGGGAGAGAGATTGTCCCGGATTCAATAATGGATTTACCGGTGACCATCGGCAAAATGGCCAAGACTGGCTATAATTACCTCTCTAAAATTGCGGCTAAACTAGATAAAGAAGGGATTCAGGTAACGATTGCTGTTTTAATCGGTGACGTTGCCGCGGAAATTACCCGTTTCGCCAAAGACGAAAAAGCAGACCTGATTGTGATGGCCAGCGGCGGAAAGAAGAGTTTAAAACGCTGGGATGTGGGCAATGCGGCGGAGAAAGTATCGCATACCACCGATATCCCGATTTTCCTGGTAAAACCGCCGGTAGGGTTTAAAGAGACCAAACCGGTCCGGAAAGGAAAAGCCGCTTAAAGCTGACGCTCCGGCGTTTATTCCCGGAATATTAATTTAAAGGGGCTGGCCGATTATATCGGCCAGCCCCTTTTCAGTTCACCACGCGGGATGATACGCCTCTAGACAGATGTTTTTGCCTGCCGGATTAACGGCAGGATATTTTTATCAATGTCGCCGTCGTTTTTCGGTTCGGGCACGTCCTTGAAAAGGAACCAGTTCTCGACATGTTCCGTGAATTCCCCCGGCTGTAATTTCACCAGCGGACCCAGTGTTTCGAATTCAAAGCCCGGACCGGTCCAGAATTGCACGGTATTGTTGAAATCCGGATAATCCCCGCTCTTTTTAAAATCAAAGGTTGCCAAAAAAAGATGGCCGTTGTTGTAATAGGCAGCCCATCCTTCGGTGACCATCATCCCGAATTTATACACGCCGGGCGCGTTATTGTCCTGCTTCAGCATGATATATTTTTTCCCCAGTTGCAGTCGGGAATCGGTGAGGTCGCAATAACACCAAACCGAAATACAGGTGGTGGGCAATAAGGGGCCGCCGCTGTTCTGCGGTATAAATGGAGGCAGGGGAACGATACCTTTGCCGCCGAATTCCATGATTTTGTAGGCCCAGGGCGCCAGTTCCACCGGCCAGAGGCCGCGGTTGTAAATACGATTCACGATGCTGATATGATTGCCTTTAACAGCCGTGGGGATATCCAATTCTTTTTGCGTGCCCGTGGGCACTTCAACCGGCTGCGTGAGGCGGGTAAATTTATCGTGTTCTGCCACGGCGACCGGTGATTTGGCCGGGAATTTCCTTTCCTGCGCTTCCGGGGCATGACGCATGGCGTGGCCGCCATAATGGTGCGGCGGGTCGCCGTGAAATTCATTCCGGTCGCCGATAAACCCGAAGCGGACGATATTAGGACCGACATCGGTGGTTGCGATTAAATCAACCGTGTCGTTAAAAATACGGTAACAGTTTTTCAGGCCGTAAAATTCAACTTTTTCCAAGAAGGTACTCCTTTATTTTATTGAAATTGATTGACTGCATTATAGCCGTGACGGTACTAAAAGTCAAAAATATCAGAATCAATTAAGAAGATTTAACAGTGATAAAACGACAGGGAAAAAATATTTCACGCAAGTCTATTTTCATATTTACAAGTTTATTTGTTTTGTGTTATAGTGGTAAAACAACAGAAAATTGCAGCGAACTCAGAGTGCAAGTCCGGTGTAAATCCGGCGCAGTACCGCCTGCTGTAATCCCGGTTCGCCGGGAAAGCCAGAACGCTGAGCGCACCAATTCCTCCGCGGAAAAGGAGGTGGGATATCACTTCGGTTTGAAATCCCCCTCTATTGTCAATTGAGGGGGATTTTCTTTTTCTGTGGTATCTGCGGAATAAAATAATTTAACAGGAGCCCAATGAAACTGCTTCGATTCTGCGCCGCGATTCTGGTAATCTGCATGGTAAGTCTTACTGCCTGCGCTAAAACACCCACGCCGACAGCGACAACTTATACCGACGACCTCGGCAGGTCAGTTACGATTCAAGCTGTTCCGCAGCGGATTATTTCGCTTTCTCCCAGCAACACGGAGATATTATTCGCGCTGGGGGAGGGAGCGGAGGTAGTGGGGACAGACGATTACTCGGATTATCCCGAGGCAGCGAAAAACATCACCCACGTGGGTTCGGACTATCCGAGTTTCAACATTGAGACCATCGTATCCCTGAAGCCGGATTTGGCCATCGCTTTCGGGTATACTTTGCCGGACTATGTCACACAACTGCAAAACCTGGGGATTCCGGTAATCGTGCTAGCGCCTAAAGATGTTAGCGGCGTAATCAGCGATATTACGCTGGTTGGGAAAATAACTGGTGCTACGGCAGCGGCGAAAACACTGGCGACAAGTATGCAAAACAGTCTAAACACGGTGGAAGCGAAGATAAAAGGCGCGGACGCCCCCCGTGTCCTGTGGGAATTTGACGGCACAGACCCGGGGAATCCGTGGGTGGCCGGGCCGGGTTCTTTCAACGATGCCCTGATAACACTGGCAGGGGGGCAGGATGTTGGCGCAGTCGGGCTGACATCGTCCTGGCAAATAAGCACGGAAGACATTGTCAAAGCGGACCCGCAGATTATTATTCTGGACGATTATCAATTCGGCGTAACAGTACAAAGCGTGGAGCAGCGGCCTGGTTGGTCTACTATTACCGCAGTCAAGAACGGCGCGATTTACCAATCACGGATTCGGACCTGACGGACAGGCCCGGCCCGCGTGTCATTCAAGGCTTGCAGCTGCTGGCTGATATCATTCATCCCGAATTATTCAAATAGACCTGCAAATAGGCCGCGAAATTGTTTTTAGCAATGCGGCAGAAGGGAGACGGCCGGAGAAGTGAGGAAGCACAAAAGCGCAATAATGGTCGGGTTGGCGGTATTTTTGCTGGCTGTGGTGCTCATATCCGTATCTATCGGACCGGTAAAAATCACCGTGCTGGAAATAATAAAAATGCTGCTGCAAAAGGTCGGGATTTACAGCAGCACGGCCGGCTGGCAGCCGGCACAGGAGTCAATTTTATTCCAGGTGAGGTTGCCCAGAGTGCTGGGTGCCGTTTTAGTCGGCGCGGCTCTGTCCACCGCCGGGGCGTTGTTTCAAGGCCTTTTCCGGAATCCCATGGCCGACCCTTACATCATCGGCACGGCGGCAGGGGCGGCTTTTGGCGCCACGCTGGCGATGTTGTTGCCGTTAAGCCTGGTCTTTTATGGTTTCGGACTGGTGCCGATGGCGGCTTTCCTGGGGGCTTTGGGGTCGGTATTGTTGGTTTACCGGCTGGCTCGTTTTGGCGGGAAAGCGCCCATTATCAGCATGCTGCTGGCCGGATTTGTCACTAGTTCCTTTCTGGTGGCCATCGTGATGCTGCTGCTGACGATGAGCGACCGGCTCGGTCTGAGAATTCAGCAAGTTTTCTCCTTCCTGATGGGCGGTATTTCGGTGACTTACTGGCAGCAGATTGCGATCATCGCGCCGCTAGTGGTGCTGGGTATCGTGGCCGCCATGTTTTTTGCGGTGCATTTGAACGCATTTGCAATCGGGGAAGAAGGCGCGGCATACCTGGGGATAGATGTGGAGCGTGAGAAAATGATTATCCTGGGGATTGGCGCGCTGCTGACCGCCTGCGCGGTCTCCATCGGAGGGCTTATCGGTTTTGTGGGGTTGATTATTCCCCACGCGATGCGGCTGATATTGGGTCCGGACCACCGTCTTTTAATCCCGGCGTCCGCATTAACCGGCGCCGCATTCCTGGTGATTGCCGACTTGCTGGCGCGGACGCTGCTGAGCCCCGCGGAAATTCCGGTAGGGGTGCTGACCGCGCTCATCGGCGCTCCTTTCTTTCTCTATTTGTTAAGGCGCTCCAGGAGGGAATATGCGTTCTAAGACGAATGACCTGCGGATGAGCGACGCCAGTTTTTCTTACACCGGCGGTTTCGCATTAAACCATATCAACCTGTTTGTGCCTGACGGCCAGATGGTGGGGTTGCTCGGACCGAACGGTTCCGGCAAGACCACGTTATTAAAGCTCGCCACCGGCGTGCTGGTCCCGTCCCAGGGAGATGTCAGGATTGGCGAAACGAGCCTGAAAAAGCTGCTGCGGAGAGAAGTGGCCCGGCAAATCGCGGTAGTGCCGCAGGAATTAAATATTCCGTTTGCTTACACGGTTGAGGAAGTCGTCATGCTGGGACGTACCCCTTTTCTGACAGGTCTGGCCGGGGAGGGTAAAAGAGACCGTCAAATCGTAGCCGGCGTACTGGAAATTACCGGCATGGCTGGATTCCGGGGCCGTTATTTTAACGAACTCAGCGGCGGGGAACGTCAGAAAATTGTTGTGGCGATGGCATTAGCCCAGGAACCGGCAATACTTTTGCTAGACGAGCCGACTTCCCATCTGGATATCAGCCACCAGATGGAAATTTTAGAACTGCTACGCAGATTCAACCGGGATAAAAAAGTGACAATCGTGGCGGCAATGCACGATTTGAATTTAGCGGCGTTGTATTTCGAACGCCTGGTATTGCTGGGCCGCGGCCTGGTCTTCGCTGACGGCTCACCCGATGAGGTTATCACCGGCGAAATCATCCAAAAAGTTTTCTCCGCCAAAGTAGAAATTGCCCGTCATCCCAAAACTTCCGTCCCGCAAATTGTATTATTACCGGATAATCCATCAAGCTTTAATTAGTTCATTTCATCCTTCCCGCGGCCGGTTATCTGCGGGCCGGCTGACGCAACAAGGGGAATAGCCACCTCCGTTTGGCTGTGGTACTATACAATGTAACAGAGTCGGGGATGTCAGATTATACCCTGCTGTAAAAAGGAGAAGCTTTGACTCGTTTATTGCTGGTCAGACATGGAGAAACCGAGCTGCAGAGCTCCCTGAGATACTGGGGAAAAACGGATATTGACCTAGGGCCGATTGGTTTGCACCAGGCGGAACAGTTGCGGGACCGGCTGGCAATGGAGAAAATTGATGCCATTTATACCAGCGAACTGAGACGGGCGGCGGATACCGCGGCGGTGATTGCCGCCAGGCATAGCCTGAAAGTCACTTTGTGCCCGGAGTTGAGAGAAGTTGATTTCGGCAGATTGGAAGGGCTAGAGTTCAACGAAATCCATCAGCAATTCCCTGAAATCGAAAAGATGTGGGTGACGCGTGACCCGTCGCTAGTTTACCCGGACGGTGAAAGCCTGACCGGATTTGAGGAGCGGGTAGCCGGGTTCATGTCACGGCTGCAAACTCACCGTCAGGATGAGACCGTTTTAGTAGTGGCGCATGCCGGGGTGGTGCGCACGTTAATCTGCCAGTTACTAACACTGGGCATGCAGAACCGCTGGAGCTTGCGGATTGACCTGGGGTCCCTCAGCATCGTGGAGACTTATCCGGAAATCAGTATCCTGTGCCTCCTGAACGACGTTTCGCATTTGATGGCGGAGCGTAATTCCTGAAAGCAAGCGCTGCATTTCAGCGAGTCATAATTTATCACTTTACATAAGATTTAAATTATCGCTTTAGAAGTGGTAAATTTATTTTTGTCGCGTTTACAGATAATCTGCGTAACATTGCGGGCGGACATTGCCGCCGCAGGGACGCCGCCGCCGGGTTCCACCCACTGCCCCGCCATGTAGAAATTACCGAGTCCGGGCAATTCCTTGCCCATCCGCATCAGAAACGTTTTGATTGTAACCAGCCAGCCCTCATAAGAGCCGCGCCAGTTACCGGAATAACGTTCCCAGGTCAGCGGTGTACCGACATCACGCATTTCCACCTGTCTGGCGGCGCCGGGGAAATGTTTGTCCAGTTCCGCCACAAGCAGGTCGGCGATTTGAGCCTTTTGTTCGTCGTAGCATTTGGGATTTTCCTGTTTTAGGTTTTTCCAGTAATCATAATCTGAGTTAAGCATCGCAACCACCACGGTCTTGCCCTTTTTCGCCAGCGTGGGGTCAAAATTGTAGATTGTGAAATCGACGCTTTTATGCAGGCGGTTGCCGATAGATACCGGTTTGTCCAGCAGATACGAGACGTGGTGCGGCGAACCGGAAAAATCACGGTTGAAGCCCAGTCCGACATACACCAGTGGCGGGAACAGCGGCAATTTGTCGTAATAATTTTTGATTTTGTCGTTAACATATTTACCGTCCAGCATGTTGAATATCGTGGCATGGCCGTCAGCGGCGGAAATCACAATATCGCAGTGGTGTTCGGTGCCGTTCGCCAGTTGGATGCCGGTGGCCTGATTATTATCCACTAATATTTTCTTGACCGGGCTTTTATAGTAAATCCTGCCGCCAAGCTGCAGATAGCGTTTTTCGATTGCCTGCGCGAACGGCAAAGAGCCGCCGATGGGATAACCGGCTTCTTTCCGGTGCTGCCAGGCCAGGCTCATCATCATCACAAACGCCGAAAAGTCGTCCATTTCGCCGCCGAAAGCATCGTAGAAAGCCCGGCTCAGAAACGGATTTTTAAACCACCCGGCGAGTTCAGCCGTGGATACTTTCTTCCACCGCAGATAAGTGCTGAGTGCCGGAATCATGTTTATTCCCATCTTCATGACGTCGGAGACATTATAGAGTTCGGGGGCCTTTTCCACCGGCAAATTGAACTTCGTGAGATTTCTGGCGCCGCCGATAAAACTCCGGATGATGGCTTTGTCTTCCGGCGCCAGCTCAAGCATGTGTTTTTCCAGACGGTCTAGGTCGCCGTAAATGATAAAAGCTTTCCCATCTTTATCTTCCACCCGCCGGAATTCTTCGAAATTAACAAATTGGCGGTTTTTCACGGCCCCGAGCTCTTCCCAGAGGGGATAAAAGTTGGATTTGGGGTTCGAGCCCACCAGCCAGTGAAGGCAGCCGTCAATCGTATAATCGTTGCGTTTCCAGGCAGTGCAGACACCGCCCGGCTGGTCGTGCATTTCAAATATCTGCGTTTCGTAGCCGTTCATCTGCGCATAACAGCCGGTGGCCAGACCTGCAATCCCTGCCCCGATAATGCTGATGCTCTTTGTCATTTTTTGCTTCCTTCTTCTGCTAGTATTTTTAATAAAGAGGCATCCAGCCCGAAAATCAGGTTGAAAATATTACCCGGTTTCCGGGACGGGAGAAGTGCCGGTTTATTTACAGATTTGATTTTAGGGGTTGTTTTTTGCATTATCCCGCTTTAATTCCTGATTAATAAAAAGTCTATCACTCTAACGGCGCACTTCATTCAGTCAAATGGACAGGATTATCCTGGCCAAGCGGCCATATTCTCGATTCATTTATCTCCGTTTCCGGACTAGGAAGCAGGTAACCACTAGACCCAGCAGGCACCATGCCCCGACCACGGCGAAGGCTTGCCCCAGATTGACGTTCAGGTCTGTCAAAGTCCCGTGCGACAGGTTTGCCATGTACACAATCGGCAAATATTTGTGAACATCGCTCAGCCAGTGCGGAAGCTGCGATGCCGGGAACATTATCGGAGAAAAGATCATGATAAAAAAGACCAGCACCTGCGTAATCAATTGCGTGATTTGTGCCTTGGCGATGCTGTGCGCCAGGGAATAGCCCAGAAAGATCCCGGTCATAGCAATTAACAGCATCGCCGGAATTGCCAGCAGACTGACATGCAGGCCGAAATGATAGTAAGCCGCGCCCAGTATCAAGGAAAGAATCACGCCCGGAATAGAGATTAGTATGTAAATGGTGGCATCCGCGGCTACGTAGACCATCCGGGAAACGGGCAGCGACCAGATATAATCAAACGTGCCAGCTGTTTTCGAATCGGCAACCATCTGCGGTACCACCACCAGTCCCACCATTAACAGGCTGATTGTCGGCGCGCCGGTGGCTAAAAACTTGGCGATGTTCGGGGTAATCGAGGGATATAAAAATCCCAGACCGATAACAAACCCGAACGACACCATCAATTGCACCACCAGGCTAATCGGCAGAATGGTTTTACTGCTGAGCGCCTGCCATTTCAGCATTAACCGGTAATCACGCAGCAACCGCGTCATGGTCGGCCTCCTTTTCAGTCATTTCCGGCGTTTCGCCGTGACCGACGACCTTTAGATAGACATCTTCCAATGCGGCCGGTCCGACGGAGTATTCTTCGGCGATGCCGTTATCTTTCAGATTGCGCGCCCATTGCACGGCGGCGGGAATATCTGATTCCCCCATTCGGCCGATTAACCGCCGCCCGGTGACTGTGGTATTCAGCATAAACTCGGGGAAGTCTGGTATTTCGGCCCGCGGTTCCAGAGTAAGTTCAAAGCGCATGTTCCGGCCGCCGTTGCCCTTTAAGGAAGCGGGCGTGCCCATGCTGACGACTTTGCCTTTGTCAATAATCGCCAGCCGGTCCACGGCCCGCTCCGCTTCCAGCACATTATGCGTCACTAGCAGCACCGATGAGCCCATCGCTACCAGGTTTCTGACTTCCTGCCAGAGCAGACGGCGGCGCAGCGGGTCAATATCGTTAGTCGGTTCGTCCAGGATAACAATCTTGCCCGGTACAACGGCAGCCATACAGAAAGCCACCAGCCGCCGCATCCCGCCGGAAAAAGTTTCCGCTGATTTTTTCGTCCATTCTTCCATTTCCAGGTGATGCAGCAGTTCTTGCGCTCTGGCCCGTACGATTTTGGTATCGCCGCCGCGGACCCGGCCAACCAGTTCAATGGCCTGAATCGCCGTCAGTCCGTTTATCGGCACCTGCGTCTGCGCCTGGAAAGAACAGGCCTGACGGGCATAGCCGGGTTTGGCGATAATATCGATATCATCGATGGTGATGCGGCCGGAATCCGGTTTTGCCAGCCCGATAATCTGGCTGACCAATGTGGTTTTACCGGCGCCGTTCGGCCCCAGTAGGCCGAATATTTCCCCGCGCCCCAGCGCAAGCGAAATATGGTCGTTGACCGGTTTCCCTTTGACATAAGATTTGCACAGGTTATCAATTAATAAGACCCAATCAGTCATGATGAAATTATCAGCCATTTACTGTCCCTCCCGGGCTTTTTCTATTTTTGTTAAGTATTTATGCGACTGCTTTCTTGTAAACCCGTGTCGCCCACATTAAGGTGACGATTACCAACCCGGCCGTGACCACGAATGCCAGCCCGACGGTAGAATTCCAGATTGTCCCGGCGGCCAGCACCCGGTTCGCATCCACCACATAAAAAAGCGGATTGAAATGCGCGATGACCCGCATCCATGTCGGTGCCATACTTAACGGCAGCAGCACGCCGGAAAGGAGAAGGATGGGGAGGCTGATGCCACTGACAATCGAGGCAAAAGTCGCGATTTCTTTAGTGATGAGCGCAATCGTCACTGAAAAAGCGCCGGTAACGATGACCAGCAGCGCTAACAGAATCAACGAAATCAGTAACCCGGTAACATGGGCGTGAAACCCGAAAGGTATGGCGACGGCGACCAGAATGGCGATAAAGATGTACATCCAGGCAACATCCGATAAAATCGGGCTGAGTAATAAAGCCACACGGCTCGCCGGTGTGACCCGGAGGCGTTCGATCTGGCCGTCTTTCAGCGTGAAAATCGTGCCGTAGCCTTCAGTGCTGCCGCTCATAAAGGCCAGATAGGCCAGCATGCCTGGTAAAAATACATCCAAGACATTTTTAGTGGGGAACCCCGGCCCGCCGGCCAGCTTCTGCAGCAGCGGGGTGTATAACGCCAGATAGAGTAACGGCGTTGAGATGCCTACGATGAGCCAGGTTGGCATGCGCAGGGCATGAATAAATTCGCGTTGGAACAACAGCCTAAAATCCCGTATTACTTTCATTATGATGCTCCGTTTCCTTTGCCATTGGCCGCGGTGTCGCGCAGCGAACGCCCGGTTTTGCGTAAAAATACGTCGTCGAGAGTCGGCTCGGACAATGCCATTGTTTTCACCGGAATATTTTCTTTATCCAGCAAGCGTAGTAATTCCGGCAGTGCCGACGCGCTGTCTTTGACATACAACCTTACCTGCTCGCTTTCCTGTGCTACTTCCCGGACATAAGGCTGCTGTGTAAAAAGCTTAATCGCTTTCGCCAGCGTTTTCCCGTTATCTTTGAAGCTGAAAAGCACGCTGTCGCCGGCGATTTGCTTCTTGAGTTCCCGCGATGTGCCCTGAGCCACGATTTTGCCGTGGTCCATGATTGCCAGCTGGTCTGATAGTGCATCGGCTTCTTCCAGATAATGCGTGGTTAAAAAGATGGTGGTACCGGTCTCCCGCAGTTTACGGATTTGCACCCACAGATTAGCCCTGTTTTGCGGGTCCAGTCCGGTCGTCGGCTCATCGAGGAAAAGAACTTCGGGCCGGTGCATGATGCCCAGCGCCACTTCCAGACGGCGCCGCTGTCCGCCGGAGTAAGTACTGGTTTTGCGGTCGGCAAAGTCTTTCAAGTCGAGTACACTGATTAGTTCCTCACTCCGCTGCTTAACATCTGAAGAGCCCATGCCGTTCAGCCGTCCCTGCAGCATCAGGTCTTCGCGGCCGGTGGCCAGCCCGTCCGCGCCGCCGAACTGCCCCACGTAGCCGATGTGACGGCGTACTTTGGCCGGCTGCCGCCGGACGTCAATACCCGCCACGGTGGCTTCGCCGCTGTCTATCGGCAGCAGGGTGGCCAGCATCCGCAGCGTGGTTGTCTTGCCGGCGCCGTTGGGGCCGAGAAAACCGAAAATTTGTCCGGGTTCTATTTCCAAATCCAGGTTGTCTACTGCCCGGATTTTACCGGCGTAAACTTTGGTCAGCATTTTCGCTGAAATAATACTCATGTTCTTTGCTCCATCATTCCTTTTTTGACACAAAAATACTTCCCCTAAAGCGGACGCTCTTCGTGCAATTTACACCTCCCGGGAAGGGGAGGGTCAAGACCTCAAATAAAGCTTTACCTTTTTAATTCCCGCAGAAACTGTTCGGCTTCTACCACACTAATTTTGCCGTCGCTCAGGTCGGTTAAAATTTCCAGTTCGGAATGATAAACCGCACCTGTTGGCGAACTCGGATTGATTGTCATGTTTTGCTCCTTTTCGGAGGTGTTGCTGTATTGGCTCCGGGCTGACTCCGTTTTTATTTCGATGTCCCCAGTTAATGTGTTAATATCAATCTCTGGTATTTTGCCATCGGTTTTGGCACCGATAGTGCCGACCATGCGGCTGCCGTGCCATGATTCCGGACCCTGGCGGGTAACGCGCACCAGCGGTGTTTTCGATTGGATATCGCCGTGCCGGGTGGTTAAATCCAGACGGGCAGCCGTATCCGATGGCAGCGAAAGACGGACATCGCCGCGGTTGGCCCGGATTAACCAGTCACCCGCCGGCAAACAGGACTCACAGCCGATATCCCCGGCGACAATTTTCATATCGCAAGCGCCGATACGTCCCTGTTTAACTCGGACATCGCCCCGGGCTGCCCGGAGATAACATGATTTAATATCAACGTCTTCCAGGATCACGTCGCCTTTGCCCACCTGGACATTGAGACCGCGGCTGGACCAGCCGGTTTCCCCGAAGAATTTCCGCAAGAATTTTTCCCCGAATTCGCCGCCCCATTCCGCCCACTCTTCCCAGTCCCCCCAGCTCTCCGGTCCCTCAATGCTGATATGATGTTCTTCCCGGGGCAGCGGCGGTATCGCCGGCGTATCGGTTTCGGTGAAATGTTTCATCCGGACATTGGCATTGCCGGAGGTGACGGAAAAAACGCCGCGGCAGTTTTCGATTTGGGCTTCACCTTTACCCATCCACATGTGCAGGCGTGACTGAATATTTTCGATTTTGACATCAGCGCGTCCGGAGAATATATCCACGGTCCAGATTTTGGATTTCGGCAACTGCAGTATAAACTCCGAGTCGCCGTGTTGCCATGTCGCGTACATTTTCAGCCACCGGCCGTCCGGTCCGAAATTCAAATTCCGGGGATATCTGACGGCGAAGTCGCCTTCCAGTCTGACTTCGTCGCCGTCAATCCCCTGGATGACAAATTTGCCCTGATTCGCCCTGATACCGACGGCGTCAAAAGCGGTTATCGGCCAGGTTTGTTTTACCTTTGCCATATTCTTTACCCCTGTAATTCCTTTAGTTTCTGGACGGCTTCCGCCGGGGATAACCGGCCGTCCTGCACCTGCTGTAAAATATCTTTCCGCAGGTCTTCAGCAGAGGTTGCTTTCTTCTCGGCGGCGCTGCCGGAGATTTTATCGGGGATGACGATGGTCTCATTGTTCCGGTTGAGAATATTGTTTATTTCGTCCAGTTTGTTCCTGATTGTCGGGTAGGAAATACCGAGCACCCTTTCCACTTCGGTCAGGTTGCCGCGTGCCGAAAGGAATACTTTGATGAAAGTCAGCGCTTCGTCCGAAAGATTGGATAATTGTCCCGACTGAAATTCACCGCGCATTTGCAGTTGACAGGCGGGGCACTTGCATTCGGTGATGACCAATTGACTGCCGCAGGCCGGGCATTGATTAAATAATTTTTGCATATTTCCCTCCTGATGTTTATTATTATAGAGAGAAAAATATAAAATGTCAATAGGTAAATTAATAAAATTAAAAAATGATAATATATTAATTAAAAATAGTAATTAATAAGGTGCTACTAAACATTATTATTCCAAACAAGGCGCAAAGAATCCACCAAAATGAATAACAGGGAATTCCGGCGACTGAAAAAGGAGAAAGTGCTGTTGGAATAAAAAACAGTCTAAGTTCGGGGAAAACAATTTTGTGCCTTAGACTATTTAATCGACAGTTCTGTCAATAACTTGAAAATTAATCCTCGCCTAAAAATTGCGGGTTATGGATGGTGCCGTCGTGCACGCCTTCGGTCTTATACCGTTCGAATTTGCCGTCGGCGGCTGCGATGGCGGTTTTGGCCAGTATTGCGGCACATCTTTCCTCGGTCATCGGCACATAGCTTCTGGCGGATTCCAGTGTCTCCTGTAAAATTGCCATGGACGGGAAACCGGTAATTACTGTGCTGATCGGCAGGCTCATGGTGTAATGCAGGCATTCCCGTGCGGTGACGGTATTGCTTTTTAAAATCACCCCGGCGCCCATCGGTTTCATCGCCAGTACCCCGATGTTCGCCTTGAAAGCCACCGGCAGAACCTTTTTTTCGAAGCTGTCAAAATGGTAATCCATGACATTCAGCGGCATCTGCACCGTATCAAAAAGGAAGTTGTTCTCTTTGGCGGTTTGCAGCATCTTCAGATGGATATCGGGACTTTTATGGCCGGTGAAACCGATATACCGTATTTTACCGGCTTTTTTAGCGGACAGCACCGCCTCCAGCGAGCCACCGGGACGGAATATCTTTTCCGGATCGGTCATGCGGATGACTTCATGGAATTGCAGTAGGTCAATGGTCTCGGTTTGCAGCCTTTGCATTGATTCCTCGAGCTGCTGAGTCGCCGCTTTGCCGGTATGCGCGTCAATCTTGGTCATCAGGAAGACTTTGTTGCGGTAGCCGTCTTTCAGCGCTTTCCCCATTCTGATTTCACTGTCGCCTTCGTTATAATCCCAGCAGTTGTCCATGAAAGTAATGCCGTTATCAATGGCGCAGCGGATGATTTGGATGCTCTCCGCTTCGGTCATCCGGGCGCCGATATGAAACCCGCCCAAACCAATAGCGGATACTTTTTCTCCGGTATGGCCCAGGCTGCGCAGGGGTATTTCTGAATTTGCGGTTGTTTTCATCTTACTGCCTTTAATTCGTGTTTATCTTGGATGTATTTCGGAGAGAAAAGGGGTATAGAAACCATCATACAAAAGTTTGCCGCCGTATACAAGCACGAACCGCTAATGGATTAAATTTATCTTCGGGTTTCCGGAGACAGTATTTGTCGGCAGGGAATTGAAAGTTTCATACTAAAGACATCACTTTTTTAACTCATGTTCCCCGGTAGAGTTTTACCCAAACCGCTTCATTGACGGGAGAAACCAGGAGCAGAAACTTTCCCTTGAACGGGGAGATCTGCTTTCTCAAGATAATATAAAAATGAAAATGGATTACAAGTGGGTGGCGGAATCCATCACCACAATCGGCGTTTTCATGTCCAGTCTGGATGCCAACATCGTGGTTATCGGACTGCCGACGATTTTAGATAAATTAAATACCAGCATCGTGCACGGAATCTGGATTATCACCGGTTATTCCCTGATGACGGCAATATTGCTGGTGGTTTTAGGACGCCTGGCGGATTTGTACGGGCGGGTGCGGCTTTATAATCTGGGGTTTGCCATTTCACAACCGGTTCCCTGTTTTGCGATTAATCCGCACCGGCACGCAGCTGGTGATATTCCGGTTTTTATAGGGGGCCGGCGCCGCTTTGCTCACCGCCAACAGCGTGGCGATTACCACTGATGCTTTCCCTAAAGAAGAGCTCGGCATGGGTTTAGGCGCTTGGCGGCGTGGCGATAACGCTTTTTGGCTGGCAATCAATATTCCTGATTAATATTCCCATCGGGATTTTCGGCACGGTCTGGGGTACTTTGCGTTTAAAGGAAATAAGTGTCAAACTGGTCGGCCAAAAATTCGATTATGCCGGTTCGATTCTGTACTGCGTGGGTTGACGACGATACTACTAGCGTTGTCGGTGGGGGACCCGCTTTCCCTCCGCCTACAACCGGTTTTCTCAAATTGTCGGCAGCACACAATTAATCGGTGCCGATGAGCTCCCGATGTTCCTGAAAGCCATCAATCATGCCTGTCTGATTCTCGGCATCATCGTCCTTTTTGTGATCATCCCGTCTTTATTGCGCGGCCCGCAGGAAAAAACAGCGGCACCGGCAAAAAAGAGCGGATAAAAATAGCCGTCTTTGATTCGGACAACGGCTTAAGGCCGCATCCGACGGAAGATTTTACGCCATGAATTTACGATTGACCGGGGCCGTAAATCACCGAGCAGTATTTCGGTAGTTGTTGTCGGCGGCACACTGCGCACTTCCGAGATGCGGTGGAACAAGCCGAGCACCGCGATTAAGCGCAATATCCCGGACAATAGGAATAATGTCAGAAAATAACTCCCTTTGATTTGCGGCAGGTGCGGTCCTAAGTTGCCGCCGATTAAAGCCCCCAGTGTAAAACCCAGTGCGCCCAGCGCGCCGAACAAAGTGATATACCGGGTGCGGTTTTCCTGGGGAGCGGCGTCCCAGATAAACAGCCCGGCGCACAGGTTAAATCCTGCCCAGGCGAAACCGGAATATGTTTGCACGGCGCACAGCCAGACCACGCTGGAGTTCACCAGCCAGAGCATGGAGATGAAAGGTATCATCAACGCGGTGATGTGCAGTATTTTGATATTACCGGACTTGTTGGCGTGTTTTCCCCACCAGGTGATAACCAACATGGTCACAACGGTAGGAATGACATTGATAATCTGGTAATTGATGTAACTGACTTTGAGCGTACTGAGCAGGTAAACCGAGAAAAAAGGAGAGGCGATATTTTGAGACAGGTTAAGAAAAACGTTAAATACAATAAAACGCCCGATATTCGTCGAAAATAAGTCCCGGGCAATTTGCGGGATGCTCTCGCGGGACGTATTTTGAGGCAGGACGGGGTGCGGGTCCGGCGTCAGAGAAAGATAGTAAAGCGATATCAGCCGGCCGATTAAGGCGCCGGCAAAAATAATCGCGAAGGCCAGTCTGGTGTTACCGGTTAATATTTGCAGCAGGCTGCCGGCGACAAATGAGAAAATGAGCGTGACCAGGTTCCCGATGCCGTTGCGTAACCCGAAATAACTGCCGCGGATTTCCGGCGGCACCAGGTCCGCCATCATCGCGCTCCACGGTGTGCCGATGATGTTGCCGGCCACAGCTGACAGTGTCACCAGGAATATCAGCCACCAGACCTGACCGGTGTGAAACAGAAAAGGAACCAACAGAATCGGCAGCCACAGCAAGGAAACAATCAAATCAATCGGAATGATGAACGCTTTGCGGCTGCTGGCGTGTTCCGCCAGCAGCCGCGTTCCAAAACAGTGCCAGCATCGTTGCGAAGTTCGAGATGCTGGTCAGATAGCCGATTTGCTGCGTGGTGGCCTGCATCGGCAGCGCATAAGGCGTGATGTAGTTCGTGGTTAACCCGCCGGCGGCCGAGGCTGCCATCCCATCGAATATTGAGTTTTTGAGGCCTTTTCTGACCTGCTCTTTGTTCAAGCCGGAGGGTGCTTCACGATGCTTATATTGGGGATTTATCTCGTTTGTGATGGCGCATTACCTGCTTAATCGGAAGCCATCTGTAAAATGTATTCCCGATAAATAACTTATTTTAATATTGCACAATACCTGCCAATTTCCATTCGGATTAGTGAAAAAACTGACAAAATTGGCGCCTTTTGCTAAACTAAAACTACGCAGTCATATAATGTAATAGAATAATAGAAAATATTAAGGAGATTCAGGACGTGACCAAGCAAAGCAAACTCTCGCCGCTGAGTGAATACCGCGAATCGCTAAAAACAGCCCTTATTGCCCGGAATAACCTGATTAAAATGGCCAAAGATAACTACGCCAAGGCCCGGAAGAATGCCACGGAGAGGTATCGGAAACAGCTTCTCAGTAAATCAAAGTAAACGTAATTAAGCTTAATACTAAAATTAAAAGACCGTTCGCGGGAAATCCGGAAAACGGTCTTTTCGGCTTAAAAAAATTGGTGGAGTTGAGGGGATTCGAACCCCTTACCCCTTCCTTGCAAATTTCAAAACAGCCTCGTTTTCTGTCGATTTTGAAGCTATTTTATTGTCTCGTGCCTACCGGTATTTTGAGACTAAAAATTTGAATTTTGGTTTTGACTTGAAATAGTTGGTTAGCAAATCCGTTAGCAAATTAAATCTGCAATAAAAGGTAAAGTTTTTAACCTAACGTGTTTTTATCATTTTAATATGCTTGATGCCGGCTTCTAAAAATGGTCCATTCGACTTTTGAAAGCCGCAATTTTTATAGAAAGGGATGGCCGACCATTGGGCATGAAGAATTATCTGAGGTGTCTCAATCTGAGATAGAACGAACAAAAGAAGCATGGTACCAACGCCCTGTTTCCTGTAGGGCTTAAGAATAGCCATCCGCTCAATCTTTGCGCAGTTTGCGGCAATGAACCGGACCCTGGCGGTACCGATGACCATGCCTGCTGTTTTTACGACAAATTGGGTGGATGAGTCATCCAGACCGTCATATTCCTCTTGTTCGTCAATACCCTGTTCTTTTACAAACACATCATGACGCACGGCCATTATCTGCTTTAGTTCAGATTGTGATTTTACCTTGCTGGCGATGAAAATAGGTCTATTTACATCCATAATTGATTTTGCCTAAACACAATAATTTAATACATATTATCAAGGCTATTTTAGCAAACAATAAGACATAACGCTTTGAGACGGAAGTTGGTAAATAGGGAAAACGCCTGACAAACTGCGGTGGCAAAAAATAGGCAATAAAAAAGGGCCCAGATTCGTCTTGTAGATTTCTCCAGTCCCTGATGCTGGTTTCACCCAGCCCTATTTAATATACTACCACTTTCTATGTCCTTTGTCAAAAATCCAATATGGCAAGAAAGCGGGTAGGGATTCCCACCCCTTTACTTATCCATAAGAATAACTCTATAATAATAGAACAAGTGTGCTATTACAGAGGGATAAGGGGATTAAACTATGGATGCAGATACTAAAAAGGCAATGGGTATTAACGCCAGTAAGCCATTAAACATGCCGGAAGCATTGTTCGTGGACGAAGGACCTTCAGGGTCACCGGTTGCGGTTAAACTAAAACAACGGCACATGATAATTGCTATTGAGGACTACTGGCGCATCGACGATGAATGGTGGCGCAGTGAACCGGTCTCACGCATATATTATGCAGTTATATTAGATTCGGGACGGCGAATGGTACTTTGCAAGAACCTCATTAATAAGCAATGGTACCAACAGACATATTAAGGTAGACACTTTATATTCTGGGTTCGAATCGCTTTTTGGGGTCTGGGTGGCCAGGATGCAATGCAAGCCAGACAAGACCTTGAGAAATTGTGCTCTCGATACCCAAGGGATGATTTGGATTGTTGAAGAGCTGAACCTGCTCGGGCGTTCTTGAATAGTTTCTTTTAGCTCGGTGATAACGAATAAAGGAGGTCAAGTGGACCTCCTTTATTCTTGAAATAACTATTATTTAATTTACCTAAGGCTGACCGGATATAATTATTATCGTGAAGTAGATGTGGTGGTTGTTGTAGTTGTTGTGGTCGTTGTAGTGGCAGTAGCAGGAGTTACCGGTTCTATTACCGTGAGATTTACCAGACTGGCTACATCCGTTGTGCTGTTGTAAGTAACCACACCGTATTCGCTGATTGGCAGGGAGGGATTCCCTTTA